>Ga0163144_10000182_pt1 | contig 146267 bp, 135 predicted proteins | sample OliLak19BULKMAT1_FD_123175 | JGI IMG/M metagenome (GOLD analysis project Ga0163144, IMG submission 123175) | Freshwater microbial mat bacterial communities from Lake Vanda, McMurdo Dry Valleys, Antarctica - Oligotrophic Lake LV.19.BULKMAT1 | ecosystem: Environmental > Aquatic > Freshwater >...
AACCACTCACGGCGTGCCCACCTCACGCACCAGCGCACTGTTTGCCTCCGCACCGCGTCGTATGGCCAGCTGGACCAGCGCATTCAATCGCAGCCAACGTTGCCCCCTCTGCTCCGTCAGCATGTTCATGGCCGGATGCAAGAACAGACCATCGGCATTGATGGTATCCAGTGCGGCCACGCCCGCGAGATCGCCGACTTCGCGCACGCGCATTCGGCCTTTTCGTAGTGCGTCCTCATAGTTCATCGAGATGTCCACCGGCATGGGTGCCGCCCCCGGCAACACGAGCCGCGCGCCGGTGATCACCACATCGACCGCGGCACCAGCATTCTCGGGCAACGATTCATACGCGGACGGATTGGCTGCGCGGTAACCACCGCTCGCGATGGACTCAAGCGCGGTCAGCATGGCAATGACGTTAACGGTGCGGAGGCGTTGCTTTTCTGGATCGTTGGGAAGCGCGCCGCTCTCGATCAGGACCGTGCTGGTGCCCCACTGCTGAATGAGATCACCAAACGCCCGTGGATTGAACGCATCATCGTACCTGGCGATGCGTCCCGGAATTTCCCGCTCCAGCACTTCGCGCATCCGCGCTGCGACGAGTCGCGCAGTAGACCGCACCGGTCCGTACGTGCGCTCGGCATCGGCCGCCGGCGCCAACAGCGCGATCCCTACTTGTCGCCCATTCGGACCACCCAGCGTGCGCGCGTTTTGATCGTGCAGATTAAAGCCGAAAGACGGCTGGATGGAGTCGCGCAAGGCTTTGAGCGACCGCGCTTCCGGCGTCGACAACCGGCGCGCATCGCGATTGACGTCAATTCCCATGGCATTCTCGCGCTGAAACAGCTCGGCCCCATCGGGATTCAGCATGGGCACCATCACTATGGTCAACCGCTCGGTGAGCAACTCACGCAGGGGGTCGCGCTCTCGCGTACGGGCATTGAACCACGCCATCATGTCGGCCAGCGACATGGTGGCGGTGCTCTCGTCACCATGCATCTGCGACCACAGCAATACGGTGGTGGGTCCGTTGCCAGCGGTGAGGGCTCGCAGCGGCCGCCCCTGCAGCGATTTTCCAAACTCGGTGACGCGCAACATGCCCGGTTGCAGCACGGGATCAAGCGCGGCCCACAATTCTGTATGCGTGAAACGCCTGCTGGAAATGGCCGAAACCTTGAACCGTTCGGCAATTCGTCGCCCGGCGTCGAGGCAGCAATCGCCCGTGCCGATGCGCGACACCCTGGTGGCATTGGTGCTACAGGCAAGCGTGCCGATCAGCAACGCGATGGCCAATCGATGGAGTGCCGTGCGTGGCATGCGAGAAGCGTGGAGGGAGGTTCGGGACGTTGTGTTGCCTGGCTGGCTGCGGCAACGCGACCGCACGATGACGTTGGAGAACCTCCAACCATGCAACGACTCAGCGCCCCTGCTCGAAGATGATGTCCACCGGAATCCTCTTCGTTTTCAGGCGGTTGAGATCCTTTTGCGTCTCGTCGGAGATTTTTCCGTACTGGTCCTGGAATGCACCGACGCCGTCGTAGTCACCATTGCCTTGCAACGTGAGAATTTTCTCGCTTAACGCGTTCATGCCGGTCTGAAATCTGGCAAAGTCGACCTTGTACTTTCCTGATGCAGCATCGCGCGAAAACGCACCGGCCTGTTGCAGAAAGTTGAACGCTGCCATGTTGGCGCGCCCGTGTGCATCGCCGCCGCCAAAACGCATGGACCGAAACAGGCTGGCCAGGAAGCTCACGTAGTTGCTGCGAATGTCCTCGCCTTTGAGCTCGCCCTGCTCGTTCAGCTTCTGCACCATGTACAGACCGAGGATGTCGGCTTTGCCTTCTTCGAGGGCGCTGGCGCGTTCTTTGAGGGCCGTGCGAACCGCACCTTTGCCGTTGATCGTATTCTTGATGCCCAGACCGTGCGCGACCTCATGGAACATGGTGTTCGCGAAGAACGCGTCAAAACCCAACAGGGCCACCTGCTCGGCATCCAGCAGTTCGTTGGCAATCGGCATGAGGATTTTGTCGAACTTCGCCCGCATGACGTTTTTCAGCTGCAGACGCCGTGTGCCCTTCTTGAGTTGCACCTCTTCGTCGTTGGGCAGGTTAATTGCAATGGTTTTGGCGCCCGCATTGGCCTGGCCTGCGTAGTAGATGGCGTCGTACGCGTTCAAATCGGAATCCGTGCCCGGCGTTTCCTTCTTGTATTGCGCGGCAACGGGAATGCCTTTCTGCAGCGCGGGCAACATCGCGGCATAACGCGACAGCCGCTGGCTCCACGCCTTGTCCTTGATCAAAACGTACGCTTCGTTCGCTGCCTTGTAGCCGAACAGGCCATCTTCGTACGTCTCAATGGGCCCGATGACCACATCTACTGTGTTGTCTTTCATGTCCATCCACGCAAGATCGCTGGGCTGATACTGATCATTCAACAACGCATTCGCCCGAAGTTCCAGATATTTCTTGAGGCCCGCGTCTTCCGCCAGCAACGCGGCTTCCCGCAGTTTGGCGGCGGCTACGTTGTTCTGTGCTTCGAATGCCTTGTGATAGGGCACCGCGATGAGCGTGCTGTCGGGGCCACGCCGCACGAGCGTGTACAAATTCTTGAGCGAGTCGGCATGCGCAGGGATGGACTTGGCAAGCGCCGCTTCGAATTCTGCTTTCGTGAGATCTTTCGGATACAGGTTGGCGCCTGCGGGTCGCGCGCCGATTTCCGCCACGAACGGCGCGAAATCATCCAGACGGTCGTACGGCCCGTAGTTGATGTCCATAAATCGACGGATGCCGGTGTCGCTCACCATGGCGAACAGTGAATCGCGCGATCCGTACGCCTGCTGCCAGTAGATGGGATCCATGGCTTTGGCCGCGTCAATGAGCAGCGGCAGCATCTGACGTTCCTTGACCGTCAGCGCGGCAGTGTCCGCCTCAATGGCGACCGTGGTGTACGTCGACATGCGCCCGGCCATGGCCGAATCTTGTGACGACGTGGTGGCGGCCCCACCGGCGTCCGGTGTTCTGCCGTCACAACTGACCAGTGAACTGAACAGCGTGAGCGAGCCAAGAACGAGAGCAACGCGGGGTATGTGCGTGCGGGTCATGCGGTCTCCGTGTGACACACAGGAAGGCGGGAACCTTGACGATACGTGGGTGGGAGTTGCATGGCTAGAGTTGGGCTTCATGCGACGAACACATTGGACACTGTGGGTTACCTACCTGGTGACCGGGGCGCTGTTCGTCCCATGTTCATCACACACACCCGCCAAGGTTCACATGTCCGATATCACCACCGAGCAATTCACCGAAGGTACGCCGCCGCTCAAGGATGGCGAGCAGTCTTTCGGTTCGTTTTTCCCGAAGAACTACGTCCTCGCGATATTCAATGACCCGGCCGCGGCCGTTCGCGCGGGCGAGGCGCTGGCCGCCGCAGGATTTCCCGCGGAAGACATCATTGTTGCGTCCGGGCCTGATGTTGCCGACCACGACGCAACGGTGCAATCGGAAAAGGGGGTGCTTGCCAAGCTGGGCGAGAAATGGTCGCGGCTTTACACCGACGAAGCGGCCGACTCCGATGCGATGATGGAGTGGGCACAGCGAGGCGCAACATTTGTCCTTGCGTACGCCCCCGATGATGAAAAAACGGAACGCGCCACGGCGGCCATTCGACCGACGAAACCAGACATATTCCGCAAGTACGACGCGCTCAAGGTTACGGAACTGGGTATAGAGACCGTCTAATTCGCGACCATGGTAGTTCAGCGGTGAGCATCACGCAGATGCTCACCGCTTTTTCTGCGCGTTTTATTGCCCTGCTGTGTAATAGCGGTCAGATTCTCTTCAGACGTCTCTGCCCCACCACCTGCTGCGTGGACGAATTTGAACGCTAACGCTCCCGGCGCGCCGCGCGCACTTTCCGCGTCCAAAGTTGCGTTTTATTCGCACCTGTGGTTTGGCGTGTTGTTCACGGTCGTCCTGACCGTCATTGCCATCAGCGGGATTCTGCTCAACCACAAACGTGGGTTGGGTCTGATGCCGGACGTGCCACACGAACCCACGGCGCCCCTGGCCGTCTCCCTGTCCATTGACAGTTTGGCACGCATTGCCCTCGCGTCGGCCGCTACCATTCCCGGCTTGCTGGCTGAAGCCGGCGGCAACGACCCGCTCAAGGCCATCGATCGCATGGATGCACGCCCGCGCAACGGGTTTGTGAAAGTGCGCCTGCGTGATCGCGCGGCCACGGAGTTCACCGTCGATCTGGCAAGCGGGAAGGTATTGCATACCGGCAAACGCGGTGACGTATTCCTTGAGAAGCTGCACTCCGGTGAAACATTTGGTAACGGCTGGATATTGCTCAGCGACGCAGGTGCCCTCGCGCTGCTGATCACGCTGGTCAGTGGGTATTGGTTATGGCTGGCACCCAAATGGCGATCATCGCATCGGCAGGGTGCCAACGCCGACAGCAACGCAGGTGTCCAGTGAACATGCAACTCGCGGCAATGATGGCAGGACTCTTCGTGGTGCCCGGCATCCTGCTGGCTGCCAGCCATCGCTTGCGGCGCCGTTCGAACAAGCTGCAATCGGCATTTTGGGGCGCCGCGATTGCGCACATGATGGCGGTTATTGCGGCCACGCTCGCCAGCATGATTTCGGCAGAGCAGTGGCAGAGCGACGACCTGTGGCGCGGCGTATTCGGCTTCTGGGTGCTGCTGGTCGCCCCGTTCATCGGTGCGACCATTGGTTATCTGCGAGGTTCCACTTCGAAAACGCACTAGCGCTCCAGCCTGATCACATCAGGCTGGAGCGCCAACGGGTGTTACGGCACGATACGTGGTGGTCCGATAATCGAGTTCAATTCCTTGAGCACCACTTCGAATTCGGTACGCAGCACCTTGTACCGATCAATGGCGTCGCGACCAACCTTCTGGTCGACGCGCGACGTCATACCCGCGAGGTAGCTGATGTGCGCCTGCAATCCCGGCTTGCCGTAGCGCACCGGAGCCGTGTTCAACTTCGCAGACACCGCCTTGACCTTGTTGAGCGTATCAAGCGCTGCGCCAGTGGGATTGCGCAACCGTGTTTCCACGGCGCGGGTGCGCGCCACCGTCGCGTTCACATCGGCCACCAATTCGCGTACGCTGGTGTTGTGTGCGAACTGCTCTTTCAAATCCGCAGCAGTCAACCCTTCAGCGGCGAGTCGCGGATCGATGCGCACCGGCAACGCGACGGTCTTGCTGTTGGCGCCCGCGGTCACACGCACGCGATAGTCGGCCGGAGGGGCACCCAGGCCATTGCTGTGGGTCACGTTCCAGGTGAAGCGATTGAAGCCGGCGTTGGTCGTGACCACGTTCATCGATCCCCCACCGCCACCACCACCCCGCCCCGGGCGTCCTTCCATCATCTCGGCGTCGGCACCATCGGGATCGACGCCCGCGCCGCCGCCACGTCCACCACGTCCGCCGGCTGGTGCGGCGCTCGCGCCACTGCGGTACGTGTTGATGACACGTCCGGTCGCATCGAGAATTTCGATTCGCACGGTGTCGGCCTTTGCGCCGAGGTAGTAGTCAACCTGAGGACCAAGCATTGCACCGCCCGCTCCGGCTACGCGGTAACTCACACGCGGCTCAAACACCGTCAACGCACTGGATTGTGTGCTCTGTGGTGTGATTTGATGGAGTGCCGACAGATTGTCGATGATGTACAAGCCACGACCCTGCGTGGCCACCACGAGATCTTTCTTGTGCACCTTGATATCGTTGATCGGCACATTGGGCATGTTCAGCTGGAACGACTGCCAGTGCGCGCCATTATCGAACGAAATGAACATGCCAAACTCTGTGCCGGCATACAGCAGGCCGGCGCGATCGGGATCTTCCCGGACGACGCGTGTTGGCCAATCAGCCGGGATGCCGTTCTTGCCGTCAGTTAACCGCGTCCAGGAGGCGCCATAGTCGTCGGTACGGTACGCGTACGGCGCGTAGTCGCCTAACAAATAGCGGTACACCGAAAAATACGCGGTACCGGCGCGATGTGGCGACGCTTCAATCCACGAAACACGCGCACCCTTTGGCAAATCCTTCGGCGTGACGTTTTTCCATGTCTTGCCGTTGTCGCGCGTGACATGGAATGGGCCATCGTTCGCGCCCGTCCAGATGAGACCACGCGTGATTGGCGATTCGGTAATCGCGTACAACGTGCTGTAGAACTCTTCACCTGTCACGTCGCGCGTAATCGGACCACCGCTGGCTTCCTGGCAGCACGGATCGAACGCGGTGAGATCGGGCGACATCTTTTCCCACGTCACGCCACGGTCGCGGGTGCGGTGCAGATACTGCGAACCGTAGTACAGAATGCTGGGATCGTGCGGTGACAACGACGTGGGGCTCACGCGTTGGAATCGGAACATCAAGTCCTTGCCCGCATTGCCATACAACGACTGTGCACCCACCCAATAGTTCTTGGACTGGTTCGTTTCGGTGTTCATGACACTGAACTGGCCTTTGCACGAACCGTAGATGATGTTGGGCAACGACGGGTGCGGAATAATCGGCCCTGTTTCACAACCCGGGCCCGTGCGAATGACGCTGGAGGCCGGGTCGCTCACACTGCTCATGATGTACGTCGAATTGTCCTGCTGCGCGGCGTACAGTTGGTACGGAAACTTGTTGTCAATCCACACGCCGTAGAACTCGGCGGTTGGTTGATTGTCTTGTGTGGACCAGGTGCGCCCCCCATCGAACGACACGTTGGCGCCGCCGTCATTGGCTTGCACCATGGTGTTGCTGTCGTTCGGGTTGAGCCAGATGTCGTGATTGTCGGTGTGCGGCGTGCGGAATGGCACCAGACTCTTGCCGCCGTCGGTGCTCTTGTAAAACGTCTCTGCGCCCGCAAAGACCACGTCGGCATTGTTCGGATCGGTGCCCAGCGTGGTGTAATAGAACGGACGCTGCGTCAGCCCCGCCGTCGAGTTCACCAACTGCCACGCATCGCCTCCGTTGTCCGAGCGATACAACCCACCGCCCGGCAATGCTTCAACAAGTGCGTAGATGCGCTGCGGATTCGCAGCGGTCACGCCAAGATTTCCTTTCCCGATGAGATCGGGTGGCAATCCCGTGCCGGTCTTCGCCCACGTTTCGCCACCGTCGGTGCTACGATAAAACCCCCCTTCGCGCGCGCCGCTGATGATCGACCACGGTTTGCGTTCAATACGCGACATCCATGCGTACACGATGTTCGGATTGGCGGCGTTGACTTCGACATCCATGGCGCCGGTTGAATCGCTGATAAACAGCGTCTTTTTCCAGGTTTTGCCACCATCGGTGGTCTTGAACACCCCGCGCTCAGCAGACGGCTTGAATGCGTCTCCATTCGCCGCCACCCACACAATGTTGCCATTGGTTGGATGAATACGCACTGCGCCAATTTGTCCGACGTTGTACAACCCACGGAACTCCCAGGTTGCGCCATTGTCGCCGCTGCGATAGACGCCGCGTCCCGTTGAGACATTGCTGCGCAGACCGTCCGAGCCAGTGCCGACATAGATAATGGTTGGATCGCGGGCCACGGCAATGTCGCCAATGGAACCAAGTGGCATCTTGCCGTCAGTGATCGGCACCCAGCTGCCGCCGCCGTTCGTGGTGCGGAATACGCCGCCGCTGGCAACGCCCATATAAAACGTGCGCGCTTGCGACGGAACACCCGTCACCGATGTCACGCGGCCACCAATCGTGTGGCCGGCGTGACGGTACTGCATGCGACCGTACAACGAGGTATCGACGCTCGCCATCATGGGCGCAGCAACGCGCGGTGCCGCGGTGCGAGTTGGGGCGGGAGTCTGCGCGTCCGCAACAATGCCCCAAGCGACGAATGACGCAATCGCGGCGCCAGCAGCGCGCGATGCAGCAGGTGATTTCAACAGGTGTGTTCTCATGATTGTCGTGATGGAAAAAGTCGAGCTTCCAGTAAGCGTGTTCACCGGAAGCTCGATTCTTTGTGAAAGAGAAGAGGGCTACCGGCTGGCTTTTGCCTTGGCTTTCGCCTTGGCGCGATCATCACCTTCGTCGCCAGAGGCGGGGCCGAAGGGTGAGCCGGATCCACCCGCGCCGACGTTTTCAAGACGCAGTCGCTGTTTCTGCACGGTATTGCCGATGCGCAGGACGACGCTGTAGTCGCCCGTCGTTGCAACAAATGTGTTGCCGCCAGCGCCGCCACGACCACCACCGCCGCCGCCACGTCCGCCGCCGAGGTTGGGCGTTGGCAAACCAATGATCTGGAAGATGCGGGACGCAGCTGCCTGGGTTACGGCCGGATCACCACCGCGACCGCCACCGGTGGCGGCGAGTTCACCGCCCGGAGCACCACCACCACCTCCGCGACCACCCTGCACCGGTCCTTCACCTGGACGCGCGCAGAACGAATCCCATTGCGTCATGGGGCGTTCACAGGCACCACCGCCTCCTCGGCCGCCGCCAAACCCGCCGCCGCCACCACCACGACCGCCGAATCCTGCCGCCGCTCCACCAGCCGGCGGATTGAGCAGATTCCGCGCCATCACAATTGCGGCACTGTCAAACTTGGCCTTGCTCAATGAATCGAGCACCATCGGCGCACGCACCGCACGCAACACGCTGTCGCGACGTTCGCTGGGCGACAGGGGAGGCGCCGCAACAGTCAGGCTGGGACGCGTTCCGTTGTACGCCCACGTCACCGTGTGCAAGCCCGGGCCGCCCGGGCCATTCATCGTCTGAATGGTGTCGCCGAATGCATCAACGATGCTGATGCGTGCCGCGCCACCACCAGCGCCCGAGACGCGATAGGAAATCGTCGCACCATACGACGGGTTCGGCGTTGCAAAGAAGTTCTGGGCATTGCCGTTTCCGGACGCGCCACGCGTTGGCGCTTCCCCCCAATGGAACGCGGGCTTCGGCTCAAACAGGTTGACCGCATTTGCCAACACGGCGCTGGTGGCTTGTTGCAGCGGTGCGATGTCGACAATCCAGATGCCGCGGCCGTGTGTGGCTGCAATGAGCTCACGGTCACGCGGATGGATTTGCAAATCGTACACCGGCACGCTGGGCAGCCCCGCCATGAACTTCGACCAGGTCTTGCCGCGGTCGAGCGACGCGTACACGCCGATGGACGAACCCACGAACAACAGATCGCGGTTGCGATTGTCTTCGCGAATCACGTGCAGGTGATCACCAGGACCATCAGACGGCAGGTTGTTGCTGATGGAGCGGAAGCTCCGGCCCCCGTCGGTCGTCGCAAACACGTAGGGCTTGAAGTCGCCCCAGCGGTGATTGTCAAACGTGACGTAGAACGTGTTGGTATCGAACGCCGACGCCTCAAGCCGCGAGACACCCACTTCCCCGCCATTGGGCAGGAATGACGCAAACTTTGCTGTCAGATTTTCCCACGTCGCGCCATCGTTGCCGGTCTTCCACACGGCGCCATCGTCTGTACCCGCCAGCAACAGGCCGGCTTTCATCGGGCTTTCTTCAATCGCGACAATGGTGCCGTACGTTTCGGCGCCCGTTGCATCGAGCGTGATACCGCCCGTCAGCCGAAGCGACGTGTCAATTTTCGCCGCGAGTTTCTTGGACAGATCGGGCGAAATGAGATTAAAATCTTCGCCTCGTTTGTTCGACTTGAGCAGGCGGTTGCCGGCAAAGTAGATCACGGCGGGATTATGCGGCGAGATGAAGAACGGTGAGTTCCAGTTGAAGCGCAGTGACAGGTCGATGGAATCCTGACGCTGTTTGACACGCAGCGTCGTGATGGCCGCGGTGGCTTCGCGAGTCGCGGGCTTGAGCGGATCGCCGCGCACGGTTGCAATGGAATCTTCCCACACGCGATACCCCTGCTGCCAGCTTGGTTTGTTGAACTGCTGGCGTTCGCCGGTTTTCAGATTGAGACGTGCGGCGCTGCCACCCTGCGACTCCCCGTACACGATGTTCGGATCGGTGGGGTCCTGCGCGGCGTAGAACCCATCACCACCGGCAATTGTAAACCAGTACCCAATTGGGGTCGTTCCTGCGCGCCGACGACTGGGTCCGCACCAGGTGCCGTTGTCCTGCGCACCCGTACAAATGTTGTATGGCACCGCCATGTCGTAGCTCACTTCATAGAATTGCGCGATGGGGATGTTCTGCCCCTGCTGGAAGTTGCCGCCCTTGTCAAACGTGATGGCAACCCCCCCGTCATTCGCGAGAAACCAGCGCTCGGGATCGTTCGGGTCAATCCAGATGCCGTGATCGTCCACGTGGACATCCTGCGCGGCCGAGCGGGCGGTACGACCGCCATCGTCCGACACCTGCAACTGTGTCGATGAGTAGTAGACGCGTTCGGCATTCCTTGGATCGACGCGCACTTGCGAGTAATAGAACGGGCGCACATTGGTGCTGTTCATTTTGGTCCACGTCGCGCCACCGTCCGTCGAGCGCCACAATCCGTTGTCGCGTGGCGGGCGTCCCTGCGTGGCGGTTGGAAATGAACCATCTGCGTTTGCGGCCGTGCCTTCGTACATCATGTAGATGTAATTGGGATTGCTGCGCGCGATATCGAGACCAATACGTCCACTGACACCATCTGGAAATCCACCGCCCTTGACCTGCGTCCACGTAGCGCCACCATCGGTGGTCTTCCACAGCGCCGAACCCGGGCCGCCGCTCTTGAGCGAGTACGGCGTGCGCAGGCGTTCCCAGCTGGCGGCAAATAACACGTTCGGATCGCGCGGGCTCATCACGATATCCACGAATCCGGCCTTGTCGCTGACAAACTTGACCAGCTGCCATGTGTTTCCGCCGTCGGTGGTTTTATAGACACCACGTTCGGGATTCGATTTCCACGTCGCGCCCAGTGCCGCAACGTAGACGATGTTCGGATTGGTTGGATGCACCACAATGCGGCCAATGGCTTCGGTCTTCTCCAGGCCTTTCAGCGTCCAGGTCAGCCCACCGTCGGTCGACTTGTAGATGCCGCCGCCCGGTTCGATGGAGTTACGCGAGTTGGGCTCGCCGGTGCCGGCCCAGACCTGCTGCGTGTCGGACGGGGCAATGGCCAGCATGCCCATGGAGATGACGCGTTTGTCATCAAACACCGGCCGCCACGTGGTGCCGTTATTGGTGGTCTTCCAAATGCCGCCCCCTGCCGCCGCAACAAACACGGTTTTTGAGGGGCCAGGAATGCCGGCCACGTCGGAGAGTCGTCCCTGAAAGTTGGCTGGGCCGATGGTGCGCCAGCGAAGTCCGGCAGCGGTCGCCGAGTCGAGCGTTTGTGCCGTGGCGCTGGTACCGAGCGCAAGGAGCGCGGTACCAACAGCGAATACGCGCCGGCTGCAGAATGCCAGGGGCATCTTCATGATGGGTCGTTACAGAGCGAGTTTTGAGTCGGGCGGGTCGTCCAACTTGAGAACATACCAATCAAGAACCTGTACGGGCAAGCACAGCGAACCGTTAACGGCTTTGCAGCCGCGCCGTTGCAGTGCAGAGCGGCTTGCCTGAGACTTGCTCCCCGCCGCAACCGGATAAATTGTCGCATGCCCAATATCCTCCAGCACCTTCCGGTCGGCGAAAAAGTCGGCATCGCGTTCTCCGGCGGCCTCGACACCAGCGCCGCCCTGCACTGGATGCGCGCCAAAGGCGCCGTTCCGTACGCGTACACGGCCAATCTGGGGCAGCCGGACGAGTCGGACTACGACGAAATTCCGCGCAAAGCCATGGCATACGGTGCGGAAAAGGCACGCCTCATTGAATGCCGTGCGCAGTTGGTGGGAGAAGGGTTGGCTGCATTGCAGTGCGGCGCATTTCACATCACGACCGCGGGGGCGACCTACTTTAACACGACGCCGCTAGGGCGCGCCGTGACGGGCACCATGCTGGTAGCCGCCATGCGTCAGGATGCCGTGAACATCTGGGGCGACGGCAGCACGTTCAAGGGCAATGACATCGAGCGATTTTATCGCTACGGGCTGCTGACGAATCCCGACCTGCGCGTGTACAAGCCGTGGCTCGACCAGCAGTTCATCGACGAGCTGGGCGGCCGCACCGAGATGGCGGAATACCTGATCAAGGCTGGATTCGAATACAAAATGAGTGTGGAGAAAGCGTACTCCACCGACTCGAACATTCTGGGCGCGACCCACGAAGCCAAAGATCTCGAATTTCTGAACAAGGGCCTGCACATCGTGCAGCCCATCATGGGTGTGGCGTTCTGGCGTGACGACGTGGACGTCCAGCGCGAAACCGTCACCATTCGGTTTGAGGAAGGTATGCCAGTGGCCATCAACGGCCAGACGTATGGCAGCGCGCTCGAGTTGTTCACCGACGCGAACGCCATTGGCGGCCGCCATGGATTGGGTATGAGCGATCAGATTGAGAATCGCATTATTGAAGCGAAGAGTCGCGGCATTTACGAGGCGCCGGGCCTCGCGTTGTTGTACATCGCGTACGAGCGGCTGGTGACGGGTATTCACAACGAGGATACCATCGAGACATACCGCACGAACGGGCGCAAACTTGGCCGGTTGTTGTATCAGGGTCGCTGGCTCGACTCGCAAGCGTTGATGTTGCGCGACTCGGCGCAGCGGTGGGTCGCACGCGCCATTACCGGCGAGGTGACCATCGAGTTGCGTCGCGGCAACGACTATTCAATAATGGATACGTTTAGCGCCAATCTGACGTACAAGCCCGAACGCCTGACGATGGAGAAAGGTCAGGAATTTTTCACGCCGCTCGATCGCATTGGTCAGCTCACCATGCGGAACCTGGACATTACCGACACGCGCGACAAGTTGATGTTGTATACGGAAACCGGGCTGCTTCGGGTCGCCGCAAAAAACGGCGTTCCGCAGTTGCCCTCAAGCACCAATCCGACCAACGCCGAGTAGCGACGGAACGAAAACGCCCTGTTACGTGCCCTCGACGATCACGCGGTCAACGTGGTCGTTGGGGCTGTACCGCTGGATGAACCTGCGCAGTTGTCGGCGTCGAGCGAGGCGCGTCCGCCAACTTCCACCGACCCGGTTTCGTACACCTCGGGCACGCCGAGATGTCGCAGCAATCGCAGCACGTTGCCTTCGCGCTGAAACAGTTCCTGCGCCTTCAGATCGCGTGCACTTTTGGGATGGAAACACGTGAGCGCAATCGGCGCGCTGGGCTCATGGTCCTGCACCAGTCAGGTGCGGCCGAATGACCCACTGTCCAGCAGCCGCTCAACCAAATAGCGGCCGCCACCTATTGTCCCTGGGGCAAGCTGGATGTCGTCAATCATCGCAACGAAAGTAATTCATAGCGGGTTGGCTGGACTCCTTTGAGTCGTGGCAAAAACCGTAGCGAATGCGCAACAGGTGTCGTGTCGATGCATCGCGAGTGCAGGCAAATTGCATAGCACAGCTTGGCCGTTGGCCGCGGCCGGATGTTTCGGAACGTGGCATGAACTATGCTGGCTAAGTGGTTAGCTCTGGTGCACGCGGATCGTGATTGGTGCGATCGACGAGAGTTTCACCGGGCATGAAGTAGGCCTCCATTTCACCATCCCACCTCCAGGCCCGATCATGAAAAAGATTTTCGTAGAACCCGTGCTACACGAAGAAGCCGCTTTGGCCACCGTGACCATGCAGGCGGTGTCGTGCGGACGGCAGTGTCAGGTAGTTTAGTCGAGCGTTAGACCCACATCCGTTCTCAGAAGTTGGCGCTGGGCCCACAGGCCCAGCGCTTTTCTGTATCTCCTGATGATCAACTTCGAAGCACAGGGAGACGAGTTGGACCGTTCAGTAGCCTTTGGGTGCGATGTGGTGTGCGAAAATGCACAGGCGCGCGAGTTCGTACGCTCCTGGCTCCACGACGCGAAGCTTCCGTGGCCTGGCCCATTTCAAATTACGATCCACGTCGGGGGCGACAATCCGTTCCCTCCTGACACTCGCGAATCATTCAATCAGCCGTCGCTGACGGTGCAAGGGGGCCCACCGTCAGGGGCTGTTCGGATTACATGGACGTACGCACCGGCGGCCGCCGAAGTACACGCCACGCGGCCCGAGGCTGTGGTCTGGCTGTCGCCGGAGGCAGTCGACGCGGCTGAGGCAGGCGAGCGATCATTCTTCCTGGTCGTGCTGATCTTCCTCATGCGCCGTCTCGGCTGGTACCACGTGCATGGCGCGTCGTTTATCGATCCGCTGGGGCGCGGGTGGTTGATGGCGGGCGACTCCAACTGCGGCAAATCCACCACCACGGCGCTGGTCGCGTCACGCGGCTGGAAAGTGGGAACCGATGACATTGGATTTCTGGCGCGAGAAGGCGAACACATTGTGTCGCGGGGCATGCGCACCACCATCGGGCTTCGACCGGGCGGCGTCGCGCTGCTCGGCGCCAAGGGTGGTCGGTATCTGCAGGATCGGAACAAGGAGGCGTACTGGCCCGAAGAACTGGGTGGTGGCTGGGCGCCTATTGTCACGCCGGAGATTATTGTTTTCCCACGGTTGGGCGAACGCACGAGTGTCGTTCGGGCACCCGCGCGCACAGCCCTGTCGTCCATGGTGATGTGGTCCATCTGGGTATTGTGTGAACCGCAGTTTGCCCAGGAGCATCTCGATGTCCTTGGACAAGTTGCACGGCAGTCCCGCTGTTTCGACCTGACACTGGGTCCGGATTTGTTCGACCATCCCACTCTGCTTGAGGCGCTCATTCCGTGACGAAACAGTATCGCCGCCACGACGACATTCGACTCACGGCCATGGAGGGGGAAGGCGTCGTGCTGCATATGGGCGAGCGACGGTACTTCACGGTGACCGAAACGGGATTGGTCATTCTGGAGGCGCTGAAAACGCCGCGTACGTTCGAGGCACTGGTTGACGCGATCACCAATGAATACGACGTCACGACGGAACACGCGCAAAGAAGTGTGCAAGCGTTTCTCGATCAGTGCCTTTCGTCCTCGCTGATACACGAAAGCGAACATTGAGTGAACGGCTCTCGCTTCGCTGGCGTCTGCGCGTGTGGCGGCTGTTGCTGACCGTGCCGCCACTGCTCTTTGTGATGCCAGTGCATCGCTTGATCAACACACTGGAATCGCGGCGCATTTCGTATGAAAACCCGCCAATTGAAGCATTGACGAACGCAGTGGACACATGGCTGCGCCAGTTACCGTGGGTGTGGCGATGGACGTGTCTGAAACGCGCGACCGTTTTGTTTACGCTGCTTCGGCGAAGCGGGCAACAGGTGGAATTGCACATCGGCGTGAAACGCGAGGCGGACAGGACCTTCGCTGCGCACGCATGGCTGGTGCGTGACGCACAACCCTACCTGGAACCCGCCACCAGTGCGTTTGCAACGTTTCAGGTGATCACGGTGTTTCCCGAGCGCGCGTAAGGTCGCAGTGAATCGCACCACTGCACAGCAACTGCTGGATGTGTTGCGCTTGCGTTCCGTCGCACGTGATCAACCCGCCCCCGTTGCATGGACGGAGCAGGACGTGCGCGGACTCGCGCCATTGTTGGAGCGTGAAGGCGCACAGGTGTGGTTGTATCGCCGCATTCAGCAAGGGCGCGTGACGGTACCTGATGGGTTGAAGGCGGCATTGCGCGATGCGGTGCATCGGACCAGCGTCGTGAACATGCGCATTGACGCGCAAACGGTGGCGGTGACCACGCTGTTTGGCAGCGCGGGCATTCCGTGGGCGTTGCTCAAGGGACAGGCGCGTCGCGCGGCGGCGAAGCGGTATCCGTTTGCCGACGCGCGCCCCGTGTCGGATGTTGACCTGCTGGTGCCAGACGCACGCGCCGACGAAGCGTGGCAATTGTTGTGCAACCAGGGGTTTCGTCGCGTGATTGAAGAACCGGTGGACTGGACAGCCGATCATCATCGCCCCACGCTGATTGATGCCAACAACGTAGCGGTGGAGGTGCACACCACCACCAGCATGACGGTGCCGCCAGCAGAAGCGTGGCGTCGCGCAACGGAACACGCGGACGCGGTCGAATGGAGTGACAAACAAACGTGTGTACCGAACGCGACCGAGCTGGTGTGGCAAGCGCTGTCGCACGGTGTCGCCGATGGTCACACGGGTTTTGTGTTAAAGGCGTTTCTCAGCGTCGCCGCCGTTTTGGCCGTGCGCCCGAATGTGGACTGGAGCGTCATTGCACAGCGCACAGTGGCCTGCGAAACCGTGGATAACGAAACCCATACACCCGTCACACACGAACGCGTGCGTGAATTCCTGTGTGTCGCCGCATGGTTGGCTGACGTGACGATTCCGGAAACGCTCCAGCCAAAACACCACGTGGATTTCGCGACCGTGCTGATGTGGCGCAGTCGGGTGTTGTCCTCAGGATATGGACGGGCCGTGAAAGAGCGCCTGTTGGAGGAGGCGGGCCGTGTGGTGGCGCGCCAGCCCATTACGCCAATTGTGAAAGGCGCCGGCCTGTTGCGCAATGTGCGGCGGCGCGGTTCGTCGCTGGTGGCGCGCGGGCTGTATGTCGCGTGGCGCAGCACGTTCGCGTAAGTATCGCATACCATTCTCGTCGTCACGCGGGAACTCGTCAGTCAATCACATACGCCTCCATGGCGTAATATTCTGCGAGCCCAAGGCGATCGAGTTGGGCCGCCGTTTGCTTGTTGCGTTGCTCTACGCGCTGCCAGAATTCGCGTTCATCCTGCCCCGGAAATGGTGCGGAATCTTTCTGCGATTGGTGCTTGAAGATGGCCTGAATTTTGAGCTTGAGCTCTTCCTGCGACATTGGCACCAGCCACGTCGCCTCGGTAATCGGCCACTCCTGCCAGGCCCCCCGGTACAACCAGACCTCAGGACGCCCCACTCGGCCGGGATACACTTCGTCAAGCGCCGCGTCGATTGCTTCTTTACACATGCGGTGCGTGCCGTGCGGATCGGACAAATCGCCCGCGACAAAGATGATTTCTGGATGCAGCTCGCGAAGCAACGCCGCTACAATGGCCACGTCCGCCGGCCCAATAGGGTCCTTTTTCACTTTGCCGGTTTGGTAGAACGGCAAGTTCATGAAACGCGCGTTGGCCCGCGTGAGTCCCATGACCTCAATGCCGCTGACCGCTTCCGACTCGCGAATGATGCGTTTGATGTCCTGCACCTCCGGCAGGTCCACATCGCCCGCATGTTTTTCGTTCAGGAACGCGTCGACGCGAGTGGCCAACTGCGCGGTCTCGCTGCCGCCAAGGTCGCGCTCATCGTGCAGGCGCACGAGGAAGTCCATATGGCGGCGCACATCATGGTCGAACACGGCGATATTGCCGCTGGTCATGTACGCGACATACATGTCGTTCTCATTCTGGACAAACTTGCGCAGAATGCCGCCCATGGAAATGACATCGTCGTCCGGGTGTGGCGAAAAACAAATCACCCGTTTGCCGCGCGGCAATTTGCTCTTCCCGCGGATTTTTGCGCCGAGGTTGTTGAACACTTCGCCATTGGCGGCACCGGGCGATCCGTATCGCGCCACCAGCGAGGACAGCTGGTGATTGGCGTAGTCGGCCTGCGTCAGTTTGAGAATGGCGGTTCCGGTTTGCAACGCAAGCCAGGTGACTGCCCGCACGGCGAGGTCGGATGTCCACGTGACTTCGTCCACCAACCACGGGGTGGCAACGCGTGTCAGTTCGGCGGCCGCTGCCCGATCGACGTAAAACGTAGTGCTGGCGTGCCGTTGCAGAAACGTTGCCGCCACTTCGCGATCGATCTCGCCTTCAACCGCGCGCCGTACAATGGCCGACTTGTGTTCGCCGGTGGCAAGAATGGCAATTTCGCGCGCCCCCAAAATGGTCGCGACACCCATGGTGATGGCTTCGCGCGGAACGTTGTTCTCCCCAAAGAAGTCAGCGGCCGCGTCTTTGCGTGTGACGTTGTCGAGGTGTACCAGGCGCGTTCGGCTTTTTTCGCCGGAACCCGGCTCGTTAAAACCGATGTGCCCGGTCTTTCCAATGCCCAGAATCTGAAAATCAATGCCGCCCGCTTGCTCGATTTGCGCTTCGTATTCGCGACACGCTTCATCCACGTGTTCCCGGGCAATGGTCCCGGGCGGGAGATGCACGTTGGACGGCTCGATGTCGATGTGCGAAAAGAGGTTCTCCCACATGTACCGGTAGTAGGCGTGGACGCTGTCCACCGGCATGGGATAGTACTCGTCGAGATTGAACGTGATGACGTTGCGGAAACTCAGCCCCGCCTTGTGCAGGCGAATGAGTTCGCGATACACACCAATGGGTGTGGAGCCGGTGGCAAGGCCGAGTACGGCGGGCTTTCCCCGGGCGGTGCGATCACGGATGATTGCGGCGATACGTTCCGCCACCAGGCGCGCAATGTCGTCGTGATCTTCCACGACCACCGTCTGCATGCGCTCACGTTCGGCGACTGACGAAATCACGAGTATTGGTATAGTGAGGTGGAAGTCGGGTTGCCCGAATCAGGCAGTATCACGTAATACGGTGGGCTGGACTGAGGCAATACGTTGTGCTCGCCGGTGCGCCTACGCCTAATGGTGGAGCGCTGTACATCGTCCCGTTCGAGCGTGCCGCAGGAAGCCCGACGTGCACCGGTCCTGCGGCATTCAACGCAGTGCGGGAACGGATGTCCAGACGTGTTTATGGCTGCTTGGGCGGTCCGTCGGGGTGTCGCTCGCAGACGGGGGGTTGTTCGGCGCTCCAGACCAATGTCGCAATTTTCCACGCGCCACCTGTTTTGATGATGGTGAACACGTCAATGCCGCAGTGCGACCATTTGTTGTCGATATACAGATCGTAGGGCGCCCAGGCGGTGGCGATTGGACCGGCCACATGCACCTGGGTACGAAACGCCCGCTCGGTAATCTTGCCCGGCATGGCCATGGTGCGGTTCGCGAGTCTGGTGCGCGCGGAATGTCGCGATTGTCCGTCACGGGTGCTGACCGCCATGGTAATCGCTTCATCCACCATGTAGTCGGTGAATGCCTCAAGATTGCCCCGGCTTAGCGCGGCAAGGGCTGAGTCGACGAGCGCGGCCACCTGGCGGCGGTCGGCGGCGGTGTCGGAGGGGGCGGCCGGCTGGGCGGCGACCGCTTGGCCGGCCAAGGCGAAGCCAATCATGAGGGGCAGGATGCGTATTTTCATGATGCAAACATTCTGTGCCCGCGCCCGGGACGCAATCTCCCCGTGTGACGATCAAGTTCTTTCTGACTCGCACCACAGCGAGTGACGCTGGCCGAATATCCCAATAGTTCATGCTCTTCTCACTGACCGAAGGCCTCGCCGCTTTGCACCGTTTGACCGGCAGGCGCAGGTCCGAGAAAGCGAGGGCAAGTCGCTTGCGCTGTTGCGCAGTGAATTCGCAGCCACTTCTCGGTGAGGTAACTCGTGACAGCCCACTGGCACGCCGAATTCGGCCCACTCCAACTGACGTTTGCCCGCGTCGCCGGAACAATAGGTTCCCCCTTTCAGTTTGGCGAAGGACGGTACACGCCTCATTGCCATTGCAGAACGTGTCGTGGAACGCACTGATGCGTGCCGACGGCTTCCTGCAGCGAGTGAACGATCTGGTTAATCGCCGCTCGCTATCCGCAGACCACGAACCGTTGGTATTTCGACTGCCTACAGAAGCCGAATGGGAATACGCCGCCCGCGGCGGACCACATTGGCGCGATGACTTTGCGTTCAGCGGTAGCCAGGACATCGATCGGGGAGCGTGGTATGATCGTCGGCATGGCGATGGGACGATGCCAGTGGCACTGAAAGCGCCCAATCAACTGGGACTGCACGACATGTCCGGCAACGTCCGGGAATGGTGTCACGACTCGTTCACACCTGATGTCTCCGCACCACCGCACCAATCACGGCACCAACCGCAAATCCACCCACACCGAACGCGATGTTGCCCTTGGCAGTGCAGGTAGAGAAACCGCCTTTCGCTGAATCGTTCATCAAACTGGAAATGCCGGTGCACACCCCAATGCCAACGACACTTCCAATCATGCCACCGATTAACACAGTTCGCGTGCGATGCGATGCGGCGCCGTGGGGTGCCGGTACCGTGGTGCGGAACGAGACCGTTCGCCCCGCGCTGCCGGAATCGATTCGTGTGGCTGCGGTGAGGCGGGGATCGCCAGTGTGCGTGCGGCCATTGTAGGCGACGGCGCCGTCCATCTGGTTGCGCGACGGAACGTCCGATTGTGCAAGGGCAGATGCTGCGCCCAAGGTTAAATGAAGCACGAAAATCGCGGGGACGAAGCCACGGCGCATGAAAGACCTTGGATGATTGTGTGCCGCGCGAATTATGGGAACAGGCGCGGGTCCGAATGCATCCTGCACGGCGGGGACGGAAATGCAGCCGGAATGTGACGTGAGGCATCGCTTGCGGGACTCGGCCCCCTCCACCTGCCCGGAACAAGGCACCTCAAACGGTTACATTCCCGACATGTGCAGACGGGCCGGCCTCGGCCAGAAAGATCGTTGCGTGATCGACGGTATGCGTTGATCCGGCTTCGCCTAGCGGTTTAGCAGCGAGCGCCGTATTCAATGATCGTCTCCAGCCCGCGCCCATGCCTCTCAGCGCTTTCCGTCACCGTTTGCAACCCGCCCGGATATCCCTCGCCGTTATTGCGGTGGCAACGGCCGTTCCGGCATTTCTACACGCGCAACCGTCCGATCTCCGCATTGTGCGCTACGCGCCATCGGACTCCGGGCTGCCCAGCAGCATCATTGACGTAACCTTTGACCGACCCGTGTCGGCTACGCCCGGTGGTATGCTCGACCCGGCACGCGTCATGTCCATCGCACCCGCCGTTCCCGGCGTCTTTGCATGGCGCGACGCCTTCACGCTGCGGTTCGTTCCGAATGCGCCGTACCAACCCGGCACGTCTGTAAACGTCGCGCTCGACACCGCAGCGTTGGCGTCGGGCGGCGCGCGCACCGGTGCACGCCAGGTGCTGCCCGTACGATTTGGGGGCGCGCGCCCGCTCGCCATGATGATCGATCAGCATCGCGCCAATACCGACTGGGCGTCGGGACCCAAGCCCGTCTTTCGCGTGTTGTACAGCACCAGTGTCCATCTCGATTCTGTCGCGAAAAAAACGCGTCTGGTATTTCCCGCCAGTTGTGGCGGCACGATCGCGTTGAAACCGCTTCGCCAGCGCGCGGTGCAACAGGGTGACGGCACGCCAATCGAACGTGCGGGTGGGGCCGGGCGTGACACCGTCGCGGATCGATTTCGTCGAGTGGTGGAGCTTGAACCCGTCGATTCACTGAAGCCGAACTGTCTGGGCATGTGGCATGTCGCGTCGTTCGACCCCACGCGTTCGTCTGACGCCTTTTATTCAGGTCTGCGCACCGCCCCGCCGTTTTCCGTCACGTCGCTGCTGCCGTGTCTGATCACGTCGTATGCGAAGTCACGTGATTGCGCGTCGGACGGATTGAGCGTTGTGTTTTCGGCCGAAGTCGCGACCGAAGAATTCATGAAACACGTGCACGTGGAACCTGACATTCCCGGACGCGCCGCCAACGTGCCCGTAAGCACGATCTTCCAACTGCCGGCAAAACTGAAGGCCGGCGCGGCGTACCGCATCACGATTGATTCCACCATGCGCGACGTGTTTGGCCGCCCACTGAGTGGTCCGTTCAGTTACAGCATCACGGCCCACGATAGTACCGGCCGTACCCGCCGGCGGTAATTCGCGCGATGCGCTAACGCGAGCGATGCGCTAACGCGAGCGATGCGCTAACGCGATACGCGATACGCTACCGCGGTGGCTTGCGCTTGGCGACCGCTGCTGCGCGCCGTACGGCGGGAGTTGAATCGGTGGGCAACGGCGCTACGCGCCGGGTGGTAGTGGGCGCCACGCGCGCCTGCGAGGCGGGCGTCGGCAGGGTGACGATTGCCGGCACCTCGCGTGTTGCCTTCGCCGCCTTCGCTGCAGACGAAACCAAAGCCGCCGCGGGTGCCGCCGTGGCTTTTTTCGGCTTGGGGTGCGTGCGCACGTGATTGCTGACCGAATCGATAGCAAACCGAACCGGCGGCTGTGCTGACGCGGAAACGACCATGGCCGGTACGCACAGACCAAGCATCGCTGCGCCGACCAGGTGGGCCCACTTCAGATGCGTGTTCATTTGGCGGCGTCTCCCTTCCCGGCAATCCACTGCGCCGTACGAGCGACGCTGTCTACCTGGGCTTCAAGTGTGCGAAGAAACCGGGGGGCGTTCTGGCACCCCGGATCGAGATGGACGGTTTTCATCTGCATACCAAGTTTCGCGGAAAGTTTCGACGTGGGCAGGTCGGCCATGTACTGACCACACCCTGCGCTGCCCATCTCGAACAGCGTATCAACACTGCTGAACTCACTGCTCTGAATTGCGCGCAGCAGCGCCTGCACTTCGGACGTCGGCGCGACGCCCGTTTGCGCACCCAGGCTGCCGACATGTTGTTTGCCGTCAAAGTGCACGCGGCCGTCGCCGTACACTTCGACGCGATACACCGGACACATGCCACGGCATGGACCACGCTCCAGACTCAACACGAGCGAAGAATCGACGGCCGACACCGTCGCATTCGCGGACGCTGCAGTGGTGACCGAATCGTCACTGAGCTGCGCTTTTTGTTTGCAGCCGGTTGCTGCGACCAAGGCCAGCGCCGCGAGAAGTTTCGCGGGGTTCGCGATGCGGATCATTGGCGAATGGCTCCCGTTTTCGTGTTCACGGACCGTTTGATACTCGAGACGCCATCGGTGACCAGCAGGTCGACGTTGGCGAAGGCTTCGAATTGTGTCAAATCAAGATCGCCGCCGCGGCCAACGCCAATCACTTCCCCGTTCGACGGGTTGCGCACCAACACCATTGGCGCGGCATTGATTGACCACTTGAGACTGAGCGCGCCAGCGGACCCGCGTGTCGCGGCGATGATGTTCGAGTTGGCGGTTTGCGTGGCCGCCGTTCGCACGCGGGTGTCTTTTCGCGAGCCATTCACCTCGCGCACGGCAACGCGCACCACTGCCGCTTTCATCGCCTCGCTGACCGGCACGCCCAACACAAAGGCTTCGTCACCGGGCTTGCCGTCTGACACCGCGAACGGCGTGAAGCGATGCGAGAACAACACTTTCCCGTTCGCCCCAAATCCTTCCAGAATGAATCGACCCGCCGCATCGGACTTGCTCGGCGCCGCGGTCATGGCAAAAGACCCGTCAATCCGTGCGGTTTGTGTGTCAACGCCGCCCGTCACCATCAACACCGAAGTGGGTGCAGCGACCGACGTGAGGTTGGCCGGCACTCCGTTGGGGTTTCTGGTGCGGATGTCGAACACGTTGCGGTAGTTGTAAACGCTGACCCACTGATTGTCGCAGTACCCCATGACGTCCGTACCACTTGGCACCTTGAGCACGTTGCCAGCGGCAATGTCCAGGCCGTACGCCCCCGACCGCCCGTCATTGAATGGGAACGCGGGGTCGGGACCGGCCGCACCACCACAGGGCGCGTGTCGCAATCCAATGGTGTGTCCCATTTCGTGTGCGAGAGTGAGTCGCGCTTCTGCGGCCCCGAACGGCGTGCCCTCGTCAACACCAACGGCCGACAGCGCAGGAATGCCTCCGGCCAGCCCCAGCACGCCCGACGTATAGTTGATGCGCACCAAGCCGTAGTAGTACTGCGCCTGCGGGTCGGCTCGTCGTGCGATTTCGAGGTCGCGAACCAGGAAACTCCACTCGTCGAATGAGCTGCTGGTCAACGCGTAGTCAATGACCAGCGGCGTTGTGCGCGTTCTGACGTTGACGACGCCCAGCGGCCAGATGGACTTCAGCATATTCAGCACCGTGTTGCTCGCAACGCCCAGCAGTCCCGAGCGATTCTGGCGAACCGGCACCAGTGTGATGTTGAAATCCGGGACCGTCGTGACATTCAGGGCGAGCGGTGTGCCGTTCAGCGGGAAGTTGTTGTCGGTTTCATTCGATTCGGCAATGGCGTTGGCGGGATCGGCGTCGGCGATCATGGACACTCCCGCCCGAACCAGACTACCCGGAATAGAGATGTTTGCCGAACAACAGCTTTCGTCGACGGTCAGTGAGGGGTTGACGTTGGCCTGAAAGGTTTGTAACAGCGTGTTGCCCTGGAACATGCGCAGACGCACCGCGGTCGATCCAATGCCCGTGCGGCTGCCGCGCACATAAATGCGCGCAACGGCGTCGCGATTGGCCACGAGTCTGACCGAACCGTCTACTTGCTGCACCGACTGAATGAGGTACATCGCTGCAACGTCGAGATTTGGCGTGCCTCCCTGAGTCTGCGTGACGGTGACCGCGACGTTGGCCGCTTTGGTGGGATCGGCGACCGAACGTGCAGTGACCGTGGTGGTACCCGCCGTTAGCGCGCGCACCAGTCCGTTGGCATCGACCGTAGCAACAGTGGGCGTGGTCGACGTCCATGACACGGCCGTGTTGCTGGTGCCGGAGATTGTCGGCGTGAGTTGCTGCTGCTGTCCCGCGGTCAGTCCCAGCGTGGCAGGCAAGGTGATGGCTATGTTGGAGCCCGGCGTAATTGGTGTAACCGATAGCGCGTATGCGCCCGTCATGGTGTTCGTCAGCGCATCGTCAAACGTCGTCGCGTTGATGATGTACTGTCCGACTGGAAAAATGGCCGTGATGCGCGCGTTGCGATTCACGCCCGGGTCGATGTCGTCGTGTTCGGCGAGCACCGCGCCTGTGGCCGCGTTCTGAATAACGAGATACGGGTCGATGGCGTTGCTGGTCATGTCTACCTGTATCGGGCCCGCCGTGATCACATTCAGCGCAAATCGTTGCGTCAGGCGTATGGGCCCGTTCGCCCCCACCCCGCAATCGCTGGTGGCGATGGTGTTGTTCTGCGTCTGGCCAATCGTAATGGTTCGGTTCACGCCGCAGGGATCGAGTGAGGGCGTGATGTCCAGCCGATACGCGCCGGTCTGGGAGGGCTGCGCGCTGGCCAGCACCGTGTAGCGCCCGGGCAGCAGCGCAATATCAATGCGGGCGTTCAGCGCCACGCCGCCGTCATCGTCCGACACGACCGCGTTGCCATTCTGATCCAGGATAAACAGATACGGATCGATGGCGGTGCTGGTCATATCCAGCCGCATGATGGTCTTCGTCGTGAGGTTCAGATCGTACCGGTCCAGATACGTGTCATCGTTTAGCCGACACGAATTCACGGCGTTCAACACGGCATTGACGCTGGCCGGCAGCGTCGTGGCACGAGCATTCGAGCACGCGGCGGGCGCATCCTTGATGCTGATTGAGTAGGCCCCGAACGTGTTGGCGTCGTACGTGTTGGCCAGCACCAGGTAGGTGCCCGGCGCAAAGAGGCGTAACACGCGCGCGCCGCTTCCAGGCCCTGAATCATCATCTTCCGCCACGACCGTCTGGTTCGCGTCAATCACCAGCAGGTACGGGTCGACGGCGGCGCTGGACATTTCAATCTCCAGCGCCCGTGTGGCCGTGACTGTGAACGTGTACGCGTGGAAGGCCGTGTTGTCGCTGAATTTGCAGTCGGCGGCGGTCAGCGTTCCGTTAAAGGTTTGTCCAACCGTCATGTTGCGCAGGGTGTTACACGCGTTCGTGACGACCGTGATGGCGGCCGTACCGCTGCGGCCTTCGGCTGTGGCGGTGATCGTCGCGCTGCCGGCCGCAACCGCGGTGACCAATCCCGTTTGCGAAACCGATGCCACGGCGGTGGCGGAGCTGCTCCACGCAATCGCGCGACCTGCGAGCGTATTGCCGTTCCCGTCGCGGGCCACGGCCGTGAACTGTGAAGTCGCGCCACCGACCGTCAACTGCGTGGTGGGTGCCGTCACCACCACGGCGGCGACCGGCGTGCGCACGTTCACTGTGGCGGCCGCACTTCGGCCTTCGGAGGTCACGGTGACGGTGGTGGTGCCATCGGAGACCCCCGTGACCAAGCCCGCTGCGGAAACCGAAGCGACGGACGGTTGCACGGAGGTCCAGGTGAAGGCGCGGCCGCTCAGCGCGGCACCAGAGGACGAGCGCGCGGTGGCCGCCAGCTGCGAGGTGGCGTTCGGTGCGAGATCGACCGTGGTCGCCGACAGTTCGACGGATGCGACCGCCTCAACGACCGGTGGTGGCGTGAAGCCGCCGCCGCCGCCGTCGCCGCCCCCGCCGCAGCTCGCAGAGAGGACCAGGCCGAACAGGAGTGAAACGCGACCGAAGGCGCGAGCGGTGAAACGCATGAAGACCTGCTCCGGACGTAGCGGTGAAAAGTCGGTGGTGTGGCGTGGCACGAAAGCGGGTGACCGAGGGCGCGAGGGTTCCGAGCGGGCGAGCGAGGCTATTGTAGCGCACAGATAGCAGGCGGACAACGGTGGGTTTGACCCAGGTGCGAACTGGGGTTTGAACCCGGCACCGCCGGCCGCTTGTGCGCGTGCGCGAGGTGCGGTTGACGCAAGCCTGCGAACATCGAGTTATGCACACACGCGTACTTTTCATGCGTTTTCGATCATTGTGATGGTGGGGACGCGCCCCTACCATCTCTAGGCATGACCATTTATCGCCTTGTCAGCCGCCTTGTCAGCCACCTTGTCAGGCGCCTTGTCAGCCGCCGGATAATTCGCATGCGCCTCGGAACGCTTGCCGCAGCGTGCGTCGGCCTCGCCTGCAGCAACGGCCCAACGCCGCCTCAGGCGGGCTCTCGGCTAACGGCCGGCACATGGGGCGGAGTCAATGCCGGCGTCATTGTCACCGACTCGGTCACGCATGTGCATGTGGGATGCACGTTTGGCGACCTGCCACCAAGTGTCGTGCTGGACGCAGACGGGCGCTTCACAGCCGACGGCAGCTATGTGTTGCGCGCCTACCCAGTGATGATCGGTCCAAAGTTGCCCGCGCAATTCAGTGGTCGCGTGGTGGGGCGTACACTGACGCTGGCCATCGCCGTGAATGACACCGTTGAGAAAAAGGTGGTGGCGCTTGGTCCGATTGTTGTCGTGTTTGGACAAACCCCGCAAATGGGGCCGTGCCCCATTTGTCTGGTGCCGAAGGCGATGGGTATAGAGCGTTGACCGGAACTCACACCACGCCCGACTGCCCCTGATACAAATACTTCGGAAAGCCCGCAAACGCTTTGATTCAAGTACTTCGGAAAGCCCGCAAACGCTTTGTCCACTTCGGTCGGCCTGCCCAACTCGGCCCACGCATCTGACAGCGAGTCGTGGTACTTGAGCTTGAGCAACGGCGACAGCTTGTCCGGGTCCCATTCGGTGACACCCACCTCCACGTAATGCCCCAGCACGAACTCCAGAAATGATTGCTGTTTCTTGTATTCGCGGCTGATGACAATCTTCGCGCGAGCCACGCGCGCTTCACGGGTCACCGGCGTCAGCGCCTACGCGACATGCGTTGGCCGTCGGGATGCCAGAAGCTCGTGACCTGCATGTGTTGAATGGTGCGGTCTTTGCCGTCGGCCAGTTTCACTTTGACGCGTTGGCGACGCACGGGAGTGTCGGTTGAGTCTTTGTCGTAGGGCGGCCCTGTCGGTTTCTCAACAACCGCCTTGGGCGTTTTTGGTTCGGGCTCAAGTGGCTCGCCATCCCATTCCGGGTCGCTGAAGTGATGGTGCGCCTTCACGAAATCGTAAATGGTGAAGTAGTCCTTGCCTTCACACAGCCGAGTGCCGCGTCCGATAATCTGTTTGAACTCGATCATCGAATTGCTGGCGCAGTTCTCCGCAGTCTCCGCGTCTCCGCGTGATAAACAACTTCACCAGCAGCCCACTCGAAGTTCGTCGCGTCACGGCTTTTTCACGCGGAGACGCGAAGACCGCGGAGATTCCAATCAGTAGCTCTCGCTAGTCGACGCACGCGGTTGAAATGGATTCAGGTGCGTTGGTTCATTGATGTCAACTGCGTCGACGACTGGGTCGGCAACTGGGTCGGCAACTGGGTCGACGACTGGGTCGGTTGGAGTGATCACAACTCGTCGTTCTATCGCGCGACGTTGGATCGGTTCCCCGGCGGCGTGTAAAGTCGGCCTACTCCATCAACCAATCAAGGGACAACCCGCAGCGCACCATCACGTTTTTCGAAGCACTTGACTTCGCGTTCAACCCACAATTCACGGACGCGACCGCCACGTGTATGCTGGTGGGCCACGACGCCTACTGCATGCTGATGACGAAGGAAAGATTCCCGGGATTCACCAGGGACAGTCCCATTGGCGATACCTCGAAGCAGACGAACACGCTGTTCGCCATCACGGTCGACAGCCGCGATGAAGTAGACGCCTTGTTCAACAAGGCGCTCGCGGCCGGCGGAACCAAGGCGGTTGAGGCGCCGCATCATGGCTTCATGTACGTGCAATCGTTCAAGGATCTCGACGGCTAACATGGGAACTGTTCTGGATGGACCCGGCCGCGGTGAACGGCTGACACCGGTCATCAGTGGGTTCGATGCAAGTAGTCGGCAAGCCGTAGCGCCATCGCCACAATGGTCAGCGTGGGGTTGGCAAAGCCCGCCGTGGGAAACGTGGACGCGCCCACCACAAACAACGCTTCCGTGCCGTGCACCTGGCCGTACGCATTCACAACGCCCAGTCGCGCATCGTGATGCATGCGAGTGGTACCGGCATGATGGTGCGCGTTCGGATCGGGCTGGCCCGGTCGGGACACGGTGACCTCACCAACACGCGCGTGCACCAGCGCGGCCACAAACAGTGCCTGCACGCGGCGCGACGTGCTGTGGTCGTCCGTATGCCACGTCCAGCACAGTTTCGGCAGCGGCACACCGTATCGGTCGTATTGGTCCGACAGCGTGATGGCATTCTCGCGACGCGGTGGTTGCTCGACGTTCAGCAGCACGGTAAACCCGTCAAACACGCGGGCCAAGGCCGGATGCCGAGTCCACCCGTGCCCACTTTCCGGCAGCCAGCGGCGCAACCCCCGCACTCCCATGCGACGTACCATCACTTCACGCACGCGCTCGCGCGTTGGTTGCACATTGGGAAGAAAGGTCGCAGACGCATTCAACAGATGCCCGTGCACGACGGCCTGCTCGGTCAAGCCCAATCGGCCCAGAACGGTCGTGCTCGTATTCCCAGACGGCACCACACGACTGTCAAAGAAAGCCAATGCTTCATAGTGTGCGGCGCTCGTTGGCCGTACGGTGATGCTGCGATCGCGCGGATGCTCCATAAATCCGCACCCCAACCACGCGGACCGATCGCCAGACCATCCGCCCCGGCTCGCGCTTACCAGCAGCAATCGCGCGTTCTCCACAGCGCCCGCAGCCAGCACCACGCGCTTTGCGCGAACGGTCCAGTGTGGCTGCCCGTCTGTCGCGACGAGTATGGAGGCTGCGCCGTCACGCTCCACGAGGTTGACCACCGTAGCGTGCACATACAACCGGGCGTTGGATGCGTTCGCCAGGAGCGCACGCAACGGATTGATGAACCCGTCGCGCGTGCCCAAGTGGTACAGTCGTGCCCGCACATTGTTGTCGCAAAACCTGTCTATTGATAAGGGTTCGCTTGCGACGAGCCGCGCCTCGTCGGCGAATGTTGCAATGCCCACCGCACCTTCTGCGCGCCGCATCCACGGTATAAGCTCGTCCATCGGAAACGGCCATCCGTCGGCGGCCTGCTCCCAACGCCCGGCTAAGTCACACGCGTCAAGCGGCACGTATTTTGCACCCGAACTACCAGTGACTGGTGTGTTCCACAATCGCGTCGATCCACCCACGCCGCGATGTCGCGTTGCCCGTAGTCCCGCGTACGGGGCTCCAAGTACGGCTCCTTCGTTCAGTTCCTGCGCGGCATCGGACCCTGACGCATCCTCGTTACCCGATCCACTTTCCAGCAGCACAACGTCATGGCCCGCGCGGCATAATTCGGCCGCCACGACCAGCCCTGCTGGCCCGGCGCCGATGATGCAGTATTCGGTGTCAATCGTCGTTCGTGACGGGACACCGACCGCGTCGATTTCCATGTGTCACCCTCCGTCAAAGCCATGCGTCCAGCTGCGGTAACCGTGGTGATTCCGTCCACCGCTATACCCGAGCGTTTCGAGCTGCTACGGCGCGCACTGCACTCGGTGCGTGAGCAACAAGGCGTATCGGCCACGGCGCTGGTGGTACTGAACGGAACGCAGTATACCGCCGAATCGGCGCGCGCGTTACGGGCCGAACCCAATGTGCAGGTGTGCGTGCGCACGGAGCGTGACTTGCCGGCCGCCCTGCGAGCGGGGCGCGATTTGGTGCAAACGCCGTGGTTCACCGCGCTGGACGATGACGATTTGTTGTTGCCGCATGCGCTGGCCACTCGCCTGGCGGTGTTTGAGGCCTATCCAGAGCTGGACATTGTCGTCACCAACGGCCTCTTGCGACACAATGGACGGGATGTGCTCAACATGCCCGCCCGTTTGCACATTGGTCGCGATCCGCTGCGCGCGCTGGTGCATCACAACTGGTTTCTTCCGGGATGCTGGCTGGCCCGCACCAATCGCGTGTTGCCGGACTTGTTCGAGGGCATGCCGCGATACCGCGAATGCACATTTCTCGCGCTGCGCATGGCGGCGCACTACAAGTTGCGATGGATTGATGCACCCACCGTGGTGCGGTATGTTGACAGCCCGCATGCCGAAAGCAAGACGCGCGAATACGTGCTTGGGCAGGAAGATGCACTGCGCGCGCTCGCAGCCCTGGAATTGCCAGAGTACCTGCAACGGTCACTCCGCCGGCGCATCACGGCGGCCATGCACGAAAGTGCCGACTTGTTGTGGACGGAGGGGAACCTTGATGATGCGTGGCGACAACATTGGGCATCGTTGCGCGCATACCGCGGTTTGCGCTATTTGCCATTCACCTGGCGCCTGCTCGCAACCACCCTGCTGCGCACCACGCGGCGCCTTACAGTTCGGAGCGCCGCATGAACACGACAGCACGGGCGCCACTTGCACGATTGATTGTGCTGGGCATCGATGCTGCCAGCCCTGACTTGCTGGAACGCTGGATGGCCGATGGCTCACTGCCCAACCTCGTGGCCCTCGTGGCGCGCGGAGCCTCGTCGCGTCTCAAAGGCGTTGAAGGATTTTTTATCGGGTCCACGTGGCCATCAATGTACACGGGCACGAATCCGGCCGAACATGGTGTGCACTACCTGTTGGAGCTTGTACGCGGCACCTATGCACTGCGCGAGTCAGTGCACGGGGATTTTGTGCAGCGACCGGCGTTCTGGCGCGCGTTGAGTGATGCCGGCCAACGCGTGGCCATTCTGGATGTGCCCCTCACCCGTCTCGAACGCGAGCTGAACGGCGTGCAGATTGTCGAATGGGGCGGTCACGATTCCTTGTTCGGCTTTCGTACGCGTCCGCCTACGCTCGAACGCGAGATACTCGAACGGTTCGGTCCGCACCCTGTTGGGTCCACCTGTGATGCGACCAATCGTTCGCCCGCCGACTACGCGGAGTTCGCGGCACGCCTGGAGCGGGGCGCGGCCAGCAAGGGCCAATTGTCGCGCCACATCCTCGCGCAGGGTGGGTGGGATTTGTTCATGCAGGTATTCACCGAGGCGCATTGTGCTGGGCATCAATGCTGGCATTTGCACGACACGGCGCATCCCGCACACGATGCCGCAGCCGTCAGGGCCGCCGGCAACCCAATGCGGCGCGCCTATATCGCCATCGATCGCGAGATTGGCGCCATTGTCGAAACGGAACCTAATGCGCAGGTGGTCGTATTTTCGGCGCACAGCATGTCGCACTGGTATGGTGCGCAGTTTCTGCTACACGACCTGCTGGTCAAGTTGGGCGCGTCGGTCGCCAAACCGACGCCGCGAGCAGCAGCATCCGCGCAAGTGCTCGGCGCATTGCGCGGGGTCTGGCGCCATCTGCCGACAGGCGTGCGCGCTGCCATCAAACGTGCACGCATCGCGTTCGCGCCACCGACACCCGTGGTGGCGCCGCGCCCGGCCTTTGCTGCAGATGTGTTGCGGTCCCGTTGCTTCGTGCATCCCAATGGCCTGGCGGTTGGTGGCATTCGGCTCAACCGCATTGGACGTGAACCAAACGGCTTGCTGACACCCGGTGCGGAAACAGAAGAATTTGTCACGTGGTTGAGCGCTGCGTTGCTGGATATTGTCGATGAACGCACCGGACATGCGTTGGTGAAACGCGTGACACGTACCGCCACCTTGTATCAAGGCGAACATCTCGATCTCCTTCCCGACCTGCTCGTGGAATGGAGCGATGCCACCGCCACGGGCAGCACGAACATCGCCGACGGAATGAATTCTCGAATTCGCGCCACCTCGCCGCTCATTGGTGTCGTGGAAGGCGCGAACGAATTCGGCCGCACGGGCGAACATCGGCCCTCAGGATGGATGGTGGCCGCGGGTCCAGGCATTACACCCGGGACACTCGCCATGGCGCCAGCGCTTGTCGACCTTGCGCCGACCCTGAGCGCCATGCTCGGTGTAGAAGATCGCAACGCGAGCGGCCGAGTGATTGGTGAACTGCTGGGTCGGTGAGGTAGCACAACGTATTCCGCCAAGGGTATCACAACCGTTCCGCGCCTCTTCGATGGCTCTTTCACCACAACGTCTCGGCAACGCCACCACATGAAGGCCATTCGGTTCGTCGCGACAGTTGTGGTTGTATCCGTGATGGTGCGCGGTTGGCCCTCCACGCTGTTGGCGCAGGCAAAACGCACGGTACCGCCTGATGCGCGGACCGCTGCACGCACCGACGCGCGCACCAACGCGCGCACCGACGCGCGCACCAACGCGCGCACCGACGCACAAAAAGCGGGCTCGCTGTTTCGCGTTCGCGTCGCGCCCAACCAATGCACGAGCGTTCGTTCAGCGTCACTTGCCGGTGAGCCGCTTCACTTTCATTATGTGGGCGACACCGCATTCGCGGTGGCAGCAGTGCCTATCGACTCAGTGAACGGCATTTCGCTGCACCTGGTGTGCGCCAATGGCGATTCATCCGTGGTGCGCCTCGCGACGCAGGCCGGTGCCTACCGCCTGGAGCGTCTGCGTGTGGCGCCTTCCTTTTCTGCTGCGCCCGATTCCGCACTTGCGCTGCGCATGCGACGGGAGGCAGCGCAGGCCGCCGAAGTTTCGAGAAATGCGCACGCGACACCGCGCCTGTGGACCCAGCCGTTTGTGGTTCCGCGCACGTCGCGTATCACGAGTGGGTTTGGCAGCGGGCGCACGTTCAACGACGTGGTAACCAGTCGCCACATGGGAACTGATTACGCGGGGGCGGTGGGAGCGCCCGTGCGTGCGGCCAATCGGGGCATTGTGCGACTGACGGGAGCGTTTTACCTCGGCGGCAATGTCATTTACCTTGATCACGGCGAGGGCATTGTCTCGGCATATCTGCACCTGAGCAAACATCTGGTCGCGGTGGGGGATACGGTGCCGCTTGGGGGGCTCATTGGGAATGTGGGGGCCACCGGGAGAGTGACGGGGCCACATTTGCATTTTATTGTGCGGTATGGAGGGGTGACGGTGGATGCGGCGAGTTTGTGGGGGGTTCGGTGAGGGGGCAGGAAGTGCAAGGGGGCAGGAAGTGCAAGGGGTCAGGGTTCAGGAAGTGCAGGATTCAGGGTTCAGGGTTCAGTGTTCAGGAACTGCAGGGGGCATTGCTGTGAGGGGGAGATGGACTAGTGTTCAGGAACTGCAGGGTGCATTGCTGTGAGGGGGAGATGGACTAGTGTTCAGGGACTGCAGGGTGCGTTGCTGTGAGGGGGAAATGGACTATTGTTCGGCAGTGAAGGGGAGGGTCGGTGCATCGGGTGAGCGACTGCTGCGCATAAACATCCAATTCCTTCTTGTTGACCAACCGGGTTGCGCAAAGTTGCCGATCAGCAATCCGTGCCGCGCAAACTCCTGAACTTAGAGGATCCGCGATTCGCCTCGTTGCGATGTTCTTTCCCGTCGAATGACTCGCGTACGGTTGCGCCAGGCGTGCGCGCTCGTGCTGGCGTGCGTTGGGGCGGGCTGTCGTACGTCGCCGCGACAGGCCGACCTGCGCCCTGCACAAATTGATACGGTGTGGTACGCCACCGCTCGGCAACGCGACAACGAGCGTCTGGCGTACACGTTTGCCGACTCAGTCGAGTACGGGTTCTATCGCGTGGCAACCCGCGCAGGGATCGACGCCATGTCTGCAGACCTGAGGCTTCGCATCATCGATTCCGCACGGCTGACCAGCACGGCGTTTCTTGCCGCCATTGCAGCGCCGTCGCCGGACACCAACGGTGTCGTCGTGCTTTCCGTGCACGGATACAAGACGAGTCACAGCAAAGCGATTCGGGATGTGGCCGAGTCGTATCGCAGGTCCGGCTCGAGGGCGCGGTGGGTGGCGTTCAGTTGGCCCTCGACAGGCCGCGCGGTGAACTGGACACAAGCCGGTGGTTTTATCACGGGCGCGTATCGCGAGGATTCTGTCGCAGCGACCAAAAGTCGTCCGGCATTCGTGCGCCTGGCCACGGCCGTACACGCCACCATTGGCGGAAATCGGATGGTGGTCGTCACGCATTCGCTGGGCGCACAAATTGTCAGCGAAGCGCTGGCGGCTGATTCTGTGTTGCGCGAACGACTCACGGCGAGCCCGCTGCGTGCCATCGGTTTTTTTGAGCCGGATGTTCCAGCCGCCCGTTTTGCGACCTATTCTGTGCCGCGCATCAGGCCGCTGGCGAAACGAATGGTGCTGTACGCATCGCAGAATGACCTGATGCTCCAGATATCACGCGTGGTAAATCGCAGCGAGCGCGCGGGACTCGTTCGTGGTGCGGCGGTGCTGGCGGATGGCCTTGAGATTATTGACGCCACGAATGGTTTGTCGTCAGAGAATTTCATTCGTCGCAGTTTCGGAACACATCACAGCATGCGACGGGAAAGCGGTGCGCTGCACGATTTCTTTGACATTGTGGTGACGGGCGCGCGCCCTGAGTGTCGGGTGTTGCGAGGGACGGCGGAACAGCGCAGCGATAGCTCGTGGAGACTGGTGCGGTACAAAGGCACTGAGGATGTGTGCCCGCCTTAGCGCAAAATGAGTCACGGGGAAGCATGGCGGTCGTCGCCGAGCTCAGCATCAGCGTGCTGACGACAGTGTTTCAGCTGTGATGAACCGAAACCGTGCAGCACTACCGTAGAAATCTCCTCGCCAGCTGCTCCAACCGGTCGTCCTTCTTTCGCTCGGCCTCCTCGAGAATTTCCTGCACGTACGGATGCAGGCGGGGTTCGCCCCAGTACAAGCCGGTTGCGCGTTCTGCGAGTTGTGTTTCATTCACCCGCGCCGCTTCCAACAACGCGCGCGCAGCGGCCCGGTCAAACTCCGGATCGTCGGGATGCGGCAGGTCGTAGTTGCGCCGGGGCATTTCGCCTTCGGCGTCGTCTCTCAGGAATGCGCGTGACATGGGGAATCGAGCCTGGCTTGAGTCGGGAAAAACTGCCGCAGTACACAAGTTGCGCGCGAATCGCTGCGGCCTACGACTTATTCTACTCCCGGCGGTGCGATTCTGCCCAGGTTGCGGCAACGGCTGGCGGCGCCGGCCACAGCGAACGGTCACAGCCTTATTGGTCTGTTCGGCTCTTGCACCGAGCAAAGAGGCGCGGAGACGAACGTAGCGGTGCGGAGGAAGTGGCTTGAGCAGGGCAGACTTCCCAATTCGTGCTCGGTAGCAGCTGAGGGCGGAATGGCCGTTGGATGAAAAGCCCGGCAACGAACGCTGGGAGCTTTCAGCGGTCAAGCTGCGAGCTGTCAGACTTCTACTGGCTTTGAGTGCGCAGCGGAGAGGAAACCTCAAAGGTTGTTGGAACCCGCGTGAAGTTCGCTGCCTGAGGACCCATCAGCCGCGACGGTATCCACGGCGACCGCCAACAGGTAGTGTTGTGCACACGAATTCCGTCCCTAAACACCGTCGTACGGAGCACCCCAATGCACCGCTACCGCACCGCTGCCCTCCTTTCGGTTGTCTCCCTTCTGGCGCATGTGCAGTTGGCTGTCGCGCAATCCGCCGTGCCCGAAATTCGTTTTGACGCCAACATCTCGCCGCTCACGCTGCCGGCGGGGATGCACTTTGGTGAAGTGGTGGGCATTGCGATGAATTCGAAACGCAACGTGTTTGTGTTCACGCGAACGGGTGCGCGTTCCACGGTGCATGGTGCGGCAGCATCGCAATTGTTCGAATTCGACGCCGCGGGCAAATACCTGCGCGAAATTGGGAAAGACCTGTACGGCTTTTCCTTTGCGCATACGGTGCGCATTGATAAAGACGACAATATCTGGGCGACGGACGAAGGCACGAACATGATCATCAAGTTCAATCCCGCGGGTCGTGTCACAATGGTGCTGGGCCGACGTGAGGAAGCCGTTGAAGCGGCGGCGCCTGCGCTCCCTCCGGGGACACAGCCCCGTGCCGGCTGGGGCACGTTTAACCGACCGGCTGACGTCGCGTGGGACTTGAACGGCAACATCTTCATTGCCGATGGCTACGGCAATTCTCGCGTTGTCAAAGTGGACAAGGACGGACAGTGGGTGAAGACGTGGGGCTCACGCGGGACAGAGCCCGGGCAATTCAATATTCTGCACACCATCGCGAACGATGCGAAGGGCAACATTTACGTCGGCGATCGCACGAACCGGCGCATTCAGGTGTTCGATCCTGACGGTGCGCCTGTTGGGCTCTTCACCATCAATGTGTCCTACGACAAGCAACCCAATGTGTTGATTGGTTCGGCGCCGGGCGTGGGTAATCCACTGGCTGCCTCTGGCGCACCGTGGGCCATGTGTATTACGCCAGGCCCCACGCAATACCTGTTCGTCGCCGATGCGGTGCCGGGACGCATTTACAAACTCACCCTGGATGGAAAGGTGGTGGGCGTGTTGGGTGAGGCTGGGAAACAGGCCAAACAGTTTGGGTGGGTGCACCAAATTGCGTGTCCGTCCGAAAACGAACTGTGGGTGGCAGAAATTCTGAACTGGCGCGTGCAGAAACTCACGCTGCGTTGAACTGCGCGGTCACATTTCTCACTTGCGACGCTCGACGGTGACGCCGAGCGCGTGTTCAGCAGATGCGCGGCAACTGGTCACCCGGCAGCATGTCGACAATGCGGGTGCCTCCAACATGCGTTTTCATCACGACAAGTCCTGGGTGCTCGGCGACGACGTGCCCGATACGTGCAGCATCCACGCCCAGCGGATGTGTGCGCAATGCGGTCAGTGCCACGGTAGCGTACGCAAGCGGCACGAGTGCCACCAACACCCCTTCGTTCGCGACATACATGGGGTCGAGGCCCAGCATCTCACAGGCGGCCATCACGTCGCCCGGAATGGGGAGACTGGGTTCATCCAATACCATTCCCGTGCGTGACACCGAAGCGATTTCGTTCAGCGCACTGGCCACTCCGCCACGCGTTGGATCACGCAGCACGTGCACGTGACCATCGGTCGCGCTTCGCAGCAGCTCCACCAACGGCCACAACGCCGCCGTATCGCTGGTAATTGTCGTGTCGAACCCGATGGCCTCACGCGCAGCCATGATGGCCATACCGTGGCGACCAATCGCACCGCTTAGCAGGATGGCATCACCGACGGCGGCCCGGTGCGCCGACGGCGCGAATGCGGGATCGAGTAACCCAATGCCGGTGGTATTGATGAACAATCCGTCACCCTTGCCACGCTCCACCACCTTCGTGTCGCCAGCAACGATGGTCACGTTCATCGCGCGCGCCGCTGCCGCCATGGAACGCACGATTCGATCGAGCACCACCGTGGGTAATCCTTCTTCAATGACAAACCCCACCGTGAGATGCGCAGCACGGGCGCCCATCATGGCGATGTCGTTGATGGTGCCGTGTACAGCCAGACTTCCGATGTCACCGCCGGGAAACTCCAGCGGTTGCACGACGAACGTGTCGGTGGAGAGCACGATTTGTGCACCACCCAGCGTCACCACCGCACCATCCTCCTGTCGCTGCAACACCTCGTTCTGAAAGTGTGGCAGAATGCGTTCACGAAACAGTTGCGCTGACAACTTTCCGCCCGATCCGTGACCGAGCACAATGCGATCGTGCGTGGATACCGGCGTGGGACATGTCAGCCCCACGGTACCGAGTGACGCCATGGAAACCGTTGCGGTGCTCATGCGTGGCCGAGTATTGGCAAACCGGCGCCAGTGTGCGCCAGCGGTGATCCTGTCCGATAGCGCCCGTAGTTGTAGTAGGCCGCGCACGCACCTTCACTGGAAACCATTGGTGCACCCATTGGATGTTCCGGCGTACACATCGCGCCGAACGATGGACAGTCAAATGGTTTCATGAGTCCGCGCAACACCTCGCCCGCGTGACAATCCGCAGGCTCGGTCGCCACGATGCCTGCCAGATCGAACTTCAACTCGGCGTCCCAGGCCGCAAACGCCGGGCGCATAGCGAGGCCGCTGCCGGGAATCATTCCGATACCGCGCCATTGACGGTCGCGCAACTCGAACACGCGGTGCACGGTGCGTCGCGCCGCTTCATTGCCGTCGCGCTTGACTGCGCGCACATACTGGTTCTGGACGCGCCATTCGCCCCGCTCGAGTTGCTCGACGACCATGAGCATCCCTTCAAGAATGTCCAGCGGTTCGAACCCCGTCACCACTATTGGGACTTCGTAGCGCGCGGCAATGGGCTCGTACTCGGTAAAACCCATGATGGTGCACACGTGCCCGGCGGCGAGAAATCCCTGCACACGATTATCCGGCGCAGACAGAATGGCTTCCATCGCGGGAGGCACCGTGACGTGCGACACCAGCACGCTGAAATTGCGCAAGCCGCGACGTGCTGCTTCCACTACCGCCATCGCGTTCGCCGGAGCAGTTGTTTCAAATCCCACCGCGAAAAACACGACTTCCTTATCGGGGTGCTGCTCGGCAATGCGCAACGCGTCCAGCGGAGAGTAAACAATTCGCACCGCGCCGCCGCGCGCTCGCACCTGCTGCAAATCGCAATCGCTGCCTGGCACGCGCAACATGTCACCAAAGGACGTAAAGATGACGTCGCTGCGTCCGGCCAGATGCACCGCGCGGTCAATCTGCTCAAGTGGCGTGACACACACCGGACATCCGGGGCCATGAATCATCTCAATGGCTCCATCCAGTAGTTCGTCAATCCCCTGACGCACAATGGTATGTGTTTGCCCACCACACACTTCCATCAGTGTCCAGGGTCGGGTGGCGGTTTCGCGAATGCGACGCGCCAATGACCGTGCCAGCGCCGGATCGCGATATTCGCTGAGGTATTTCATAACAGGCTCTCCGGTGGGCGCTGACCGGCCGATGGCAACCCTGCCTCGCCAAGCAGCGACTCCGCATTGTCTCTGATAAAATCGAGGTCGCCGAGTTCGCTCATGGCCTGCAGGATGGCGTACGTTTTGTGCGCTTCGGCTTCATCGATTCTGGAAATCGCAAACCCGACGTGTACGACGACGTAATCACCCAGCGACACATCATCCGCGACGTAGGAAAGACACACCTCGCGCTTGGCGCCGCCAAAATCCACAACGCCGGTGGCGAGTTCTGCGTCTTTCCGGATTTCCACGATTTTTCCCGGGATGCCGAGGCACATGGTCAGCTCTCCTGCGCTTGATGGAACATGGGAGTGCGTCGCGCAACAACAGGTGCTGTTGCGGGCAGGATCAAATTTTCGGCGAGCTGCGCGGCAGCAACTGCGGCTTGTCCGTACGAAATGCCGCCGTCATTCGCGGGGAGCTTCGTTGCGACCAACACTTCGCGTTTCGACCCCGTCAACAATTCGCGTGTACGCGTCAGGAGTCGTGCATTCTGGAAACAGCCTCCCGACAGTACGACGGTTCGAGTGTTGTACGTCTCCGCAAGCTGACCGGTGAGCGCGCACGCGCTTGATGCCACACTTTCGTGAAAGTCGGCAGCCAGTTGCTGTGTGGAAACCCCCGCCATTTTCCGTTCCGTCAGTGCCACCAGCAATGGCGTAAAATCGAGTTCCAGCATGCCCGACGAACTATGCGCTACCGGAAACGGCAGTTTTGTTCCGCGCGTTGTGCCGGCAAGTGCTTCCAGCAGCATGGCCGGCTGCCCCTCAAACTGCGCGTGATGACACACTCCAAGCAGCGACGCAACGGCATCGAACAGGCGACCGGCAGAGGACGCCATTGGCGTGTTGATCCGGCCCGCAATCTGCTGTTGGACGACCCGTTGTTCCGTGTGGGTGATGCCGTCGCGACCCACAACAAGTTTCTCGAATGCGCTGGGGTTGACCGACATGAATCCCGCCAGCGATCGCCACGGTGCACGCACGGCCGCATTGCCACCGGGGAGTGGCGCAGGCTTGAGATGCCCCACGCGTTCGCAAGACGCGAGGCTGGACCGGAGGAACTCCATGCCCCAAACCGTTCCGTCGGCGCCCGCGCCCGTTCCGTCGAACGCGAGACCGATTACGGGAGCAGTCACGTGGTGTTCGGCGGCAACGGCCGCGATATGCGCGTGATGGTGCTGCACCCGAATGAACGGCGCGTCGAATTCTGTGGCCAGCGCCATGGCCAGTTGTGTGGTGGGATATCCGTCGTGCGCATCCGCGACAAATGCCCGCGGAACGATGCGAAACAATTGCTGGTACCGAAGCCGAACCGACGTCCAATGCGTGAGCGATTCCAGTGAATCGATGTCGCCGATGTGCGGACTGACGTATGCACTATCACCCCGCACCAGCGTAAGTGCATTCTTGAGATGTGCGCCAACGGCCAGCAACGGTACGGGGGAGGCGACGGGAAGCGAAAGTGGAAGTGGCGCATACCCGCGCGCGCGACGAATGAAAATGGGTCGCGCGCCGGCCAGACGAATCACGGAGTCGTCAAGCCGCGCGACAATTTCGCGATCGTGCATGAGGAAGGCATCGGCCACGTTGCGGAGGCGGGCGCGCGCTTCATCATTGCTGGCAGCCAGCGGTTCATTGTTCAGATTGCCGCTGGTCATGACAAGCGGTCGACCTACCTTCGCAAGCAACAGGTGGTGCAGTGCCGTAGACGGCAACATGGCACCGATTTCCTCAAGTCCTGGACAGACGCCCGGCGCTATCGGTTCCAGGACATCGTGCCGGAGTGCGACCAGGACAATTGGCCGTTGACGGGACGACAGCCACTGCAATTGAGGCGCAGTTGGTGTAGTCCAGCGTTGAATATCGACAACGTTGGCAAACATACACGCCAACGGTTTTGCGTCGCGTCGCTTTCGCGTGCGCAGCCGTGCTACCGCGTTTGCATTGGTCGCATCGACCGCCAAATGAAAGCCACCTATGCCTCGAACCGCCACCACACCCCCCGCAAGTATGACGTTGGCCGATGCGTCCACGCACATGTCGTCACTGTCGACAACGCCATTTCGGCACAATGGCGTCCCATCGCCGACTTTTTCAAACGTCAGATGGGGCCCGCACTCCGGGCACGCGATACTCTCGGCATGAAACCGCCGATTACCGGGTGATCCGTAATCGTTCGTGCATGCTCCGCACAGAGGAAACTTGCGGAGACTGGTGCGTTCGCGATCATACGGCAACGCGTGAATCACCGCATATCGCGGTCCGCAGTCGACGCAGGAAATGAATGCGTATCGATAGCGTGGGTTTTCCGAATTGAGCATCTCGGCAATACACGCGTCACACGTGGCAATGTCCGGGCTCACGACCGGCGTTGCCTCACTGAGGTCTGCACTTTCGACGATCCGAAAACCGGAAAGGCCGCTGGCGTGTTCGAACGCCGTGGTCATCGTTTCAATTGTGGCCGTCGGTGGGACGCGTCGTGGAAGGGCCTCAGAGAACGCACGAAGGTCAGCAGTTGCGCCTTCGGCGTGAATGTCCACCTGGCCTGCCTGATTACGAACCCAGCCCGCCACATGATGTTGATTGGCCAGTCGATGCACGAAGGGACGAAATCCCACCCCCTGCACGACACCGGTGATGGTGAGGCGGACTGCGGTGCGCATGGTTACACGGCCGCCAGCTCAACTGTGCGTGCACGTGCACGTGCGCTTTTCGTGGCTTTGAGTAGATATGCGTACCACTCCAGCAACCCGGCTCCTGATTGGGATGACGTCAACAGGATGGTTGCAGTCGCGTTGGCAAGGCGAATGTTTGCTTCGAGCAGCGCGACGTCGAATTTCAGATAGGGCAGCAAGTCAACCTTGGTGATCAGCACCAGGTCGGCGTTGGCGAATGCCTTTGGGTACTTGAGCGGTTTGTCTTCGCCTTCGGTAACCGCGCACAACGTCACCCGGTGTCGCTCGCCGAGGTCCCAGTTGGCGGGGCATACGAGATTGCCGACGTTCTCGAGGATGACGAGATCGGTATCCGCCAGCGTAATTGCCGCGAGAGCAGTCGTGACTTGCAGCGCATCCAAATGACACCCGCCGTTCGTCACCACCGCTTGTACGAGCCGCGAGGTGTGCAAGGCGAGGCGGTTGGCATCGTTCTCGGTCTGCACATCACCGGTGACAATTGCCAGGCGCAACTCGTTGCCGATGTCGTCGAGCGTACGCTCGAGCAGTTGCGTCTTGCCCGCACCCGGTGACGACACCAGATTGAGTGCGGCGACGCCGGCGTGATCGAGCTGCTGACGGACGCCTTCAGCAATCGCGTCGTTCCGCGCCATCACGCGCTCGCGGACTTCAATGCGCTTAACGCTCATCGTCAATCTCCAGATAGCTTACGCGCGTGTCCTCGCCGCCGGTGCGTGCAATCACCACGTCGGCTCCGGCAAACGGTGAATGTGCCAGGAGCGTGTCGAGACAGAACTGCAGGTTGGCCACTTCCATCGTGGCGCGCTCGCCAATGTCCAACCCCACTTCTGCGAGTTGATGTAGCTGCGCCGCAGGAATGCGCTCCTCTACAACGCGGCAGATTTCGAGCGCAATGCTCAACTCGTGCACACCACCCCCGAAATGCCGCCGTTGGTCGACGCGGGGCGAAGGCGCAGTGGGTCATCGGGTGCGCGCGGAACACACACGTGCCCCCAGTCGCGCAGTTGTGCGACGGCCGCGGCTACCACAATGTCCACACATGCGGCCACCGTTCGCGACAACGCAACCTGGGTAGCGAGCGTCTCCGGCTGTACGCCCACGGCAACTGCGTGCACGGGAAACGTGCCGCGCAACAGGGTGACCGCCAGCACTTCGCGTAAATCGATCTGGTGTGGTGAGACCATTGTCGCCAGCGTGGCGGGAATTTCTGCACCTTCCATGCGTATGAACGTCCCGGCCGGTTCCTTTCGGTCAATCGCGTCGAGAAAAAGCACGTGCGTTGCGTCTTCGATGGTGGGCAGCAAGGACATGCCCCACGTACCCCCATCGTGCAGCGACACTTCATCGGGCATGACGTACTGCGTGTATAGACGCTCCAGTGCAACGAGGCCGAGCGCGTCGTCGCCCAACAGCGGGTTCCCGAGCCCGATCACTGCCGTCGTTGCAACACCCGCTGGAACGTCAATTCTCAGCATCAGCAAATTCCTCGTCCACGGGCACGAACTTGCCACCGTTGATCATCTGCGATATTCCGCCGCCACGCTCCAGCACATCCGATCGGATGGCGAGATAGACGTGCACCGGAATGAAGATGATGAAGAACCAGGTGAGGAGATGATGCACCAGCCGCACGTTCTGCAGGCCACCCAAACCGGTCGTGACGGGATAGAACACCGCGTACATCCAGCCGTTAGGGTGCGTCGTCGTATAGAGCGCAAACCCTGTGAGGACCATCAGCACAGCCGCCACATAGACTACCGTGTAAGACAATTGGGCCATGGGATTGTGCCCGATGTACGAGGGCATGTCGCGCGGCGCCATGAACAGGTAAAAGCGCGTTTGCTTGATCAGATTGCGCATGTCGCGGAGCTGCACGGGGAACAGCGCCTTGAAGCGCTCGAAGCGATTACCTGCCACCAACCAGTACAGGCGTACCAGCCCGGTCACCGCCAGGAGCATTCCCGCGCTGAAATGAATCAGGCGCGCCCACTGCGTGCCAAAGGCACTCGTGCTTTGCGCGCTGCCCATGAAGTGCGGGCGTCCAATCCAGAACCCACTAAGCACCAAGGCAACCACGGCGATCGCCGCAATCCAGTGCATCATGCGCAACGGAAACTGCCAGAGGTACATCCACTCGTAACTCCCGATCGCAGGCGGCACGGGATGCTGCAGCAGTCGGCGGCGCGCAGAGTTGGGCGTTATTGGGGGTTCTATCACGCGATGCGGGCCTGCGTGAGGATGCAGCGCCGGATCTGTTGGCGGACGCGTGCGGTTCATTGCACCGTGACCTTCATCAACGTGTTGCCGCTGGCGTCGAGAATGTGGACGCCACACGCGAGGCATGGATCGAACGAGTGAATGGTGCGCAGAATTTCAAGCGGACGTGCCGGGTCGGCCAATGGATGATTGTCAACCAGCGCCGCTTCGTACGGCCCCATCACACCATCCTTGTCGCGCGGAGAGCAATTCCACGTACTGGGAACCACCGCCTGATAGTTCTCGATCTTTCCATCCTTGATGCGCACCCAATGTCCAAGCGCGCCGCGAGGTGCCTCCATGAAGCCGAAGCCCTTCGCCTCCTGTGGCCACGTTGACGGTTCCCACTTCTCGCCGTTGTGCGTGCTGGTATCGCCACCTTTGATACGCGCGACGAGGTCGTCGTACCAGCCTTGCATCAAACGCGCCCACAACACCGACTCCATACCGCGCGCCGCGGTACGGCCCAAGGTGGAGAAGAGCGCTTCCGGTCCCACTTTGAGCGTGCTCAGCGTTTGCGCGACCATCTCCTTGATTTCCTTGTGCCCGGACGCGTATCCAACCAGCATGCGCGCCAGCGGACCCACTTCCATCGGTTTGCCGTTGTAACGCGGCGCTTTCATCCAGGTGTATTTCTTCTCATCCTGTAAGTAGGTCCACGGAGCGGGTGGCCCGGTGTACGACGCTTTCGTTTCACCCTCCCACGGATGCAGCGCTTTATCACTGCCGCCGGAGTATTCGTACCACGCGCTGTGAATCTCCTCGGTTACGCCAGCCTGATCGAACGGGTGCACCTTTGTCAGGTCGCGGTTAAGCACCACGCCGCGCGGGAAATAGAAATCGCTGCCGCCTTTGGTTTTCGGAATGTCGCCGTACGTCAGGAAGTTTCCGGTTCCGCCGCCAATGGCGCCCCAGTCTTTGTAGAAGCCGGCAATTGCCACCAGGTCGGGCCAATACACGCGCTCGACAAAATCCTGCGCGCGCTGGATCATGCCCGCCACCTCCGATAGACGGCCGGCGTTAATCGTTGCACGCGCGTCGAGATTGATGGCCGACGCCATCCCGCCCACAATGAAATTCGGGTGTGGATTCTTGCCGCCGAAAATTGCATGCAAGCGCGCCACGTCGCGTTGCCAGTCCAGTGCTTCGAGATAATGTGACACCGCCATGAGATTCACTTCCGGCGGTAACTTGTACGCCGGGTGTCCCCAATAACCGTTGGTGAAGATGCCGAGTTGGCCGCTGGCCACGAAGGTTTTCACGCGCGCCTGTACTTCGCGAAACCGCGCCGCGTTGTTGTTGGGCCACGTTGAAATGCCTTGCGCAATCTTCTCCGCCGCCACCGGGTCCGCCTTCAGCGCGCTGACAACGTCGACCCAATCGAGCGCATGCAGGTGATAGAAATGCACCACGTGATCGTGGATGTATTGCATGCCCACCATCAGGTTGCGAATGAGATTCGCCTGAGCGGGAATCTGGATATCCAGCGCATCCTCGACCGCGCGGAGTGATGCAACCGCGTGCACGACGGTGCACACCCCACAGATGCGTTGCGCGAACGCCCACGCATCGCGCGGGTCTCGGCCTTTCAGTACGAGTTCGAGGCCACGAAACTGGGTGGCGCTGGCCCACGCGTTCGTGATGCGTCCGTCATCGGCCTGCACCTCAATACGAAGGTGCCCTTCGATGCGCGTGATCGGATCGACCACAACTCTGGTGCGTGCCATGATGCCGATTCCTTTCGATCTGGTCGTAGGTTAAAGCGGCGGGCCGTCCGGTGGCGGGCGCCGTGACTCTTCCAGAATGGGAAGCTCTCGTCGTGTGCGGGTGCGCGAGATGCCGGTAAACGTTGCGTGCGCCGCAATACCGGCGAGTGCACCAACCGTCAGCACGCCGCCAAGAATGTCGGCCGTTCGTTCAACCGGAATGCCCACGGCATTGGGCAACCGTGTGTAGAACGGAGTCATCGTGTCCCAGAAGTGTGGCTCAGTACAACCAATGCACCCGTGTCCGGCGCCGATTGGCCAGCTCGTGGCAGAATTCCACTTCACGATCGGACACGGCGAGAATGTCTCCGGTCCTTTGCATCCCATGTGATACAGGCAATACCCTTGTCGCGCGGCCTCATCATCCCACCGTTCGATAAACTGTCCGGCGTCGTAGTGTCCCCGACGCTCGCATTGATCATGAATCTTTGCGCCGTACGCAAACTTCGGTCGGCCTTCGCGATCAAGGTCCGGAACCTTCCCGAACGTCAGCATGTGGACGACTGTCGCCGTCACAACGTCGGCAATGGGGGGACACCCCGCGATGTTCACCACCGGTTTGTCCGTGATGATGTCGCGCACCCCAACCGCGCCCGTGGGATTCGGTCGCGCTGCCTGCACATTTCCCCAGTGGGCGCATGCGCCGACCGCAATCACGTGTGCCGCGCCCGCGGCCGCCTCACGCAGGATCACTTCAGCGGTGCGACCACCAATCATTGTGTAGACGCCGCTTTCCTTCGTTGGAATGGATCCCGTCACAATAAGGATGTAGTTCCCCTTGTTCAGAGTCATTGCGTCCTGCAAAGCCTTCTCGGCCGCGAAGCCAGCGGCGGCCATCAGGTTTTCCTGGAAGTCCAGTGAAATGATATCCAGTAGCAAGTCGCCAATGGTGGGCTCGGCACTTCGCAGCACGCTCTCTACGCACCCTGTGCATTCCTGCAGCGACAACCACACGACCGAAGGTCGTCGCAGTGCGGCCAGTGCGTTCACGATTCGGGGCGTTGCCAGTGAAGTGACACCCAGCATCACCGACATGTCGGCGCAGAATTTCAGGAACTTACGCCGCGATACACCGGTCTTTTCGAAATACGTGACCAGTGACTCGTCCTGATGCCATGGAATGGGATTCGGATTGTACATGTCGCCTCGCGAGAAGTGGGCCGCAACAGCGCCTGCGACTACAGGGTTCCGTTCTTGGGTTGCACCGGTGGTTTTGCCGTCTGAGGTTTTCCGGGCGTCGGATGTCCGGGTGGTAGCTGCTGCGTGGTGGGATGTCCCGGCGGTAGTGCCGAACCGAGTGGCGCGGCCAGCGGCATTGCACCCGGGGTTCCGCCCTGCTTGTCGCCCTCAGCCGCAACCTCGGCGTGCGCACCAAGTGCGGCGGGATCGGCCGACAGGAGTTTCACGCGCAGCATTGCACTGTCCGCCAGCGAGACATTCTTCAGTTCACTCGCTACCATGTACAGACCGAACCACGGCGCGGCGTGCGCAGGCGCGATGTCGGCAGCTTCGCGATACTTCTTCAGGGCGGTGGCGAAGTCCTTTGAGCGATACGCCCCATTCCCTGCATCAAGCGCCGCGACAGCGCCGCTTGGCAGCGTGGTTGCACTCGCATCGGCGTCGGTGGGTGTTCCCGCCTGAGGCACGGCGGCGTTTAATGGTTGGCGGCCCTCTTTGTCTGATGGACCACAAGCGGTGACGCTGTAGGCCGTGGTCACGAGCAGCGCAAAGCGTAATCGTGAATGGATGCAACGGCGTGTGTGTTTGATCATATTGCTCGCGATGAACGTGGAATGACGCGGATGGTGTTAACGGGAGTCGAACGGATCCTTGAAATGGCAGCGCAGGCAGGTGAGTCGATTGGCTTTCCACATGCGCCTCGCGTCGAAATCCGGACCGTGCGGGCTGATTCGCCGGCCGCTTTGCGAATGACACTGCATGCAGTCTTTTTGCGTGTGACAGCTGGTGCAACTCTGTAAACCCTGCCGTGCTGCCTGACCATGTTGCAGCACCCAGAGTGGCAGGGCGGAGTGGAATCCAACATTGCTGCGACCTGTTGAGCTCAGCCCGACCTGAATGTGACAGCCGCGGCAGAACACCTCGGGATTGTGACACTGCTGGCAATCGGTTTCGCGGCCGTATGCTTCGGGTGCGTGGCGTGATGCAAAATTTGCTACGTGAAAGCGCCGCTTCGATTCACCACCGTGACAGTCGGCGCAGTAGCTGCGACTGTGACACCCTTCGCAAGTAAGTTGTCCGGATGCCGCCGGTGCGCCATGCGTGCGCGCAAATCCTGGTGCGTGCACCTGCGCTTTGCGTGGCTGGTCATCGTTCGCAAATCTGCCTGCGGTTGCCGGACCCAGTGCAATGTGACTTGAAGCGGCACCCACATCGGTCGACGAGTTCCATGGCGTGTTCACACGAATGATCTGCACGCCCGCGGCGCTTCCGTTCTCGGCAATCGGCAGTTGCCTGATTGTTTCCGCCGCACCGGTGCCGGTGTGGCACGCCTGACAGCTGGATCGTGCATGACAATTCGCGCAGCTCTGCACGTTGGCGCTCGCCAGCTTCCCATGTGTGTCCAGAAACGCCGCGGCGCGATGAGTGGCCGGAGCCACGTACACTGCTTTCCTCCCTGCAACAAGTGTCGCGACGCGTGCATCCGCGAGCAGACCGAATTGCGCGGCAACACGCGTACCATTCACGTGACACCGGGCGCAACTTTCTTTGGCATGACAGAACGCACACTGCGACTGCGCGGCAGCCGCGACGGTTCCGTGGCGTTGCGCAAAGTCACCCTTTTCGTGCGACTCCGGCTTCTGAAATGCGGCCAAACGCGCGAGCGGAAGCCTGGTCGCCTGCGCCAATGTCAGATGACAGGTGGCGCACCGATTGTCGACGGAAAAATGTGCAGCAGCATTGTGGGTATGACAGGATCGACACTGCGCGGGAGTGGCGCGCTCGACATGCATCCACGAAGGGCTCCGGGGCGCATGGCACGTGCTGCAATTCTCGCTCTTCGCGCCTGACTGCCGATCATGCTCTCGATGCGAGAACTTCAGATTACTTGGAGCATGGTATGGGGTTGACCACGCGACTTTCTGCTGATCGCGGTTGTTGTGACACTCTCCACACAGGGCAGAATCCGGAAATGATGTCGCACGATCGCCCGTGGGAATGCCCTGGTGGCATCCACTGCACTGCGGAAAGAGTTTTTCGTGTTGCGCGTGCGGAAAACGCGTTTGGTTCTCTGGTGCCGTCGACTGCGCGTGCGCGCGTGCCGGTGCCACCAGGCACGTCAGCAACATGCCCAGCGCCAGGATGAGCCTCACTGCGGCGGTTCCGGTATGCCGGCCGTTGCAGGCAGGCGGTTTTGGTAAAGCACCGCGACCCGTTTCAGTTCGGCTTCACCGCGGAGTCGCGCCTGGGCCTTGTTCGCAGCCGATGTCACCGATTGCGCGCCGGGGTCAGACCCTATTCTCCACTCAAAACGCAGCGTCCCACGATGCTGCGTCCAGTCGTTGCTTGGCGCGCCGTTGAAGGCTCGTTGCTGGTACACTGCCGCATCACCGACCAATCGGAGATCGGGATTGATCTGCCATCCCGCATCGACACCAGCACCGAAGACACGGCCTGTGCCGATGCGGAATTCATAGATGCTCTGAAACGCCGAAACGTTCGCGCCGAGAAAGACGCGACCGTGATCCCAGTGTACGCCAACATCTCCCTCGGTGCGCGCCGCACCAAACCCAATATCAGCGCTGTAGCTCGCATTGGTGTTCCAATGAGTTGCCACGCGCCAGTTTGCCACACCGCCCAAACGCCAACCCTCGTTGCGCAACGGGGCGAAATCGAGGCCCGCGTCGGTGGCTTCCCATTTCCGATAGGCGCCGTGCACGTCGATGCTCAGGGCCCGCGTTGGAGTGCGCCAGGATGCCTGCGTGCGCACCTCATCAAAACCAACAGGGGCAAACGCGCCCCAAATTGTCCACAGTTCGAAAAATGGACGAAAGTGACGCGCCTCGAGCGAAAGCGTGGTTTGTGCCACCGGTGGCAAACGCATCCTGACGCGAAATTCATTCACGACACTTGCTGACAGATTTTGCTCGAACGACCCGTCAAGCGATGCCCGTCCGAAATTCCAGCTGCCGTCCAGCGCCACCCGTTCGCTATACAGTGCGGAACGGTTCACGCGCAGTTCGCGCTGGTACCGTGCACTGATGGAGCTTCGCTCCGTTGGACGCACGCGCACCTGCGCACCGAGCAAGAAGGCGTTGCGATCGGGTGCCAATTCATCAACGGCGGCAATTTCGCTGCTGGTGAAGGACTCGTTGAGTCCTTGCGCCAAACTCCATCCGCCGAATGCTTCCGCCGTCAGCCGGCGATGGGCGCGCCATGTCAGCGAAGCTCCGTCAAAGTTGTACACGCCGAACCCGGACGTCGCATACTGACGACCGACCCGTGCAGTGAATCGCGAACGGTCCAGTTGCACGTACGCAGCGAGTGCGTCAAACGCGTCTTCCGCGCGTGGCCACAGCGCAGGGGCCGATCCCATTGCCGCGCGCAAGCGGACATCCGCGATTATGCTGACTCCGCGCCCCAACCCCCACCCTGTCAGTTGCAGATCCTGTACGTACGGAATGGCGGTCGCAGTGGCTCCGCTGCGCTTGTACCGACAGAACGCGTCCCCTTCAACACAGCGCACAACCCGTCCATCGGCCAGCAATCGATAGTCAACCGCGCCTGGTACCGTGGTGTTGAACGCGGCCGAATCGTCTACGAACGGTCGCAGCTCGAGTAGCCGGAACGTGGAGACGCCGCGAACACGAATACCCTGCGCCACCATTTTACTGGCCGGTGCTGTCGTCGCGCACAACCCCAATACCATCAGCAACCGGCGCGGCGCGTGCGTCCAGGTTGGCGCGTGGAGTCGGAGGCGCGGCCGCAGGCGACTGGATGCCGGCAACACTGGTCGTCGCATTTCAGCGCGCAGCGCCTGCCAGCGCTCCCCATTTCACCACGTGGCACTCGGCGCACTCGCGCTTGGGTTTGTGATTCACCTGCTCGTGGTGACACGCCAGGCAGACCTGTCGGGTGGCCGGTAGCGCGACGACGGTTGCATTGCTATGGCATCCCGATCCTGCACATCCGTCGTGCGCAGCCCGTTGATGCGAGAGCTTGGCGTCCGCATGACAGGCGGTACAGGTTCGTTCAACGTTGTGATGTTCCGTATGACAGGACATGCAATCGCGCGACACGCCGAGCATGACCCCATTGGTGTGACACGTTTTGCATTCGAGATCTCGGTGCGCCCGATGCGCGAACGGCAGTTGCCGCGTTTTTGCTGGCAATCCTGACGCGGTGCGCATTGGCACCGGACGGAGATACACCTTGCGCTGCTCGGCGGGGGAGTTGTGGCACCCTTCACACGTTACCGACCGTTCAGCCGAGTGGTGGCACGCCGCACAGTCGTTGGTTGTGCGCATCTTGAATGCACCAGGCGAAACTTTCTGATCGTGGCAGTTCGCGCATGCAACCACTTTGTGGATGCGATGGGAGAAATCAGCTCCGTCTTTGGGCGCCGCTGCCGGTTGCGCCGGTGCGCGGGCGGGGGGAATCTGTCGTGCCGCGAGTTGCAACCGCGGCGGGCCAGCGCCCGCCCGTTGATGACGAAACGCCGGCACGAACGATTTGCGCTCATTCAACGCACGGCGTGCGAACCGGCGCCGATGCTGTGGCAATGTTTGCACCCGTCCTTGTGACGGGTGATCGGGAATCCGAACGACGGGTTGCAGTTCGAGCTCACCGCTTGGTGATTGGCCCGCACCGGCCTTGCGTGGAGGCGCCGACGGGATGCGTTTTGGTTTGATATCGAGGACGTTTTTGTGGCAATCGATACACTCGGTGCCCTTCGCTTTCCACTCGTGTGCCTCGTGACAGGCGCCACAGTCGGCGATTTTGTGTACGGATGGTTTGCTGTGGAAGGCGCTCTTGCTGGCGAGGTCGGCGTGACAGCCGCCCGATGCGCATGACTCAAACGCCTGCTTCGGTGTGGTTTGCTTGTGCGGATTGTGGCAGGTGCCACACACGCCGTTGTGTCCGATGTCGCGCTGTGGGTCAAACCCTTTGAGTTTGCTTTTCATATCGTGACAGCCGAAACAACTTTCCGTGCTGCCGGTCGCCATGAGATACTTTTTGGTGGAATCCATCGAGATGTTTTCGGGCACCGGCTTTGTAAACGTGTGACAACCAGTACAGTGTTGCGACGTTTGCCCGGCCATTGCTCCCAGCACGATTTTGGTGTCGGCCGCCTTGTGACAACCCGATTGGCCGCAGGTTTTGTCAACGGGTTGGAAGCGGTGTACTTCCTGTCCGTGACAGGTCACGCACTCAACGTTCTTGAGCGCAGACGAGTCGCTTTTCAGATGCAATCGGTGTCCGGCCGTCGCAATTATTCGCTTCCAGCTGCTGTCGCTCGGACTTTGCACGTGGCACTCGGAACAGATTGCCGTCGGAACCTTTGCATGTTCTGGAATTTCCTGGGGACGTTCCGCCACCCAGAAATACAACTGACGCGCACTCGCCAACATCGACTGCTGGTGGCAGTCGTGACATTGCAGCTTGCGATGCTCCGACTGTTGAAACGCGTCCCAGGCGGTTCCCATTACGTGACAACCAACGCAGAAGTCGTTGTTGTGTTGCATGTAATGGTTGCCGGCATATCCACCAGCGCCGGCTCCAAGCAACATCAACCCCGCCAGTGCGACGAGAGCGGTCTTGTATCCATGCGAGCGGGTCGTGACCCACGCGACGAGTTGTTTGCGCCTGATCACGAGGAGCACCGCAATGGCAACCCCTGTGAGCGCGCCAATGACGATCGCGCTCCACTGAACCCATTGTGGCAGATTGAAGAGCCACTGAAAGACTTGGCCGACAAAACCGGGAACGGGGTTGTTTACCACCGCCGGCACCAGTACTTCATGCGCAGGCGGCTGCGCCTGAATTGATCCAGACGCAGCCGCGATTTGCAGGAACATTTCAAACATCGAACGACCCTACCGGTCTTTGACTGGCATCATGAACAGGTTGCGCAAGTCAACGCCCGCTGTGATGCTCACTCCATAATCCTTCTTGAGCTGCGCGATGCTGGCAGTAAGGAGCGCTTCCATCAGAAACGGATTGTGCACCGTGTTTCCGGTCATGGCACCCGTCGTGGCGTTATAAGCCGTAAGCGAATTGAAGTTCGCGCCTTCCGCCGTCGTGATCTTGTTGTCGGTCACGCTGAACTCGGTGGGTCGCGTTGCCTTGACCAGTGCTACCAGACGATTCGTCTCAATCGCCAGATTCCTGATGCGTGTTTCGGCCACCGACTTTGCCGAGCGCGCCGCATTCTCACTGCCATGACAACCGCTGGCTGTGCAGGACTTGAAGCTGCGTGCGGTTTCCGCACATGTCTGGGACACGGTTGGAGCACCGTTCGCGTTGACACACGGTGTTGGCAGGAAGGTGTGACCGGTCACGTTCTGCACGAACGAACCCGTCGCATCCGACACGGCGTACTTGTTCACGTGACACCCGGCACACAGTCGAGGATTGGCCGTGGACCCGTGTGTGGACTGGATCTTCGTGACGCCACCTGGAATTTCAGTGCCGGGGGGCAACCAGCCCGCTTCACCGGTCAGGAATGCGCCCTCAGCCGAGTGGGGTCCACGGCTCGACGTTGGATCGGGAACACTGCGGCGGTTGTGACACTTCATGCACAGGTTCTGCTCCGTATTGTTCACGTTGATCGGAAAGCGAAGCTGCCCTGAGTTGTTCTTGGCGTGCGGGTCATGACAAACGGCACACGTAATGGTGAGTGTGTCGCCCGGGCCCTTGGTCTTTTCCTTGTAGTTGGTGCGCGCCGCCACGCCCCACGCTATTAATGCACCCTGCCCGGTATGACAACTTTGGCAATACGCTGAATCAGCGCTTACTCGCCAGGCCGCGGCTTTCGAAAGCGCCATCGTTCCGTGACCGGACCGGCTCCATTCATCGATAAATGGATTGTGCACACCTGAGTGGCAGCTGCCGCAACCGTTGCTGAAGCCCGATGCCGACTTCAATGACACCAGCGGAACATTCGCCTTTGTCGGACTCGAGATGTGGGCGATACCAGCGCCGTGACAAGATTCGCATTGCACATCCTGATACCGCACTGATTTCGTCGTGCGCCAGCCCGCAAGCGTATCTGCTTTTGCGTTACCGTTGTTGTTCACGCTATGGCACGCTTCGCAGTAGCCCTTCTTGCCGGGGTTGGCCTGCAGCGTCGCCCACGCGTTGGCGTGTTTCGTTTCTTTCCACTCTGCCCCCACCTCAACGTGGCAGGTGGCACACGTTGTTTCCTTGGTGGTTTCCGATCGATAGCCGACAAAGCCGGCCGCGTTGGCTGCTGGATCTTCAAAGCGCGGCGCGTCGCGAAACACAATCGTTTCGTCGGCGCAGCCCATCAGTATGCCGCTCGTGACGAGTGCGACAAGAATGTTCCTGGACCAATCCTGAATCTTCCGCATCTGCGGTTCCCCTCGAAGGACGCCTGGCCGCTTTCCGCGCATTCCAGCGGACACTTGAAGGAGTGAGCGCGGCGGACTACGTAGTTATACCGTACATAATGCAGCGAGCCTTCACTGGCGTTAGTCAGGGAAAATCCCCTGTTTTGCCCCCGTAGCAAATTCTTTACACAGCGCCTGCATCATTCAGGGGCGTGTTTGCCGGCGGTTTCGGACCGACCGCGTCGACAGCCATTGCAGGAATTTCAGAAGCCGGCCGCGTCCAGCGTTTGACCGCTATCCAGATGATGCCAGCACCCAGGCACAGGAAGACAACCGGCAACCAATAGACGAGCAAGTTGAAGCCTTCCGCCTTGGGAGCAAGCAGAATCCATTGTCCGTATTTCTCAACGAAATAGTCGAGAACTTGTTGCTCGCTGCGGCCAGCCACCAACTGCTCCCGCACCAGCGTCTTCATTTGTGCGGCAAGCTCTGCTGGAGAATCCTGAATAGACTCGCCCTGACACACGGGACACCGCAGGTGCGATGCGACGCCCTTCACCCTGGCATCGAGAACGGAATCGACACCCGGCGCGGGGATCACGACTGACTGCGCGACCGGAGCTCCACCCGGTTGTTGCGCGGGGGGCGCGGGGATCACGCAGGCAACGACGACGAGCGCCATGACAAGCCGCTGTGTGGAGCGCATGCGCTTATTGTCGCGGCGGGAGGTCATGGGGGTACTGGAGCGCCCGATCGTTCAACGGGAATGCTCCTCGTGTCGCGCGTTCCAGGCGTCGTGGTCGGGACCGCCAGCAGCGAATCGATGAGCTGGTGCAGTTGTGGCTCATTCACCGCTCCAATGAACTTGTACGCGACGCGCCCGTCAGCGCCGATCACGAACGATTCCGGCACTCCGTACAAACCATAGGCGATCGCCGCGCGCGCGCCGGGATCGGACAGCGCCGGATACGGCTGTCCTCCCATTTCGGCAATCCAGTCTCTACCGTTCGCTTCGCTGTCATTATAGAGCATCCCGAAAAAACGAACCCCTTTGTCGGCGTACGCCCGCGCCGTCTCCGACAGCGCAGAGTGTTCGCCGCGACATGCCAGACACCACGATGCCCAGAAGTTGACAACCACCACCCGTCCGCGAAGGTCGTGCAATCGAACCGTGTCGCCGACAGGCACACGCAGCGCCGAATGGTCACCGGTCACAAACGCCGCGCGCGCAAACGTCGGCGCTTCGCGGCCTGGCAATGGCGACGGAATATCTCGCGGGTCGCGTGTCATTCCATAGGCCAACAGGGCAATAAGCGGACCGCCTACGGCCGCCGTGGTCAGGAATGAGCGCTTCCAGTTCATCAGGACGACTTCGTCGGCGACGCAGACGCCTGCAGAGACACTGCCGCACCAGGAATCGAATACCCGCCAGCACCAGACGCCGACGGAACGTGCGCCGAAGCGTTTACGCGGCGCATTGAACGGCGGGAAGACGGCCACGCGGAAACGACCGCGCCCAAGGCTACCACAACGGCACCGAACCAGATCCACGGCACGAATGGCTCCAGAATGACTCGCAGTGTGGCCGACTGCCCGTTCTCGGTAAACGCCATCAGGTTGATATAGACGTCGCCCGCCGGACGGCTGCGTACGGCGGGCGTGGGGACGGGAGTGTCTTGCGAGCGATAGAAATTCATGCGTGGATCGAGCGTGCCAATTACCACGCCGTTGCGCAACAGCTCCACGTCAGCGCCCACCACCTGGCGCTGCGGTTCCTCCTTGCCCCACATCGACTTGAGGCGTACGGATAAATCGCCTTTGACGGGCATGACCTGCCCTGGCGCCAGCGTCGCTTCACGTTCGAAACGAAAACTTGACGATGCGGTTATGCCCACCGCCACGAGAATGATGCCGATGTGTGCGAGATATCCGCCGTAGCGGCGTCGATTTCCGGCCACCAGCCGCACCAGTGCCACCGGAAACACTTCGCCGTGCGCTCGTGTGCGTGCCATGGCGCCACTCACGTACTCACGCACGTTGCATACGAGCGCAAAACTCGCAAACGTGAATGCCGAGATGCCGTACGCATCGCGCATTCCGCTCACAACGCATGTTACCGCCACCAGGAGTGCCACACCCCCCGGGAGCAGAAATGCGCGACGCAGCTGCTCACGAGTGGCCACTTTCCACGGAAGCGATGGACCAACCCCCATGAGAAACAGCAGGCTCACACAGATGGGCAGCGTCATTTTATTGAAGAACGGCGCACCCACCGTGACCTTCACACCCTTGAAGGCTTCGGCTACGAGCGGAAAAAGCGTGCCCAACACCACAACAAACGTGAACCCGGTCAGAAACAGGTTGTTGAACAGGAACACGGTTTCGCGTGATGCCGCCGCATCCAATCGCCCTTCGCTGCGAAGTTCTTCACTGTTTCCCGCGACCAGCACCAGCGACACAACCACGCACAGTGCAATGAACGCAAGAAAGTAGTAACCAATGGTGCCGGTCGTGAATGCATGGACCGACGAAATAATGCCGGAGCGCGTGAGGAAGGTGCCGAGAATCGTGAGCAGAAACGTGGAGACAATGAGATTGACGTTCCACAACTTGAGCATCCCTCGCCGCTCTTGCACCATGACCGAGTGCAAAAAGGCCGTTGCGGTCAGCCATGGCATGAACGACGCATTTTCAACGGGATCCCACGCCCAGTATCCGCCCCAGCCCAGCACTTCGTACGACCACCACATCCCCGCGACGATGGCCAGCGAGAGAAACGCCCACGCGCTGAGCGTCCAGCGTCGTGTGAGTTTGATCCAATCATCCGAATGAATTTCGTGCGAGAGCAATGCCCCTATGGCAAACGCGAACGGCACTGTCATTCCGACGTAGCCCAGATAGAGCAACGGGGGATGCACGGCCATCAGAATATGATTCTGCAACAACGGATTCGGGCCGGGACCGTCGGCGAGCACTGGCGTGACGAGATGCCAGGGATTGGCCGGGCCCACAAGCAGGATGTAGAAGAACGAACCGATGCACAGCAACACCACCGCCGACCACGGAATCAATCCGCCCTCACGTTTGCGGTTGGCGTAGACCACCACCGCACTGTACATCGCGAGCACCCAGCCCCAGAAAAGAATGGACCCTTCCAGCGCTCCCCACAGCGAAATGACCGTATAGAACAACGGGGTACTGCGGCTTCCGACCTGCGCCACGTATCCAATGCTGAAATCGTGCGTCACCAGTCCGTAGATCATGGCTGCCATCGACACGGTCAGCAGCACGAAGTTGATGTACACCGTTTGCAAGGCGGCCGCGACCAGTTCCTGGCGCTTGCGTAGCAGCCCGAGCACGCCCACCACAATGCCAAGCGCCGCCATCCCGAGCGCAATCCAGATGGTCGTGATACCGAGGATTCGGGTCACGGGCGGTTAACTCCGAATGAGCGTTTTGTCGATGCGCGACGGATGAGCGGTACCCGGTGTTGGCGCGCGATACTCATTGGAATGTTTCACCATCAGGCTGTGCGATTCGAACACCCCGCTGCGACGGTACTTGCCTTCCACCACGACGCCAATCCCGGCGCGGAACATCTGCGGCGGCGCACCCGTTGAGTGGACCAGTATTTCGCGCGTCCCATCGGTGACGCGGAATTTCAAATCGAGTGCGGTGGCGTTCCATTGCACCGAGCCCGGTACCACTTGTCCCCCAAGTCGCACCGGCCGGTCGATGGCGTTATCCCCTTTCGCGGCCAACTCCATCGGCGTGAGGAAATACACCAGGTTGTCTTCCACGCCGCCGTACGCCAGGTATCCGAATGCGCTGACCAGCACGATCAGCGCACCGATGGCTATGCGTTTCTGCAACGGCATCGACTTTCGGGACGATGCCTGGGCGGATTTGGATTCGACGTTCATGTCAGTGCTCCGGTTGCCCCTGGATGTTCTATGCGCCTGTTCATTTGCCACAGGCGAAGTGCGTACAGTCCCAGCACAGTCCACGTTGCCGCGTACGCGGCGATGACGTACGGCCAGGAATTCACTACCATGCCATTCATGCGCCCGATCTCCGTAAAAGGGCCGCGTCATCGAGCAGGCGTTCCGCGATTTGTTCGCGCTGCAACGCGCGATAGCGATGCGCAATGAAAACGATCAGGACCAGCAGCAATGCTATGGCGTTCAAGCGAAGTCCCCACGCGTAGGTGGGATCGACCGTGCTTGGGGACGACTGCATCTGGTGCAGGGTTCGCCACCATTTGACCGACATGTACACTATCGGAACGTTCAGGGCGCCCAGAATGCCGACCGCGGCGCTCCATGTGGCGCGCCGCACCGGATCGTCGGTCAACCCGCGCAGCGCGAGGTACCCTATAAACACCAGAAACAGCACGGCCGTCGAGGTGAGTCGTGCGTCCCACGTCCACCAGACACCCCAGGTCGGTCGCCCCCAAATGGACCCCAGCAGCAACGTCAACCCGGTGAACACTGCACCCACCTCGGCCGCGGCGGCGGCGAGCAAATCCGCACGCTCTTCGCGGCGCCACAGGTATCGTACGCTTTGCACGAGCACCAGGAAAAACGACAAGAACGCCATCCACGCCGCTGGCACGTGCACATACATGATCTTCTGCAGGTGCCCCATGTCACGGTCGGGGGCCGACGCCTGCACCGACCACACCTGCGCGGCGATGAGGGCGACCGGTGCCGCAAACGTGAGTACCGTCAACCAGCGCGCGGGCATGACAAGCGGCGACGCCAAGTCGCGGGCCGGGCGCGATTGTTCAGCTTGCTTCGGCATGATGGCCGTCATGAAACACTCCTCATCCGTCGATGACGAACTGAAACGCCCAGGTGGCCGCGATGAGAAAGATAACATCAAAGGCAGCAAGCAGTCGAATCCACGCGCCGCTGTCACCCATAACGTCGTTGACGAGGAGCGCCGCGGTGGCCCCGCTCGCCGCAATCAGCACGGGAACCATCATGGGAAACAACAGCAAGGGCAAGAGCACTTCTCGCGAACGGCTGCGGCTCGCCATCGCCGCGTATAACGTGCCCAGACTGACAAATCCGATGGTGCCCAGCACGAGGACGGACAACACCGCGAACCACCGTGCGGGAAACGCGACATGATAGAGAATTCCCGTCAGCGGCAGCGTGATCAGTTCCATCAGAAAGACGAACGCCAGGTTGGCCAGCAGCTTGCCGAGGTAGATCGCCCAGCGTTCGCCGGGATACAGCAGCAACTGTTCGAGCGCACCCGCTTCGAGTTCCAGCTGGTATGAACGGTTGAATGCGAGCACTCCACTGAAGAAGATAGTCAACCACAGCACCCCCGCGGCAGCGTTGCGTAGCGCTTCCGCATCCGGGCCCAACGCGAATCCGAAAAACAGCAGCATGAGTGCGGCCATCGCGACGACCGCGTTGAAATTCGACTTTGTGCGGCGCTCCGCGACGAGGTCCTTCCACGCGACTGCGCGGACGCGGCCCCATTCAGCTTGCAGTGACAGCATCGATTCCAGGGCCATTCAGCAACCCGTCACGCATTTCGACGGTACGGTTGGGTTGCTGTTCCGCACGCGCCAAGTCGTGCGCGACCAACACCACGCTGCCACCGCGCTCGCACGTGTCGCGCATCAACTGATTCACCAGCCCCGCTCCATTCTTGTCAAGGGAATTGAAAGGCTCGTCCAGCAGAAGCAATCGGGCACGACGCAGCAGCATGCGGGCGATGGACAGCCGTCGCTGCATTCCGGAGGACATCGTCCGCGCCAACGTACCGCCTTCCTGGCCAAGGCCCACCCGCTCAAGCGATTCCTGCAGCGCGTCGGCCGTCGCCGGCGTACCCAGCATCCGCGCAGCAAATCGCAAGTTCTCCAACGCGGTCAGATCGCCGTATACTCCCGACTCTGTGGACAACAGCGCCACCATCGAGCGCACCTCGTGTGCCGACTGGATAAGATCTGCCCCGAAAACGTTTCCTCCGCCCCTGGTGGGGCGCACCGCGGTCGCAGCGATGCGCAGGAGCGTACTTTTTCCGCTGCCGTTGTGGCCGACGATGCCAAGCACTTCGCCCGGCGCCACGGCGAGTGACACTCCCCGAACGGCCCATCGGCGACCAAACCGGTGGGCGACGTTTTCCAGCAACAACGCAGGTCTGGCTTCCAGTGACACGGCCGTATTTATAGTTTGGGGACTGGCAGCGGACTGTAGGGAAAAGTCCTCTATATCATCGCCCAATTCGGGTGTTATAAGAAGCTGCTATGTTATCGCAGAGTTGGCTGCCGGTCGTTTTAGGCTTCGTCATGGGCATGCGCCACGCCTTCGAACCAGACCATCTTGCGGCAGTCGGAGCGCTTTCTGTTGGTGAATCCAAAGTGCGGCGGCTCACGCAACTGGGTGGGCTGTGGGGCGCAGGCCACCTGAGCACCGTCACGCTTGGCGTGATAATTGTCACCACACTCCGGGTGAACTTGCGCATGCAACACTTGCTCTGGTTTGAACTTCCCGTTGCGTTCATGCTGTTGACGCTGAGCGGAATAACGATTGCCGGCACGCTGGGCAAACGCGTCTCACAGACCCCCGCACCCGGAACCGCGAGTCGCCCTGTCCGTCCGCTGTGGTGGAGTTACGTCGCAGGAATGGTGCACGGCGTCGCCGGAACGGGCGCGCTGGTGATCCTCGTAGCGGGCACCTTTCCCGATGTCACGATTGGCTACGTTTACGTTCTGCTTTTCGGCACAGGCGCCATGCTTGGCATGGCACTACTTACCTCGGTACTGGCGTTCCCGCTTCGCGTCGTTCGCTGTTGGCCGGCGGCAACGCGTGGGCTCACGGCCGTCACTGGGCTGTACGGCATAATGGTCGCATTCACCATCTTTGCGCAGATAACGCGTTCCCATGCGTAGCTTTCTGTTGTGAGGACCGTCACCAATTCGGCCCCGAGAGCAAGGAAATCCCTACAGAATCGCAGGAAATTCCTGACAGAAATTTGCCTATTTTTCCGCAAGTGTGGACCAAGCAAGAACAATTCTGAAACCCTGCATCGATAGGCTCTCGGTCCATTATGATTGCCAGACCGCAATACGTATCAGGCACATCCGATGACAAATAGCAAAACAACCGGTACCGAATGCCTGGCCTGTGGCGCCCGCACCAACGGCACGTTTTGTGATCAGTGCGGCCGGAGGATTACGGTCGGCGCCTGTGCCGTGTGCCATGGGGCGTTGCCTGTCGGTTCACGATTCTGTTCTGACTGCGGCAGCGCTTCGGTCGCCCAACAATTCGCCAACGGTCCCCTCCGCGCTACCGATTCCCGGGACCGAGCGGCAGCGCCTGTCGCGTCGTACCTGCCCTGGGGTATTGCCGCGATCCTGTTGGTATCCGCGACCGGATATTTTGCTGGACGAAACTTTGGCGGAAGCGAGCCGGACACTTCCGCCCTCAGTAGTGCTCCCTTCGCGATGGGCAACCCGGCGCCCGTGGCATCGGGAGCAGCACCCGACATCAACAACATGTCGCCGCGCGAACGCGCGAGCCGTCTGTACGACCGCATCATGCGGTATTCCGAAGAAGGGAATAAAGACAGCCTGCAGTTTTTCGCGCCGATGGCGCTGGCGAGCTTCGAATTGCTGGGTCCCGAACTCGATCTCGACGCGCGGTACGACTACGGCCGTGTGGCGTCTGAAACTGGAAATCTGCTGATTGCTGCCTCGCAAGCCGACACTATTCTGGCGCAAGCGCCAACCCACTTGCTCGGGCTGGCGTTGGCGGCACGCGCGGCCACCAGTCGGGGTGATGCGAAATCAGCCCAGGCCTCGTGGAAAGCGTTTCTCAATGTTCGCGAAAGCGAACTCAAGAAAAACTTGCCGGAGTATCAAATGCATAGCGCCGACATTGCGCAGGCGACCAAAATCGCTGGAGGAACCTGATGACCTCCCCAACAGCGATTGCGCCGGCGTCCGGTTCGGTGTTGGCGCGGCACAGTGTTCGTCATGACCGGTTACGCGCCGACCCCGAACCGCGGGGAGAGAGCACCGTCATTCGCGTTGTCGTCACCGATGCCGAGCCTCAGGTGCGCTCACTACACACTGCCGCGTTGAGCGCGGTGAGTGATGTCTCGGTGGTGTGCGAAGCTGCCACCGTGCACGAAGCGATGACTGCCGTTGAGCGCCACCGACCAGACGTGCTGGTCATGGATTTTTCCTTGCCAGATCTGGACGGCTGTGCGGCGAGTGCCAGCGTGAGCGCTGCGGGGAAAGTGACTCGCGTTCTCGCGCTGGTGATGGACGACGACACGCACTTTTTCAGCCGCGCGATCAAGGCCGGTGCCGGAGGGTGTCTGCTCAAGAGTGCGTCCAACAGAGAACTGGTCGACGCCGTTCGTGTGGTCTCCCACGGTGACATCTATCTCGGCGCGAGGCCCGCGCGCGTGGTTTCACGTCGGCCCAGTTTTATCACGCCTGAAATCACACAGCGCCTGATCTTTGAGCGGCTCACGCACCGCGAACGCGGCGTCCTGTCGCTGATCGCACAGGGCTTCTCGGCCCGTGAAATTGGTGAGCGAATGTTCATCAGCGCCAAAACCGTAGAAACCTACAAGCAACGCATCCAGCTCAAGACCGGGCTCACGCATCGACCCGAATACGTGCAGTTCGCGTTAGCACTGGGCGTGCTTGAAATCGGATTGGGGCATCACGTTCGACAGAGCGACTGATTCGTTACTGCGGATGCTGTACTGCCCGCGTATCTTCCGAAGTAATGGCTTGCGTTTTGTCGGCCCGCTTTCGCGGATAACAGAACTCCACCAGTCGCTCCGCGCGGTTGATCAGCGCCACTACCCGGCCCTGTACGGGATACGGTTCATCGGCTTGCAGCAATACTTCCACCCGCTCAGGCCGATCTGCGCGAAGATTGGTGTACGTGGCGTCGAGATCAAGTCGCAGTGCATCTCCCGTGTCGAGCTCCAGCACGATCAACACGCACGCGCTGTTGCTGCGAACATTGCCCATACTCACGAACATGCCATCGCCCAGGTAGTCGGTCCACGCAATGGTGTGCGTGACGTCGTCGTACCGCAAAAAGCCGGGAAATCCGCCGCGGTGGGACGCATCAGCAACGCCCGATGGTGATGCCGAAATCAGAAACGCCGTCTCGGCCGTGTTCAGGGTTTGCGCAATCCACACATTGCCGAAGGCCAGTGCTTCAACCCGCGACGGTCCTACGCGCGCTTGGCGCCCGGCACTGGCGGTAGGAGCCATGTACTTCCGGCAATTCGTGAACGCCGTTTGGCATTGAATTTCGATATGGTCTCCCTTGCGAACAGGCATGCCCGCCACCCGGCAACGCCTTGCCTGCGCGAGGTTCATCACGATGCCTCCCCACACGTGCTCGTCACCACAGACGTCGGCGAGTTGCGATGGCAGCGTGATCGTGATGTCGCCGTTCAATTCGCTGGCATCTATCAACGGCGCGGGACCGGAGAGCGCGCCGACGCGAAGTTGACGGTCGTCGGTGGAGGCCATCACGACCAGATCAGCAACCAGCGCGAAATCCGCGACGGGCCCCACCCATGTGGACAAGTTGTCAGCACAGGCCCCTGAATTGGCCTCCGCCTGCACCGCCCGTTGTCCCGGATGATAGTGATATCGCTGCATGGCCGCTCCTGGCTGTTGGCGCATCACAACCTGCGTTGTGGTAGGCTGGCAAACATCGTCAAACGTGCGGCGAGCGTTCAGGCATCGGTTGCCGGCGCGCCATGAACCCGCTAGCGCGGCACGCGATTGCCGGCAATCCACACCGAGTGAATACGCCGAATGTTGCTGATGCGTGCAAGCGGGGATGCATCCAGCACCAGAAAATCGGCACGTTTTCCGCGTTCCAGTGTGCCCAGTTCGTTATCGAGTTTGAGACATCGTGCTGCCTCACGGGTGGACGCGGCCAGCGCCTGCGCGGGCGTCAGGCCGGCCTCGACCATCATCTCCATCTCCATGAGCTCGAAGTAGCCTTGAAAACGCCCCATCGGTCCGGTGTCAGTGCCCATCACCACGGGCACACCAGCATCGAACAAGGTTTTGAGATTGCGTTGCGCCACGGGTAATTGTGCCTTGTACTGCTGCGCACTTGCACTGTTCCGCATGGCCTGCTGACGGGACGGTTGCTGCACATTCGCCACCCACTGCTTGTTGGCGTGTGTGAGAAATAACGAATCGCTCAGGAACGACGGAGTTGTTTCGTACACGAATGTGGAGACTTCACGCATGAGCGTTGGCGTGTAACACACCCCACTTGTGACCAACGCTTGCGTAAACGTTGCATCCACCGGCAAATCCCGAACGCTGTGTGCGAGAAAGTCGGCACCGGCATTCAACAGATCGCGTGCGTCCTCGAGGTAGTAGAGATGCACGGCCACGCGCAGTCCGCGCGCATGCGCTTCGCCAATGACTGCGCGATACACCGCTGGCGTCATTTTCGTGGTGGTTCCCAGATTGTCATCGACGCGAATTTTGATGATGTCTACTTTTTGCGCAGCGGCGTTCGCCACTTGCGTGCGCGCCTCGGCGACAGAAGTTGGTGTCAATACTGGGCCCGCGAGATACACGCGCGCCCGGTTGAGCGACGCACTGCCCTGCGCATCGCGCGCCGCAAATACTGCCGCCGGTTCGCCGCCAAGCGAAAATACGGTCGTGATGCCGTACGCCGCGTACGTGGCGAGATCGGCGGGGTCACTGACGTGACCATGGGTGTTGATCAGCCCGGGCATGACAAACTTTCCGGCCAGCGCAATCTGCTCGGCCCCAACAGGAACGCGAACACTGGCCGCCGCGCCCGCAGCGAGAATTTTTCCGTCCTGTACCAGCAACGTCGCGTTTGGCACCGGGGTTCGCGTGGAGCCATCAATCAGTGTTGCGCCGGTAAACGCCTTGACGGCTCCGGCCTGCGCGCACGTGGTGCTTGCGGGGACGGTAGCAACTATTGCGGAGACCACCGCTATCGCGGCATGACAAAGGGGCAAACGCACGTGTTGGCAGTCGTTAGGAGTGCGTCCCGGGACCGGCGCGGGCCTGCGGCAGTACGAAACGTTGCCATAACCTGCTGGTATTGGGCGCGCTTCGCCAGTTCCGTCAATACGTTGAACCGAGTCCGCCAGCGGCCTAATTTTTTGCCAACGTCTCAGGCGAGGACATTTGCAGCACCAGCTGAACCGGATTTCGGCAGAGTTCAAAGAAGCGCAGCAGCGCGTCAACAATCTTGCCGCTGCCGTAACGCCGGATCGGTGGTCCGTGCGTCGCAATCCCAACCGCTGGTCGGTGGGCGAGTGTATCGCGCACCTGAATCTGACAGCGCAGGCATACGTGCCGCTATTGACAGCGGCGTGGGAAGCACACCCTCCCCTCGACCCGCCGCCAGCGCAGTATCGCCGCGATTTTATGGGCTGGGTGCTGGGTTATGCAGCGGGCCCGCTGCCAGGCTTCGGCACATTTCGTTTCGGACGTGTAAAAACAGTGGCCTCGTTTGTGCCTACCGGCGACGCCAGTCGCGACGTAACCGTTGCAGAATTCGAAACCACGCAGGACGCCCAAATTCAGTTGACTTTGATGGCCGAGGGGCGTCCACTGGAGGACATGCGCATGGTGTCGCCGTTCGATGCGAAGGTGAAATACAACGCCTATTCCTGCTTGGTGTTGCTGCCGCGGCACCAGCGACGGCATTTGTGGCAGGCCGAGCAGGTGTGGGGGTAGTACGCCGCATCAGTCAGCGACACGTTGTAGGCTGGACGGGCATCAGGCCGTCGGGGGGTCGTGCGGGGCTTGCTGGCACACTATTGACCCGCAACCTCGCAATCACGTAAGTACGGCGTTTATGCGTGCCACTACGCCAGACTCGCACGAGCAGCAGATGAAACGATCGACGCGTAGCAGCCGCCTTGGCCATCCCCTTTGTCTTGCTCAGCGTCTGGGCAGATCGGAATCAGGAGGCGTCCTATGCGGTCACTCGTCGAGCCTTTTTTGTCGTGACGCTACTGGCAGGAATCGCGCTGGTGGCCTGGGAGTTCATCCAGCAATCGAGCCGCGCTCTCGTTTACGACACCCACGACATTGGTGCAACCATCGTTGGGCTGGGCGTGGGCTTTTTGCTGTTCAATCTGATAACGCCAAAAACGACTGCTACGGCAGCCTGGCCGTTAGGCAAACGGTCTGGTGACTCGTCGTGAGTGCCGGCCCGGCCACGTTGCGGCAACACGACCGCATGATTGGCATCCTGCGGGCGAATGGCTGCTCCATGTCTCGCATCGGTCAGATCGCGGCGACGATGGACGCCTTTGTATTCGGCTTCGTCCTGCAGGAGCGCTCGTTGCCCGGCGCGGCACCGGAGCAGATCGAGGCGATGACGTCGGCGATGCTCGAGCAACTCCCGGCTGATCGGTAGCCACACGTCCGCGACTTCGCGGTGGAGCTGGTACTCAAACCGGGGTTCGATTTCGGGAGCCAGTTCGAGTGGGGGCTCGAGCTGCTGCTGGACGGTATCGCGTTACGGCAACGCTGAAGGGGGTATTGGAGACAGAGAGGGCGTCGGTTTGGCGGGGTGAAACTTACGATGTACGTTAGCGTAGGCTTACATCGTAAATCCGTCGCTCGCCCGGGCGATGCAGCTCAGTCCTCTTTCCCCTGCACAGTGTTCATGTACTCAACACGCTCAGTTTGCCGTTGCTGCACCTTGCTGGCCGCGGTCATAATCACCCTGTTAAACGGCCCCTTTGCTCAGCAGGTAAATGCCCAAGTAGTTAATGACACTAATGCGTCATTTAAGCGCCACTTTATTGGCAGCTCCGTCTTCATGGCCTGGAACCTGATGCCCGATCCGCCATCGTTCTTCCAGCTGAACTACGGCTACCGCCTATCCCCCAAAACCGCGATCTCGCTCGAGGCAATCAGCTGGCGCTACAAAGCCCCGCTCGGCATTCCCTACGGGCCCGCGATGGGCGCACCCGAAGAGGAATATCCCGGTAAAGTGCGCGGTATGGGCGTCGGCGTCGCGTATCAACGGCTGCTCTGGCGCGGTCTCTACGCAGCGGCGCATGCCCTGCCACTGCTGCAGCGGTACAGCGGCGAGGACGGTCGCCACATCCAGAATGGCTTCCAGCTGTTCACGACGCTCCGCGCCGGCTATCAGCGGAAGCTGTTCTCCGATCGGTGGTTCATCGAACCGTCCGTTGCCGCCACGGCCTGGCCCATCAACACCAACGTGCCGTCGCCGTTCGCCGCCCTCGACCGAAAGTGGCGCAGCTATTTCCTGTTCGAACCGGGGCTGCACTTCGGGCGTCGCTTCTGAAGCCATGCCCGGCGGCGGAGTTTCGCCGCCGGGCGTTTGCCTCGCCACTTGCCATGCAACCGTGCCTGTGATACTCAGCACGAAGAGTTCTGGGAACTGGCCCTGTGTCGATGGGTTGCACTCTGGGTGTGGCCGAAGTACCAAACCTTCACGCAAAGAAACGAACCGACTAATGCTGCGGAAGAACGCGAAGCGTCAGGATGTGCAATGGATTCGATGCTGACGTTCATCCAGTGGCCCGCAATGGTGGTGACGGTGACGGCTTCATGGTTTGTCACCTCCCGCTACAAAAAAAATCGGTGGGTCGGATTTCTGTTGTTTCTGGCGAGCAATATTCTGTGGACCATATGGGGACTGCACACCGGCGCGACGGCATTGATCGTGCTGCAAGCCTGTCTGGCGCTCCTCAACGTGCTGGGCTTGAAGCGGTCCGGCAAGGCCGATCAGTCGAGCTGAGGCTCTCTGTCTGTGCCAAGGGGGCCGTACAGGCGAGGATCACTGAACGCCGCACGCGCTGCGTCTGTCCGAACGGACTCGACGCGTTCGCGTTGGCGGTGCGCCATGGACAGCAGTTGCTGGAAATTCAACGTCGCCACAGCCGGTTCGACGTCCCGGCAGCGCTCCAGCGCGTACCACAGTGCGATCTTTCCGCTGATGCCAAGAGACAGTATTTCCAGCGACTCGAGCAAGCGGAAATTGGCCGTGTCCGGGTCATCGGCACGTAGCTTACGCTCGGCAAATTTTTCGGCGAGCCAACCGAAAATGCGCCGCGTGGTGGAGGGTGATGCATCTAACTCATCGAGCAGCTTTCGCAATACAGCACGCTCGAACAGCAGTTCGGGACGAATGCCGGCGACCACGACGGCCGCTGCAGAGTGCGCGTACGATGTCGCGATGTCGTCCATGAGCTCAAGCGCGGCTTCCGACCCTGCGAAGTGATCACACAGGTAGGTGGCGAGTTGTTTGCGCGGTGGGTCAGTCATCCTGAAGCCGGTGATCGGGGAAAGATTGGTGCGACGCGCGCGGCCAGTTGCTGACCGCGCGCCACGCGCGAGAGGCAGCGTCTACCGGGCGCCCTACGCGGACCCGGCCGCCCTTCCGACACGACCTCGTCTCCTTCTGCGATGAGTCCCTGCAGCGCCTTGCAGGTGTTTCCCAAACCTTCGCGCCTTCGACGGACCGGCCCCGCTGCGTTTTCTCCGCCAACTATCGATCAAGAGTGGCAAGGCTCACCTCAGTCCGGTCGGGAAATAGTCATCGGCTCGAGTGGTGCCTCTGCGGGACCACCCAACACGGAACCATCGGGGAGAAAGCGTGAACCGTGACACGGACAATCCCACGTTTCCTCACTTTGATTCCAGCGAACCAGGCAGCCCAGATGTGTACACACTGCCGAAACGGTGAGCAGTGTGCCGTCCTGTTTGCGGTGCGCTGCGATGCGCTCGCCGTTGTGTGAAAGAATTCGTCCTTCACCGCGCTTGACGACAGCGACGCTCGTGTCATGCGGACGCAAGCGATCGGCCACGAGATAGAGCGGATAGTCGATATTCTCGGATACGACGCTCGCGAGTCCGCTCAACAACTTCCGCCGATCCGGATGGAACAGGTCATCCCACTCGGTGTCTCGACCCAGCAGCGAAGACGACATCATCATCGCCGCCAGCGTCCCGAAAGTCAGCCCGTTGCCAGCGTAGCCTGTCGCAATCTGCTGGTGGTCGGTGACGTTGCCGACATAAGGCAGGCCATCGGCGCTTTCGATGACCTGGCCTGACCAGCGATGGGAAACTTGTGCGTCCGGGAAGAAGGACCGCATGTGTGCTTCAAGCCGCAGGAAACACTCGTCGGTATCGCCGGCCTGTCCCGTCTTGTGGTCCTCTCCACCGAACACCGCATGCCGCACACCGTCTTCGAGGTGTACGCGCAGATAATAATACGGGTCGCCTGTGTCGTTATAGAGCCCAGGCGCGATGGACGCCGACGGCAGCGTCGCGTGCAGCACGTAGGTGGAATACGGATACAGCTTGGTTTGAAAAAGCATCGCGCCCATGACATTGCGCAAGCCCGTGAGGGGTACGTGTGTCGCGATCACGAAATCATCGCACGAGATGACATGGTCATTCACCGTCACCGATCGCGGGCCTTCGTCGAATGTGCCAACTGCTGATGCTTCATGCACAACGCAACCGTTGCCGTGTACGGCACGTGCCAGTCCCGACACATATCGCACCGGATGAAATACGGCCTGATTCGGATAGCGCACGGCAGGACGCGACGCAATGGGCCCATCACCGATAAACTCTGCGGGGAATCCGAGCTCCGTTGCGAGCACCTGTTGCTCGCGTAGCGCGTCCGCCTCGTCCTTGTCTTTGAGAGGCGATGAGTACAGGAAATTCGGAACGCGCTGAAACCCGCAGTGAATCTCGTGGGAACGCGAGATCTTTTCAATCAGGTTGATCGCCTCATCGCCGCCTCGCCAGACCAACGCCGCGTTCTTCTCGCCGAAGCGTTTGGCAAGGTCTGTCAGCCACATGTCGGTGACGTACGTAACGTGAGCGGACGTGTGCGACGTCTCGCCCGACGCGATACGATCCCGTTCAAGCACGCAGACACGTTTGCCAGCTTGTTTCAGCAGCAGCGCGGTGGTGAGACCGGTGATGCCAGCACCGACCACCAGAACATCAAAATGCCCGGACTTGCTGACCGGTGGGTATTTCAGCGCCGATGGTGCAGACCAATACGATACATTGCTCATGGAAGGCAACCGTGCGATGGGCGTAGACAGCAGACGCTTGACATGTCGGAGTTGAGCGCAACCGCATCCATTCGTGCAACGCGGTGCACTAGTCGGCGTCGCGCTTGTTCGTACCCGATCCCGGCTCGGTGAGCTTTGCAATGACGTCGTGCAGTGTTTCAGTGTCCGGCATGGTATCTGCCTGCATCAAGAGAGGAAACGTCGGTACTCGCCCTTTGGAACCCAGCGACATTTCCCAGGTTCCGCCGCGACGAATGAATGTCGGGCGCGCAGAATACGTCTCTGTGATTTTTGCACCGGGCATGCCAAAATATTCGTTGACTTCGCCGCGGCAATTTGTGAAAATGAAAAGCAACAGACGGTCCGCACCGGGCCACCCTTGTGGAGCAGGTACCTGACCTGTTCTTCGAAGGCGCACGCATTCCCTCGCGGACTGCTGCGCCTTTTTCGTTGATCACCTCCTTCGAAGTTACCAATGCGAGCCAAGAAAACTCCCGGCGCAAGTTCAACAAAAAAAACCGGAAAATCCAGCGTTCCCGATGGCGCGTCGTCGGCCGTGGGGTCGATGTCAGGACCGTCTACCATCGCGCCCAATCCCGCGCGGCTGGACGGATTGAAACAACTGGCGGCGCTGCAACATGCCGGAGCGCAGGCACTCGCCGCTGCCATGCCGTTTAACGCGCTCAAGAATGCGGAACATGGGTTGCAATCCGGGCATGCGCCCGCGGCCGGCACTCCGCCCGCAATATCATCCGATCCAATTGTTGGTGCCAGTACGGCGGCCGAAGGCGCTCAATCCGGGAAGACCGGCAACGGCGAGCCGATGGTCGGTGTCAATTCCACCATTGGCACACTGGACCGTGTTCGCGTTGATTCTACCGGACAGCGTCTGACAACCAATCAGGGCGTGGCGATTTCAGATAATCAGAACTCGCTCAAGGCCGGACTGCGTGGGCCGACGCTGCTCGAAGACTTCATCCTGCGTGAGAAAATCACACATTTTGACCACGAACGAATTCCTGAACGCGTAGTACACGCTCGCGGATCGGCAGCGCACGGATATTTCGAGGCGTATGAATCGTTCGCTGAGTTCACCAAGGCGGCTCCGTTTCAGGCCGCGGGACTGCGCACCCCAGTGTTCGTGCGCTTCTCCACCGTGGCGGGGGAACGCGGCTCGGCTGACACGGTGCGTGACGTGCGTGGTTTTGCCGTCAAGTTCTATACCACGGCCGGAAACTGGGACCTCGTGGGCAACAACATTCCCGTATTCTTCATTCAGGATGCGATGAAGTTTCCGGACCTGGTGCATGCGCTCAAGCCGGAACCGCACCACGCCATGCCGCAAGCTTCCACCGCGCATGACACGTTCTGGGATTTCGTATCCCTGATGCCGGAGTCTGCGCACATGCTGCTCTGGATCATGAGCGATCGAACGATTCCCCGCAGCTATCGTATGATGCAGGGGTTTGGTGTGCATACGTTTCGCCTGATCAACGATCAGGGCATGTCGGTGTTCTGCAAATTCCATTGGACGCCGCTGGCCGGTACGCACTCGCTGGTGTGGGATGAAGCCGTCAAGATTGCCGGTGCCGACGCCGACTTCCATCGCCGCGATTTATGGGAGGCGATTGAGGCAGGTGCGTTTCCACAGTGGGAACTTGGCGTGCAGGTGTTCACGGAAGAAATGGCGGACGCATTCAGTTTTGACGTTCTGGATGCCACGAAGATTGTCCCCGAAGAACTCGTACCCATTCGGCCGGTTGGCCGCATGACACTGGATCGAAATCCGGACAATTTTTTTGCGGAAACGGAGCAGGTGGCATTCTGTACCGCGCACATCATTCCCGGCATCGACTTCTCCAACGACCCGCTGCTGCAAGGGCGTATTCATTCCTATTTCGATACGCAACTTTCCCGTCTGGGCGGTCCGAATTTTCACGAGATTCCGATCAATGCTTCGGTGGTGCAGGTGCACAACAACCAGCGCGATGGCATGCATCGCCAGGCCGTACACCGCGGACGGGTGTCCTACGAGCCCAACTCGCTGGGCGGGGGCTGTCCGTTTCAGTCGGGCCAGATGGGATTTGTGAGCTTCCCGCAGCCGGTCGAGGAAGACAAGGTGCGTGGCAAGCCCGAGAAATTTGCTGACCACTATTCGCAAGCCGCGTTGTTCTATCGTAGTCAGACCCCCGTCGAGCGAACGCACATTGTGAATGCGTTTCGGTTCGAGTTGACCCGGGTGCAGACTCCGGCCATCCGGGCGCGTGTGGTTTCTGTATTGGCGAATATTGATGAACAGCTTGCCGCGCGTGTCGCGGAGGACCTCGGCATGGCCGTGCCTGCGCCGCAGCCGAGTGCGCTTGGCCTCCACGTACAATCGGAAGTTGACAGTTCGTTCTCCCTGTCGCTGATGAGCCGGCCGGGCGAGCACGCGGCCCGCACCCGAAAGGTGGCCATGCTCGTCGCCAACGGCGTGGACGGAAAGGTGATGCGCGCGCAGTATCAGGCGCTCCTCGATGCAGGTGCTGTCCCACGATTCGTCGGTGAAAAGCTGGGCGTGGTGCAATCCGTGTCGGGCGAACCAGTGCCTGTTGAGGTGACCATTGAAACAGCACCGTCGGCTGTGTGGGATGCAGTCGTGCTACCCACTGGGGACGCAGCGAACGACGTGCTCGCGAAGAACGGGCAAGCGGCGGAGTTTGTGGCCGACCAGTATCGGCATTGCAAACCGATGCTCATCCCCGATTTGGTAAATCCGCTTCTGGTGAAGTCGGGCGTGGCACCAAGAATGAAACCGGACGCCGACCAAGGCCTGATTGTGGGACGCGAACACGCTGCGACAAGTGACGAACGCGACAACACGGTGCATCGGTTCATTGTTGCGCTTGCACAGAAGCACTACGAACGCGAAAGCAATCCGCCAGTTGTTTAGTCAGAGACATTCGGCCCGCGTGCAGCCGTTGGATCGCCGCGTTTGTTCACTGGAACTTCAACACTTCATGGAGTTTGATCATGAAAGCGCTCACGTACTGCAACTCGCGACCGACACCTTCATCGTTCCACTTGTCGGGTCGGGCGCACCGGTGACCTCGCAGCCCAACAAACAAGTCGCATCACGACGAATCAGGCTCTCGTGTTCATTGGAATAGCCGTCACCGGTTGCGGCGTCGGGCCACCATTCCGACAACGACCAGACCCAGAGCGGTCAGTGCATAGGTGGTTGGTTCCGGGATGAGGCTGACCGTAGACGCATAAACCTCATAGTCTCCATCAGTCGCTGTGCCGATATGCGGCATCAGGAAATTGTCGAACACGACTTCCCGGTAGTTGAGGAAACTTGGTTGAGGAGACGGCAGGCCCATGCTTGCATAATTGCCACGCCCCTCTCCAAGGAACGCGTGCATGAATGACGGCGATCCCCATAGGTACTTGAATCCGATGCCCGTTGTTTGATTGAAGGGAGCGTTCAGCGTGTGAAGTTGTACGTTCATTGCGAACGACGGAATGGTCTTCGCCACCATGGTAGGCCACGTAAAGGGTCCGGCCCCACCGATGCGCACGTGCATCGTGCCAAAATGGATTGGGCCGACGCCGTGATTGGCCGCGGTCATCGTCCCGGTCAAGCCGGTAAATGAAAACGCTGCGAAGGCATCATGGTGCCACACTTTCATGGTCGTACCAACTGATTCGCATCGCTCGACCGCATAGTGCTGCAGAATGCAGCCGAAGCTGCCAGTGGTTTTGTAATCGAACGTCACTTCAAAGTCACCACCAACCTGAGACCACTGGCCATAGGCGGTGGTAGCGGAAACACAAAGGGCGGTCAATGCAGTGAGCAGGATTCGCATATTGCCTCGGTAGGGTGCAGGTGAGAAACATGGAGGAACGCTGGCCAAGGTAGTCCGCGATGTTCGCGCAGACAAACTGAGCAGTCTACCGCCGCTCTCCCGACCGCCCCCTGACGGACCCCCGTTCTGAATGAACGCTGGCTACTCTGGCTGAGCTTCGTCCCGGCCCGCACCTTTCTGCACCATGACTGCCTTCACTTCTCTGGTCCAGGCCTTGGCGGACCGCTACGAACTGGTGCGCGAACTGGGCCAGGGCGGCATGGCGACCGTGTACCTGGCGCGCGACCTCAGGCACGACCGCGATGTCGCCATCAAGGTGCTGCATCCGGACCTCGGCGCGGCGCTGGGAAGCGAACGGTTCCTCACGGAAATTCGAACGACGGCCCGATTGCAGCATCCGCACATTCTGCCGTTGCTCGATAGCGGCAAGGCCGATGGATTGCTATATTACGTGATGCCGCTGGTGACCGGTGAAACCTTGCGCGCGCGATTGGAACGCGAAAAGCAGTTGCCCATCGAGAATGCTCTGCTGATTGCGCGCGAAGTCGCCGATGCGCTGCAATACGCCCACGCGCAGAACGTCATTCATCGCGACATCAAGCCGGAAAACATTCTGCTGCAGGGTGGCCACGCCGTGGTCGCCGATTTCGGCATTGCACTCGCCGTGCAAACTGCGGGTGGTGCGCGCATGACGCAAACCGGGCTGTCGCTTGGCACGCCACAGTATATGAGTCCTGAGCAAGCCATGGGCGAACGTACCCTCGACGCGCGTTCGGATATTTATGCATTGGGCGCGGTTGTGTATGAAATGCTGGTGGGCGATCCCCCATTTACCGGTAGCACGACGCAGGCCATTGTCGCCAAGGTGCTGACCGAAAAACCCACACCTCCGCGTACCGTGCGCGACACGGTGACTCGCAGTGTCGAGCACGCCGTGCTCAAGTCGCTGGCGAAGTTGCCGGCCGATCGCTTCGCGAGCGCCGCGGAGTTTGCGGCCGCACTCATCGACCGATCGGCGGCGGCACCCGCTGATCGCGAACCGTACGACTATCGGCCGGGCACGACAGCCCGCAGTCGATGGCGCGACCCGGTTGTGCTCGGGCTTGGCATAGCCGCACTCGGGCTTGCGGCGGCGCTTGCAGCCGCAACCACTCGGGCGCGAGGCGATGCAGATGCGTTTCCTGTGCGCATCGAGATTAACGGCGCCGTTGAATCGCGCAATGGTTTGACCGCGGATGTGTTGTCGACCTTCACGCCGCGTGGATCAGCCGTGTTATCCGAAGATGGTCATTCCATCGTCTATATCGGACCATCAACTGATGGATCGGGAACGGTGCTGTACCTGCGCCGACTTGATCAACTCACGGCGCGCGCGATTCCCGGCACCGCGAATCCGTCGGCACCGGTGTTTTCGCCCAACGGCCAATGGATTGCATTCGTTGCTTCGCGGCGCAAGATCGTCAAGGTGCCTCTCGATGGCGGCGCTCCGGTCGCGCTCACTGATGTCGCGGATAACGGTGGCATCGACTGGTCAGTCGGCGGCGACATCGTGTTTGGCCCGGGAGCAACGGAGGGACTGAGTGGACTCAGTCGCGTCAATGCGAACGGCGGCGGCGCGGCGAAACCTTTCACTCGCGTGGACAGCACGCGCAAGGAGTTGAGCCACCAATGGCCACGCGTACTGGCCGACGGAAACACTGTGCTGTTTTCAATCTGGTACGGCGCGTCTGAGACCGCAGAAATTGCGCTCGCATCCCTCGATGGCGGCAAAGTGCTGCCACTCGGCGTCTTGGGTACCCGCGCACTCGGTATTGTGGAAGGGCATCTGGTGTACGTGCGCGCCGACGGCATGGCAATGGCAGTCCCGTTCGACCTCAAGCGTCGTCGTGTCGCCGGTACCGCGACTCCCGTTCAGGATTCGATTCGCATGGTGAATGCCAGTGGCGGCGATGCGGCGGCAGCACTGACGCATTCAGGCGCCCTGGTGTTCGCGCGCGGGGCCCTCAACCGACGTCTTGTCTGGGTTGGGAAATCTGGCGCTGCGCGCCCCGCCCTCAGCGCCGAGCACGAGTTCGTCTTCGTGAAACTTTCGCCTGACGGTCGACAGGTTGCCGTGAACATCAATTCGGGTGTCAAAAGTGACGTGTGGTTGCTCGACATCGCCATGGAAACGTTGACGCCACTCACGAATTCCGGCGGGGCGCGCAATCCGGTCTGGTCAGCCGACGGCAAGCGCATCCTCTTCGTGTCAACGCAGGGTGGGCGATCGGCGTTTTGGTGGCAGCCAGCCGATGGCAGCGGCCCCGCGGTGAAGGTGGCCGACGCACCACACAACGCCTGGAACATTGACCTGGCTCCGGACGGTCGCACGACGGTGTTCAATGCGATCTACGATGGTTCGTTCAATCTCGAATCGTTTGCGCTCGACTCGGCGCGCGAGCGTCGCGACATCTCCGCATCGCCCAACGCCACCGAAACATTTGGCCGGTTCTCCCCCGATGGAAAGTCGGTGGCTTACATGTCCGACGAATCGGGCCGGCCGGAGATTTATGTGCGTTCGTTCCCTGGCGGTGGTGGACGCATTCAGATTTCCACCAACGGAGGTACGCGCCCGGTGTGGTCGCGGGACGGACAGACGCTGTATTTCCGTGATGTGCCTCGCGCGAGTTCCTTCAGCTCGGCCGGAGGTCGGATGTTGGCCGTCACGCTGGCGCGCGACCCCGCCTTGCGCGTCGTTTCTACGCAACAGTTCTTTGACGGCCCGTACGATCGTGAATTTGACGTGTCACCTGACGGTTCGCGTTTCCTGATGATCGAAAGCCGGAGCAGCGGTGTGAGCCTCATTGTCATTCCGAACTGGTTGACCGAGCTGCGGCGTTTGACGGCCGGTGGCCGGTGAGTACAGCGACGGCAGCGTTTCACGATCACCTGCGCCTACTCCCGTGACCGACGTTCTGTCCAAACTGACGGCATCGCTGGCCAATCGCTATCGCATCGAGCGCGCACTGGGCCAGGGCGGCATGGCCACGGTCTACCTCGCACACGACCTCAGGCACGACCGCGATGTCGCCATCAAGGTGTTGCATCCGGACCTTGGCGCGGCGCTGGGAGGTGAACGTTTCCTGAGCGAAATTCGCACGACGGCCCGATTGCAGCATCCGCACATTCTGCCGTTGCTCGATAGCGGCAATGTCGATGGATTGCTGTATTACGTGATGCCGCTGGTGACTGGCGAAACATTGCGCGCGCGACTTGAGCGTGAACGACAATTGCCGATCGCGGATGCCTTGCGTATCTCGCGTGAAGTGGCGGACGCCCTCGGTTACGCGCACAGTCTTGGCGTCATTCACCGCGACATCAAACCGGAGAACATTCTGCTGCAGGGTGGTCATGCGCTCGTCGCTGACTTCGGCATTGCACTCGCCGTACAAAGCGCCGGCGGTGCGCGCATGACGCAAACGGGACTGTCGCTGGGCACGCCGCAATACATGTCGCCCGAACAGGCGATGGGCGAACGTACCATCGACGCACGGAGCGACATTTACGCACTCGGCGCGGTGACGTACGAAATGCTGGCGGGTGATCCGCCATTCACGGGTTCGAGCGTACAGGCCATTGTCGCGCGTATACTCACCGAACGACCTGCATCCATTGCAACGGTGCGCGACACCGTGCCACGCAGCGTCGAGCACGCGGTCCTGACCGCGTTGGCCAAGTTGCCGGCAGACCGATATGCCAGCGCTGCGGATTTTGCGACGGCGCTGACCGCGACGCACGCGCCCAACATGAACGATCGCAGTGCATTGCGTCCTGCGCGCAACAGGTGGCAACGGGTCGCGATTGGTGCGATGGCGAGTGCCGCGTTGCTTGCACTCGTCACGTCGTGGCGGTGGTTGCGGCCCCATGTGCCTGCGGAGCCAGTGACGCGTGTGGCCGTGGCGCTCCCTCCATCACAGGAACTTCGACCGGCGTACTTCGGCTACAGCATCGACCTTTCGTCCGACGGGACTCGGTTAGTGTACGTCGGTCGCGGAAGCATTGTGGGCGCGACGCAGCTTTGGATTCGACGGCTTGATGCCCTGGAAGGCACGCCTGTGGCCGGCACGGAGGGCGCCATTTCAGCACAATGGTCGCCTGACGCGAAATCAATCTTCTTTTACACGGCACGCCGCAGCTTTACGATCTCGCTCGATGGCGGACAGGTCCTTCCATTCGCCGATTCGCGCGTCGACATCGCATGGGGTTCCACCGGGGACATGTATTTCACGCAAAGGCCCCGAAGCGCCATCCTGCGTCGGCGAGCAGAGGGCGGCATTGACTCGATCGCTCCGTTCGACACGGTCTTCAACGCACTCACCATTTCGATCACGCCAGACGAACGGACGCTGTTGATTGGCCGGCAGCGTCGGACGATTGCCGACACGTCGGCTCCGGAAATTGTCGCGCTTTCCATCGAGTCAGGCACGCAGACGGTCATTGCGCCGGGGTTGTACGCGCAGTTGCTGGCTTCCGGGAAGTTGTTGTATGTCACGGCCGGCGGCGACGCGTTTGTGTCACCATTCAACCGCCAGGCGCTTCGCATAACGGGTTCCGCTACTCCGGTAGCGCGCATTGCGATCGGCACCACGTCGGGAGCGGCACATCCCCAGATCACGGTGTCCGACAATGGAACGCTGATGTACCTCGAGGGTGCCTTGCTACGTCAACGTCTCGATTTGTTCGACGCACGCGGGCGTGTTGAACGTCGCCTCGACATCGAGGGTGATATCTGGGGTCTCAGCTTGTCACCGGATGGTTCGCGCGTTGCATTCTCGGTCAAGGACAACTTCGCGTCGTCGGGCCGATCAGTCGGAGTAGGGGACACGTGGGTTGCCGATCTGCGTTCGGGCGCGCGCACCCGACTCACGTCGGAGTGGCTCAACGCGCGGCCCAGTTGGTCGGCCGATGGTCAACAGGTGTTGTTCACGCGAGTGGGCGGGCCAATTCGCCAGGCGCTGTATGAACGGCGCGCCGACGGCGGCGAACCCGAGCGGCTGGTCTTGTCAATCGCGCAATTCGGTCACTCCGTCAATGACGGGCGTTGGATTGGCAATAGCGATTCGCTTCTCATATCAACCTACGCGCAGGCGGGCACGGGAATCGACTTGTATGCGACGCGTGCCGGCGGCCTCGATGGCGCGCGCGCCGTGGCGGTGACACCGGCCGGCGAATCGCGTGGTATCGCATCACCAAACGGCAAGTTGGTGGCGTATTTGTCCGACGAAACAGGCACGGCCGAGTTGTATGTGCAGCCGGTTGTTGGGGGCGGTCGGGTGAAGGTCTCACATGGTGGTTCGTCCGGTGCGCGTTGGTCGCGTGATGGGCGGGAACTCTATTTCTGGAATGGGCAGGGCCAGCTTATGGCGACAAGAATCAGCGCCGCACCCGCACTGGCGGTGGTCGGTTCGCGCGAAGTTGGTGGGGAGGTCGCACGTGCTCAGGCGGCCAATCAGGACGATGGATTGTTCGATGTGGCGCCAGATGGCCGACTGCTGGTCGCAACTGAAGTGAAAGGTTCGTTTCGCCTGGTGCTGGTTCGGAATTGGATGGCGGGGCTGGGGAAGTGAGGATGCGAAATGGAAATTGGTCGCGATTCAGTACCCACTGAGCGTCTGGCACAGACCGCGAACTGGTCGGTCGTACCGTTCAGTTTGACCTGTTGTGGACAGGGAGGGCGTCCATTTCGACGACCTCTTCTTGCGAATCGTTTCACAGCAAGAGTTCGTTCCTCGCCCGGGTCATGGTCCACATCCCGGACAAAGGCACGTCTACCTCGGCACCATCACAAGCATTTGCGGCAGGCCGAGCACGTGTCAAGGTGATACGCCGCATCAACGCCCGCGCAACGCCGTGAGTGGATCAATGCGCGTCGCGTGCCGCGCCGGTATCCAACACGCCACCAACGCGACCGCAAGTAAGAATGCAGTAACGACCACGAACGTCGTCAGATCGGTGGCGCGTACACCGTAAATGATGGTGCCCATGAGGCGCGTCAGTCCCAGTGCGCCGGCAACGCCCAACACGGCGCCTGCGAGCACCACGCGCATGCCGCGCCCCACCACCAGTGACATCACTTCGCGTTGGGTTGCTCCGAGCGCCAGACGCACACCCATTTCGTACATGCGTCGCGCGACGGCGTGACTCATGAATACTGGGTTGGGTGCATCAGCGGGGCGGCGCGTTGTGGCAGTGGGGGAGGGCGTGATTGTCTCGGGAATGCTTAGCGGGAACGATGTCGCCATCGTGATATTGCACGACGTTCCATCTCGTGCGGCACCACGAACGTTGTTCGTGCAACAGACATGCCGCGGGAGCTTCTGCACACTGTTTTCGGCCAAAGTGTGAGCGCCGACAAGCCGCGTGCGCGGATGTGACGGCAAGCCTCCTGCGATCGGGTTGTTGCGACGCTTCTTGATCGTGGCACATCGCTTCTTCACATTTGATTCTCATCGATGAGTTCCCCCGTGTTCTTCATCCGCTGCAGAAAGGAGCCCGACACACCAACGCCATGGCACGTATGCTCCCCATCCTCGGTTGGCTCCTCGTCGCCCTTGATCTCGTCGCCGCGGCCGCGCTCCTCCTTGGCCGGCTCAGTGGAGACGCCGCAACCCGCGCCACAGGGCCAGGGCTTGGAGCGTTCCTTGCCGCACTCGGCGCGGTCGCGGCAGCACTCATGCTGTGGGGAGGACGAGGGGCAGGACGGCCGCTCGTGCTGGTCGCTGCCTGCGTGCTGGCTGCGGCGCCTGTCGCGCTGGCGGCCGGACTGGTCGTTTCGCCGAAGTGGCTGCTTGGACTGGTGTATCCGTCAATGCGGGAACGCGACCGTCCGATGCAGGCGAGTCCACAGTACGCGTTCCCCGACGCGGCGACGCGAGATGCGGCACTCGCGATTCTCCTGAACGACTATGCGAAGCTCGACACACTGCTGCGGGCCAGTTCCGCGCCCGACCTCACGGCGCACGACGAACTCGGGGCATCGCTGGTCGGGCTCGCCGCGCGTACGGCCGTCATGGACGGCGGAGCGACGCGCGACCTTGAGGCACTGCGCCTGCTGCTGGCGGCTGGCGCGCGTCCACGCCAGGACGACACGGGGCCTGAGGAGACGCTCATCGAGTTGGTGGCCCGAGCCCGCATTGAGCATGCCCCCATCGCGCTCACCATGCTGCTCGATGCGGGGCTCTCTCCTGATACGCCCATGCACGACGGCCGTTCGGTGTTATTCCATCCGTACCTGTCGCCAGAAGCCGCGCGCGTTCTGCTTGCCCGTGGTGCCAATCCGAACGCGCGCGACCCGGGCGCGGACTCGGTCGACTGGTCGGCGGTTACGTATCAGGCCAGCCAGCAGCGCTGGGCGACGGCACTGGCCTTGCTCGAGGGCGGTGTACCGAGCGACCACGGCACCCCGCCGGGGGTGGTGCTCAAGCGCGTGATTCAGAGCGGCGACTCGCAAGTCACGGATGAGGAGCGGGCCAGCGCGATCTACAAGGCATTCATGGCGGCGGCGCGATAGAACGGCGCATCGTGCAGCGCATGGTCTGCTCACCCTCGCGCGTGACGCCGGCGGGCAGCACTCCGCATTCAAGCGGCAGAGGTGACTGATCAATCTCCATCGGAATGCGGTACACCGATGTTGTGCAACTGCCGACGCCGGGAAAGAAGTCTTTCCGCTCACCGATCACGTCGTGGTGTTTGGCAACGGTACCAGGCACATACGACAGTGGCGCGCCGGTGTCGACGACGCATCGCACCAGGCCATCGGGCCCGCGGACGTCGAGCCGGGGAACGTTGGCTCCAAAGCAGGGAGAAGACTACTTGGACACTGTTCAACTACTGGAGAAACTTGGACACTGTCAAGTTTTCGCGTCATTTTTTGAGGATGCCAAGACCGGGATCGAAAACGATGGCCCCGATTGCCGCGTGCGTCAAACACGCGCGCGCTGCGGGAGCGCTGGCGCGCCCCGAGACGAATGCCAACATCACCTTCGCATTGGTGGCGATGACCGATGGTCTGGCGTGGCAACGTATTACCGAGCCGCAATTGACGCCGCAACACGCGCGGCGATCGCTGGCCTTGTTGCGCAACGGGGTTGGTGCGCGGTGAGCGTAGCCTGTACGTCGCACGCGCTCAATATTTGCCAGGCAGGTGGTGGTGCGCTGTTGCCGAATTCCGTAGGTCCAGAAACCCACGCCCATTCCATTCTGAATGCCGCTCACACCGCACGCTCATTCGTTCGTGCTGGCACTGTGCACCACGGCCTTCGTCACAGCGTCGGCCAGCGCGCAACGCCAGGTACCACTCGGGTCGCCCGTGGCAACGGTTGCCGAGCCGTTCAGCCGCCTGGCGCAGACGGTTGAACTGCGTGATGGTCGCGTGCTCGTACACGACGACATCGAAAACAAAGTGCAGATGGTCGACTCGGCCTTCCGGAGCTTTCGTCCGTTCATACAGAGCGGCGCGGGCCCGGGTGAACTGGGAGTCGTCACGCGCATTCTGCCTCTCGCCGATGGCACGGCGTTGGTGTCAGACCGAAGTGGTGTGCGTTTTGTGCGCGTCGATCCTGCGCAACGTGTGGCCACCGACTGGGCGTGGGAGCAGCGCGAAGTGTGTGCAGCGGGAAGTGCCGCATCAATCTCGGTGATTCGCTTCGCAGATCAGGCTGGACGCCTGCATACCGAAGCGCGAGGAATTGCCAAGTCGCCTTCTGGAGAGCCGGTGATATCACACTTCACCGCGGTGGAGCGCTTCAGCACACCCTGTGTTCGCGATACCGTCGCTGTGGTCCCGGTTGAACATCCGGAGCGGCTCATGGTCATGAGTGGTGGGATTGTCGTAACCCGTCCCGAGTTCGCGGATGGCACACATAAGCCGTTCCTCACCACCAACCAGTGGACGTTGGCGTCCAACGGTAGCGTTTTCGTAGTTGCAAGTGCACCATTTCGCGTGCACGTCTTTGTGAACGGCCAAGAGCGAGCGGCCGCCACCATTAAGTATGAACCGGTTCCCGTCAGTGACGCGATCAAGGAAGCATGGCGGGAGAAGCAGCGCGCACCCCAACGCGTAATTAGCAGGGTGCGAGGCGGAACCAGTTCCGTGAGTATGCAACGGGTGCCTTTTGTAGAGCCAACATCATGGCCGCGTGTATTGCCACCCTTTCCCAGGGAGGCGTTGGTACCCGCGGCCGATGGCACGGTATGGCTTCGACGATCAACGCCACACAACGCCAATGCAAACTACGATGTGATTGGCAGCGACGCGAAAGTGGTGATGACAATTTCACTCACGTCTAATCGCCGTGTTGTAGGAATAAGCAAACGCTTCGTGTACGTTGCGCGCACCGACGACGACGGTTTGGAGTGGCTGGAGCGAAGCCTCATGCCAGATACTCGGGTTGGGAACGAGCAGGCGATGCGGTGGCACCACGTCAAACAATCCGGACTTCGTCACCTTCACCGAGAGCCATGGCCCATTTGGAACTCGTCGCGCTGATCGTGCGCGACTATGATGCCGCGATTCGATTCTTTGTCGACGGGTTGCAGTTTGGCCTCGTCGAAGATGTCCCGTCGTTCACGAATGATGGTCGCCCGAAGCGCTGGGTCGCGGGACGCGTCGGATTTTTTCTCCACGTCGACGATTTCGCGGCAACACACGCTCGCATGGTCACCGCAGGAGTTGAATTCCTCACAGTACCACGCGTCGAACCCTACGGGACCGTGGCCGTGTTTCTTGATCTTGAGGGCAATCGTTGGGACCTGTTGGGCAACCCCGTAGACAATTGACACCCTGTTGCTGCTGACAACGGCGGTGAGGTGCGCTGTATAGCTGCAGCGCTACTGCGCCTCCCTGCACATCCATTTTTGAGAGCGCTGCTGCGGTGAGCCGCCTGCGACATCTGAGGAGACCTGAATTCCGTGAAGACGCTTTACGCACTGTCCGCCACCTTGACCGTGACTTTGGGGCTTCTCCACATGGCCACGACCTTCAGTCTTTCATCAACTCCAGGCGCCAAAGTCTGGTTTTTTGGAGCCGGAATGGCCATGGCGCTCGGCGGAGTCTTGAACTTGTTGAATCGACGATATGGCCAAGCGGCCTTCGGTCTCCGGGCGGCGTGCATCGCAACCAACGTGGCGATGGTTTGTTTCGCGGCCGTCGCTGGTCGCGTGACCGGCGCAAGTGCGGTAGAACAAGTCGTCATGCTGACGTTGCTGGTTTCTGCAGTCGTCCTTTCGGCCATGCGCTCCGCAAGCGTCAGCCCTCAGGCTCCCAAGGCGTGACTGAAAAGGGCCCGCCGTTCCGATGGCATTGGAAATGGTCAGGTGCCGCGGTCACGATCCAGTGAAGGCGTGTACCGGTATGGCCCTGACCGCTGACGGTCGCCAGCGATGGCGGGATATTGCAATACGCAGGCGCGGTCTCAGCGCGCCAATGCCACGCGCCCACCCCGCTCCGTTCCGATGCTGCCATGTGCCCTGTCGCACCGTCGCCAAGACTGACTGGACGCGCGTTACCCGCGGCACTGTTGCCGCTTGCCCTGATCGCGGTGCTGACGCGCTGCCAAGATCCCGTTCGGCCCGTTGCGCCGCCCACGCCCCCCGCAAACGCGAGCGACCGGGCTTCGCTGCAGCGGCTCGGGTTCGTGATCGACGTGAACCTGCGCTCGGGGCGGATTGTCGTCAGTGCGATGAGCGGGCCCGATTTGGTCTCCAGTGTACAACGCCGTTCGGCATCCAGTCCGGCCGCTCCGGACTTCTCGCTGCTCGGTCTCGGGGTCGTTGAACTCACTGCGTCCAACTACTCCGCGGGTGCCGTCGGAGCGGTATCGCCTGGCAAGATCGCGGTCAGACTCGACGTCCGCGTGCGAAACTTGCTCAGCTCACTGCGTCTTGTGACGTCGACGTTTCCGGCTCCGCCTGTCGGCGCCATCGGGGTGCAGCTGCTGCCGTTCGCGATAACGGTCCTTACCACAACCACCGGTACGGGGCAGGTGCTGGCGGGCCCTCAGTGGGATGGCGCACCGCACAACTTTTTCAACGACAATGGGTGCACGCAATTACCGACTGATTGCCTGCCCTACGAGCCCTTTCCCTCGCTCGAGCCGCTCACGACATCAGCGCCGCGGACCATCGATTTCCTGGTCGACCCGAGCGTGCAGGACTTCCGCGTCACCCTCCTGCTCGCCGCCGAGCTGCAGGCTGTCAGCGGCGGCTGACGTGCACGCGCAACTCGTCAGAGTTGTGCCAACTTTCCTGGGATGCGAACCGGGCGAACGGCGAGTCGCGCATGGTGAGCAGCACGGTGCTCGAGCAACTGGCGTTCGTTCGTGTCGATGCAACGGTGTCCATGACGGTCGTGCTGATTATCGTACCAGGAATTCTTCGTGACGTCGAGTTCTGCGACCATCACGAATTGAAGCCGCTTCGCATGCGCATCCCCAATGCGCGGCCACTTGAACGCCGACCGCATACCAACGCTCCCGACTTTTACCTGGTCTCGGCTGCTCTTGTACTCAGGTGAAGAGCCGGAACCACATGGCGAAAAAACCGCGGGCACGTGGCGTCAGAGCCCGTTTGCGCCAGAGGTCGGCGGCACGGCGAAACACATCGGCCTGCGTGGGATAGGCATGAATGGTCTTACCCAGCGCACCGAGTCCGATGCGATTGGCAATGGCGACCGTCATCTCGCCAATCATCTCTCCCGCATGCGCGGCAACCAGCGTCGCCCCGACAATGCGATCACTGCCGGCGGCAAGGTGCACCTTGAGGAACCCCTGCGTTTCTCCGTCAAGGCGAGCCCGGTCGTTGTCATCGAGATCGACACGCACGGTGTCGAGCGACAGGCCGCGCGCAGCGGCTTCATCAATCGTCATGCCGACGTGGGCTACCTCGGGGTCGTTGTAGGTCACGCGCGGCACAACCAGCGCACTGTTACGCCCACCGCCGATGCCGAAGAACAGCGCGTTGGCCACCACCATTCGTGCCTGCGCGTCGGCCACGTGCGTGAACTGCAGCCGAGACGACACATCGCCAATAGCGTATACGCGTGAGTTGCTGGTGCGCAGCCGATCATCGACGCTGATGCCCGAACGGTCGTGGCGGACTCCTGCGGCCTCGAGCCCCAAGCCATCGATGTTCGGAGTCCGACCGGTCGCCACCAACAGGCGCTCCGCGCGCCATTCCGACGGCGCGTCACCCGCAACGTGGACGGTGAATTGTTGTCCATCGTGTGAGACACGCTCAACACGCGCACCGTTGACCAGTTGCACACCGTCCGCCCGGAGCGCGTCGGCAACCAATGCCGCCGCGTCCGGGTCCTCGCGCGGCAGCACATGTGCGTCGGCATGTACGACTGTCACGCTGGTCCCGAACCGCGCAAACGATTGTGCGAGCTCGGTGCCGATCGGTCCGCCACCGATCACGATGAGTCGTTGTGGACGCTCGGTGATCGAAAAGATCGATTCGTTGGTGTCGTACGGAGTATCGGCAAGGCCGGGAATGGGTGGCCGCGCGGCGCGTGCGCCCGTCGCGATGATCGCACGCCGGAAACGCAGCGCGGCAGCGCCGACGCGAATGACATCGGGACTCGCGAAGGAGGCCTGACCAAGAAACACGTCGATGCCAAGCGAACGGAAACGTTCAACGCCATCCACATGACTCAGGTCGGCGCGCAGTCGACGCAGCCGAGCCATGACGGCGCCGAAATCACCGTCGCCACTGGTGGGTGGACCACCGAATCGCTGCGCCGCCATGCGGGCGTCGTGCCAGGCGCGTGCCGCGCGAATAACGGCCTTGGATGGTACGCAGCCGAAGTTCAGGCAATCGCCACCGAACATGTGTCGCTCGATGAGGGCGACACGTGCACCAAGGCCGGCGGCGATTGCGGCGCTGACAAGACCGGCGGTGCCGGCACCAATCACGACGAGGTGATACCGATCCTGCGGGGTCGGCGAGGGCCAGTTGGCCGGTGCGACCGTACGCAGCAGCTGGGCATTGGCGTCGTCGAACGGACGGAGTGGAATGTCAGACGGCCAGTTTGCTGGCGGAGCGTCGTGCGGGTTCATCGGCAAGAGCAAAGGTGGGGGCGGCAACGGTCAACGACGCCTCGGTGGTTCCTGCACAGGTTCCTGCACGCCGAACGTGATCACCGAGAGGTCGCGCGCAAGCCGGAGGGTTCGCGCCGCCCGGTCCCACCAGCTGAACAGCGAGCTGAAATTCGAGTTCTGCTCGGCAAGCACGACGGAGTGGTGCACTTTGTGGAGGTGAGGCGTCACAATCACGGTGCGCAGCAGGCGATCGATGGAATTGGGCAGGGCAATGTTGGCGTGATGGAATTGCACGACCGCAAGGAGCAGAATTTCGTAGAGGGCCAGGTGGTTGAGGTCGCAACCAAGCAGGGCCAGCAACGGCACGCGCGCCAGCGACGAGAGCACGATCTCACCAAGATGGAAGCGACTGGCCGTTGTGACATCCATCTGGCGGTCCGAGTGATGGAGGTGATGAAATCGCCACAGCAGCGGGATCGTGTGGTTGAGGCGATGCCAGGTATACGTCCAGAAATCGAGCAGAAGGATCGCAAGCGTCCAGCGCATCCACTCGGAGGCGCCAATCCACCGCAGCACACCGAAGTGATGCGCCTGACTCCACTCCATACTCGCCATCCAGACGCCCAGGAAGCCGAACCGTATGACGAGTGCATTCAGCAATCCGAACGCGACGTTGCCCGTGCCGTGGCGCAAACGCTGCCAGGGAGTGCCAGTCCCCTGCCTGAAGAGCGGCAGGAATGGCTGTAATGTCTCCCACAGCAGCAGGCCGCCAAGCACAAGCAGCGCGGCCGGAAGTCTGCTCCCCACGAGACCATCCGCAGCGCGCATGGGTTCGGCGCCTTAGCCGGTCGGCCGATCGGCGCTGTGCAGGGCGAGGCGGATGCGGTCCCGCAGGGCATCCGTATTGCCGGCCTCCTCACGGGCGCTCGATACCGCACGCTCGAACGCCCGACGGAACTCGGCCTGCGGTCGGCAACGGTGGCATTCATCGAGGTGTTGCTCAATGGCCTGCATGGTCTCGGGCGTCAGTTGCTGGTCGAGAAAGTCCCAGAGCTGACGCATCACGGATTCGCAGTCGAGCATCGCGTCCATCGCGTCCATCGGGTTTCCGTTTCCGGTATCGTGGTTCATGACGCGGATGACGATGGCGATGGAGTGGACGCCTTTGGATGGGGGCCAAGTCCGTATTCTTCGGCGCAGGCGGTCAGTTCCTCCTGCAGGAGCCGACGGGCGCGAAACAGTCGTGACCGCACCGTGCCGATCGGCACGTCGAGAATGCGGGCGGCGGACTCGTACGAGAGGTCGTGCCAATCCACAAGGATCGCCGCCTCGCGGTAAACAGCCGGCAGGCCGTACATGCTTCGGCGAATCACCAGGCGGATTTCCTCGCGCTCGAACGCGTCCGCAACGCTGGTGCCATGTTGCATGGTGAACGCCGCCGTGGCCAACGATTCAAGCTCGGCGGCCTCGGTGGGAACCTGACGCGCCGCCCGCTCGCTCAGGCGGAAGAAGCGATGCCGTGCAATGGTGAACAGCCAGGCCTTCGAATCGGAATCGGCCTGGAACTGATGCCACGACTGCTGCGCGATGAGGTACGTATCCTGGACGAGGTCCTCGGCATCGGACACATCCCGGGTCAATGACATGGCAAAGCGCATGACATCCGGAAGCCAGCGCATTGTCGTTTCCTCGAACAACGGCGTGGTTTCTTTCGTGTCGGTCATGCCCGCAAGATACGATGTGCCAGCCATGTGCGCTGGATCATCGTGGCGGCCAGCAAGGCAACCCAGACAACGAGGATGATGCGACTCTGCGACGGCAGCACTGCCAGCAGCACATACACGATGCTCGTTTCGCCGGCTTCGGCGAGGCCCGCGGTGAATTGAATTGATCGATCGCCGCCAAGCTGCCGGTTGGCACGCTCGGCCAGCGACGAGAGGGCCAGCGTTGTTGTCACCGCCAGCACGTAACCCGTCAGCACGAAAAGCCACAACATGCGTTCTGCTGGCATCACGTAGGCAAACGCGCAGGCCATCGCCGAATAGGCCAGCATGTCGAAGGTCAGGTCGAGGTATCCTCCGAACAACGTCGTCGCTCCCAGATGTCGGGCCAGCATGCCATCGTACGCGTCGGCCAGCCGGCTGAGTAACCAGAGCCCGACGCCCGGTACTGGCGCGCCGGTGGCCACCGTGACGGATGCGATCAGCGCGAGGCCCAGGCCCAACCACGACAACCCGTTCGGACTGACGCCGATCCGATGGAGCACGGGGACGGGAGCGGCCGCGTGATGGGACATCCACCGCCGAAAGGGCTCGTCGATCATGCGCAGGGGTCACGGAGTGGATGACGCGGTCGCGCCGAACGCGTATCGCAGGGAGAGTTGAAATTGACGCGGTGGCGCAGCGGCAAACAGTTGAAGCGACTCACCGGGCCGTCCAAACTGGGTGCGGCTCCCGCCACCGCCGGTGCCGTTGGCGTAGCCACCCCACACCAAGGTATTCAGCAGGTTAAACACATCGAATCGAAGTTCTGCTCCAGGCAGCCGCGCGCGCAGTGGTCGGGCGACCACGCTCATGGCGACGGTCACACTGCCCGGCAAGCGCTCCGCGTTGCGGTCAACCCCGGGAAAGCGATCGGCATTGCCGATGAAGCCGTTGCCGCGAATTGGTCCGCTGCCCAGCAGATCGAAGCGGGCGATGCTGCCGTCGTTGGCAATACGTCCGGCCAGGCGATTGGCCGGCACACCGGTCTGCGCCTCGACCACAGCACCCACGGAAAATGACGGGGTCGGCGTAGCGAGGCTGCGCAGCGTGAAGCGGTGTCGTCGATCGTTATTGGCGTCGGCCCACTCGTCACTCGTACACGGAGCGCCGGTGACGGCGTCAACGCGATTGGTGGAGAAACAATTACCCTGCGTGGCCGAAAAGTTGATGTCCTCGGTGTTGTTCTGCGCGTGTGACCAGACCCAGTTGCCGTCCATGGTCCAGCGCGCCGACATGGCGCGACGAACGGAGACGTACAGCGCGGTGTAACGCGCCTGTCCACCGGACTGCGACGTACTGACGCGTCGGGTGCCTGCCGTACCGGGAGCAATCGGTCGACTCGAATCACCCGGGCAGCTGAACGCACTGGCGCACGTGAGGGGGGTCGTATCGGCCGCAGTCAGTCGCGTCGCGATTGGATTGAGGTCAGCCAACCAGGGCAGGTTGCGCGTATCGCTCCACACAAAGTCGGCGCTGGCCGCCCACCGCGTGCCAATCTGACGCTGATATCCAAGTGTGGCCTGCCACGTCATCGGTTGCTCCAGCCCCAACGCGAAGGTACGAAAGATCTCACGTGGAACCGACTGAATCTCAGACGCGCCAATCTGCGCGGGCAGCTTTCCGGCGCCGAGCGCCGGTGCGGCACTGCCTTCGTAGGTCAGCACCGCGTTGCCTGACTCCCCGAGCTGGATGGCGTCGGAGTAGATGGCATAGGGAAAACGGCCAGCGTACCGCCCCACGCCGCCACGCACGACGTCGCGCGTGCTGCGCTGCCACGTGGCGCTCAGACGTGGTTGAATGTTGTCGAGGTCGGGGTCACTCTCGCCGCGTGAGGTGAGGTCGTCATAGTCCCACCGAACACCGGTCGTCACCAGCAGACGCGGCGTCGGTGTCCACACGTCCTCGAGAAACGCGCCGTACAGGGTCTGGTTCAGGTTGACCTGCTGCGGTCGTGCATCGACCGTGTAGGACAGCACACGCACGTTTGCCGGGATATCGGTGATCGACAGGGGCCGTGTGGACGGCGCCACAATGTTCCCGTCGTTCACCACGACGTACGCTCCGTTCGGATTCGTACTGGCGGCGGCCAGCGTGAACCGGCCGTGAATGACGTCTGCCCCGCCGCGAAGACGATGAGTGGTCGTGATGTCGCGTTCGAACACATCGCGCAGCTGTAGTTGCCGTTCCCGTTCGTCGAACACGAAGTTGCTTGAGCCCACGACGGCCTGCACGGCACGATCGGGCGTGACCACCGTGACCTGTGGCCGCGAGAAGTCGCTGCGAACCGGCGGAAAGTACCAATGGTATGTGCCAAGCTGGAGCGACACCGTATTGGAGCCGCGCCCGTCGCTGCGGGTCGATTGGTGCGTCACCGCACTCAGGCTGCCAACGCGTCGTGTGCTGATGTCGGCTTCCGGTGTCACCACGCCGCTGCCGTTGCCTGCGCGGTCCACGGCGCTCGCGGCCAGACGGATCGTTGTCGACTGCGTGGGGCTCCATCCATGGTCGAGTCGCGCGAAGCCTTTCCAGGTCTGACGTGTCTCCGTGCCCAGAAACTGCGCCAGTGCCGTCGACCCGATGCGATCTTCCTGTTCCCGCGTGTACTCGAGGGCGGACGCTATGAAGGTGCGCCCGGTCGGCAGCGGCGCGCGATACGAGCCACCGAGTTGCAGGCGCTCGAACCCCTGCTGGCGTCGTTCCAACGCTTGCGGTTCGGCACCAAAGGTGACGGGCACGCGGGCGTCCAGCGGGCGACCAGGTCGCTGATACACGTACAGATCCCCGCTTGACCTGCCGGCGCCGGGCAGGGACGTCACGTTCACGACCCCGTCGGGACTCCGGCCGTAGGCGGTGGAGTAGCTGTTCACGAGCGCGTCCATGCGTGCAATGGCGCCGAGCGGCACCTCCACGCGCGGTCCGCCAAGGAACCCTTCGTTGTTGTCAAGGCCATCCAGCAGGTATTGGGAGTAGAGCGAATTGCCACCATTGAAGGACAGGCGCGGCGCGTCGCCGAAAAACCCCGTCGCGGGCGTGATGCCGGGAATGTTGTACAGCAAGCTGATGGGATCCCGCGCATCGGTCGGCAAGGCGGTGATCTCACGTGCCTCGATCGACCCGCCGAGGGTCGCCGATCGCCTATTCAGCAAGGCACGAGGTTCTGCGGCAGTGACTCGTACGGAGTCGAGCAGTGATCGGCGAGCGCGCGCCACCGAGTCGGCGGCAATCGAATCGGTCCGGGCGCGCCCCTGTGCCTGCGCCACCGGCGAGGCCATGAACGTCAGCGCCACCAGCAGTGCAGTCAGCCGGCGAGCACAGTGTAGATGTCGGGTGATGAAACCAATCATGCGAGCGCGGTCTTGCTGAGGTGAACGGGACAGGTTGGATTGCGGTAGTAAGACCGTCGCGTCCTCTTAAGTTCCCGGGGTTCCCGACTCGGTTTCCTTACTTCCCGCCGCAATGCCCGTAACCGGTCTCGACCTGTTCGCCTTCTTCCTGCTTGTGTTGACGCTGGCCGCAGTGGGCTGGCGTCGCACGACGTCGTCGTCGGCCTTTACCGTCGCCTCGCGTGATCTCGGGTTGTGGCCGCTGGTCGCGACGTTGGTGATGACGGAATTCAATACCAGCACGCTCATGGCCTTCGCCGCGGCCGGATACACGTCAGGTCCCATGGCACTGGCCCTCCCGTCCGTATTTCTGGTGGGGCTCACGTTTTATACCGTCACCGTGGCCCGCGCGTGGAAAGAATTCGATGGACTGTCCGTAGCCGAACTGTTTACGGCGCGGTATTCGCTTGCGGTGGGGCGTACCGCGTCGGTGCTGCTGCTGCTGGCCATGATTGGCTTCACGTCCACGTACGTGAAGTCGCTGGCGTTGCTTGTCGCACCCTTCGCGCCGGCGGCCCTGCCATTGCCCCTGCTGGCCCTCGGCCTCACGCTGGTGGTGGTCGCTGCCGTCCTGCCGGGTGGCCTCCTCTCGGTCGTGAGAGCCGACATGGTTGGCTTCGTGGCCACGGTGATCCTGCTGCCGCTCTTGCTCTGGTTCGGCCATGATGCGTCGACAGCGCGCGGCGGCCTGGCCACCGTGTTCAGCGAGACGCAGCGCTCGTTCGATCCCGTCGCGCAATGGCGCGATCCGGTGCTGCCGCTGCGATTCGTCGTGTCGCTGATGGTGCTGACGTGCTTCACTTACATCGCGGCCCCGTGGTATGGGCAGAAAATTTTTGCGGCCCGCAGCACGCGCGTCGCGGTGCGTGCGGTGGCGATCAGCGCCACGTTGGTGTTCCTGTTGTACGCCACGGTGGTGCTGGCCGCCGCGTTTCTTCGGGTCGATCAACCGACGCTGGCCGACCCGCAGCTGGCCGTGCCGACGATGATCCTGCGGTGGCTCCCCAATGGGGTGCGCGGGCTTGGCCTGGCCGTGCTGTTCGGGGCGGCGCTGACGACGCTGGCGGGGGTGTGGAGCGCGATGGCGACCATGCTGGCCACCGACTTCGGCTTCGACACGCTGCGGACGGTCCGGGCGCAGCGCGGCCTGCTGCTATTGCTGGCCGGAACCAGCTGGCTGGGCGCCACGGTGCTGGTCGATCGCATTCTCGACCGGCTCATCCTCGCCAACATCCCGATTGCCGCGTTGTCGTTTGCGCTGCTCGCGGGTTTCCATTGGCCGCGCGTCACTACCGCCGCCGCGTGGGCCAGCATGGGCGTCGGTGTGGCATGGGGCATTGGCTGTTTCGTGGTCATCGGCGAGGCCGGCGGCTACACCTGGCCGTGGGCCATGTATGGCATTCCTCTGACGTTTCTCACCGGTATCGTCGTCACCTTGCGCACGTCGCGCAGGGCATCGCTTCAAACATTCCCTTTGCCATGACCTCTGCCATACTCCGCGCGCCCCTGTTCCGTCTCACCTTGCTGGTGCTTGTTCTCGTTGGTGCCTGGTTCGTCGCGCGCGCGACCGGTGTGCTGGACGTGCTGCAGGTTGACCGGCTGCCCGCGCTGATTCGTGCGGCGCGCACGCTGGCGTGGGCGGGGCCGGTGTTCGTGCTCGCGTATGCCGTGATGGCATCGCTGGGACTCCCCGCCACACCGCTCACCCTGGCCGGTGGCGCGCTGTTCGGGCCATGGTGGGGCACGCTGGCCAATTGGATCGGTGCCGTACTGGGCGCGACTGGCGCCTTTCTGATTGCCCGTATGCTGGGACATGATGCGGTCCGTTCACTGCTGGGCACACGCGCGAGTGCCTTGAATGCACTCGCCGGCGAGCAGGCGTTTGGATCGCTGCTGCGACTGCGCCTGCTGCCGGTGGTGCCGTTCAACGCGCTCAACTTCGGCGCCGGACTCGCGGGCGTGCGGCCAGCGACGTATGTCGCCGCCACGGCCCTGGGCATTATTCCCGGTACCGCCGTGTACACGTACTTCGCCGATGCGCTGTTGGCGGGTGTCGACGGTGCACGCGAGGCCGCACTGCTGCGCGTTCTGTTTGCCGGCGCGCTGCTGGTCGCGCTCTCGTTCCTGCCGGCCCTCGCAAAACGCCTCGGGTGGATGACGGCGGCACTCGCCCTGAGTGCATTCGGCGCGGCCCGACCGCTCGCGCTGTCGGCGCAGTCGGCCGCCGTTGTCGCGACGAGCGACGCGGCCGTCGTTGATCACACCCCCTTCGACCGCATGCTGCGCGAGTGGGTGACCGACGGATTGGTGGACTACCATGCGTTTGGCCAATCGGCCGAGTTCACGGCGTATCTGGCGACGCTCGCTGCGGCACAGCCCACGCGGATGCCGCGGGCCGACCAACTGGCGTATTGGATTAACGTGTACAACGCGTACACCATCCATCTCATCACCAGTCGAAAGCCGCGCAATTCCATCCGCGACATCAACAAACGATTCGGCATCCCGGTAAAGAGCCCATGGGCGGAGCCCATCGTCAAGGCTGGCGGACGCACGCTGACACTTGACGACGTGGAGCACACCATCATTCGGCCCACCTATGCCGATCCCCGCATCCACGTGGCCTTGGTGTGCGCCGCGAAAGGCTGTCCGCCTCTTCGGGGCGAGGCATTCGTGGGCAGTCGACTGGAGGTGCAGTTGGACGACCAGTCCCGACGGTTCCTCGCGCAGTCGGCGAAGAATCGCGTGGATGTCGCCGCGCGGACCGTCCACGGTTCTCCAATCTTCACGTGGTATCGCGCGGACTTTGGCGGGACCCTCGCCGGCGTGGGTGCGTTCTGGGCGCGCTACCTGCCCGAAGGGCCGGCGCGGGCATTGTTGCTGACCGGTGATTTTCGCTGGGTGGATACCGACTACGACTGGTCGCTGAACATTCGCGGCGCGCGGTAGCGCGTGGACGGAGTCAGGCGCGCGGACGCGCCTTCATGAAGGGTGTGTCATCACGTGCGATTCAGCATCGCCGCGTGTTAACCGATACTCCGGGTGATGCCACTGACCGTCCCTGGAAACGTTGCCGACATCTGGTCGGATTTGCAGGCTCGCCCCCGGCGTCGGGCGCGCGTGGGACTGGTCGCATCCGTGTTGCTGGGGTCGGCACTGTTGTGGGCGGCGGTCCGCATCCCCATCGAATGGCGCGCCGCCGTCCGGGACCACGCGCAGCGACACACACACCTTTCGCTGGCGCTTACGCGCACGCGCGCCGAGGTCACAGCGCTGCAGACGCAGATCACCCCGCGGTGTGACACCGCCACGATGCGCGCGCTGGTGAGTCACAGCCTGTCGGCGCCTGATGCCCGACGCTTCTTCGTGCGTTTTCGTGGCGACGAAGCGGTGTGTGGCCCTCTGGGTTCCGGCGCGTGGTTGCCTGTCTTGACTCAGTCACCGCTGGTGCCATTGCTGGTGGTATCCGGGCCTGGCACCGTGCGTTCGCTGCACGTGGTGTACCCGGCCGCCGCGTACGACGTAATCGCCGAACTGGCCAGCGACGTGTCCAGCGTGCTGGACACGTCCGTTCCGAGCAGTCGTTTTCAATGGATGCACGCGATCGTGCCGATCGCGGCGCAATCCCGTAGGGGAAGTCTGGAGTTGCAGACGGTGCTCCCTGACGGGATGTGGTGGACCACGCGACTGGATGTCATGTCCATCCCCGGAGGCGTACAACGGGACTGGGCCTGGCTACTGCTGATCGCGATTTTCGGCCTGTTGATCGCGCGTCTGTCGCTGCATACGGCGGTGTTTCGCCGCGTCAGCGCTGAGCATCGCATGCGGCGTGCGGTACGCAAGAGACGGTTCGAGCCGTGGATTCAGCCCATCGTGCGCGCGGACACCCGCGAGATTGTCGGCGGCGAAGTGCTCATGCGCTGGGCGCATCCCGCCAGGGGCATCCTGCCGCCGTCGGAGTTCATCGCGTTGGCCGAGGCGACGGACCTTATCCGGACGATGTCCGAGATTGTCATGGCGAAGGCGCGCGATCGCCTCGCGTCTGCGGTTTACCAAAAGCCCGACATGTACATCTCGTTCAATATCACGCCACGCGAGCTTACCGACCCCGGGCTGCTTGATCGACTGATCCAGGTATTCGACGACGAGTCGTTGCCGCGTCACAAGGTGTTGCTTGAGATGACCGAGCGCGACTTGGTGGAAGACGCCGCCGTCGACACGCTACATGCCTTGCGCGCCGCCGGGTTTCGTATTGCGATCGATGATTTCGGTACAGGTCACAGCAGTTTGTCATTGTTGGAGCGCGTGCCCGCCGACAAGCTCAAGATCGATCGTGCGTTCGTGCAGAGTATTGGGGAGGACGGTGCCTCACGTCCCGTGCTGGACGCAATTATCACGATGGCTCATGGCATTGGCCTTCCCTTGATTGCCGAGGGGGTGGAGACTGAGGCGCAGCATCGCTACCTCGCCCAGCGTGGGGTGCAGTGCATTCAGGGCTTCCTGCACGGCAGACCCATGCCCCTGGACGAATTCTCACGGTTGGCCGCGCCCGCTCGGATAGTCGGGGAACAACACACGCCGGTGTCACTGGATGGCCTCGTGTTTGCCTTGCAAGGACCCGATGGGGTGGCCATTCGCAACCGGTGGTACCATCTGCGACGATACCCGCGCTGCTTCGTGGCGTCGGACGCGGTGACCTGGCTGCAGGAGCATCTGGGCGTCACACGCGAACGTGCCGTGCGTGTTGGCGAGCGGCTGACTGCCTTGGGGCAGATTGAGCACGTGATGGAGGAACATGACTTCAAGGATGAGCACTTGTTCTTTCATGTCCGGCCGTCACTGTTTGATCAGCATGCTCACTCGCACCGGCTTCCCGACTCGTCGCTGGTGGTTGAACGCTTGCGCCGTAGCACTCGTCCACTGTTCGGCGCTGCCTCTCAAGGCCTGCTGCGGTTTGATGCGGTATGCCGCGGCGATCGCCTGACTGCGTGGATCGAGACACAGTTTCGACTGGCTCGTCAGGATGCCCTGCTTGTGGGCGAAGTGCTCATGCGTCGTGGTGCACTGGTACACGTGTTCGATGATCGTCCCTTCGCCGCTACGCGTGATTTGTATCGCATGGCGCCAGATCGGGATCTCGCAGCCCGCGGTTGACGAGCCGCCCACGCGCCGCAGCCCGGCGTTCAGGTCATGCGTTCAGGTCATGCGTTCAGGTCATGCGTTCAGGTCATGCGTTCAAGTCACGGCGTTCAGGTCATGCGTTCAGGTCATGCGTTCAAGTCACGGCCTTCGAAGCCCGTCGCGCGCTGCGGCGGCATAAGGAGCGCTGTTCACGCCGCCACCGTCGAGCAGAGCGGCATACCACCGGCGAGCGGCATCGCGCAGCTCGCGACGTTCGAGGGTCCGCGCCAAGGCATAACGTTCTACGTGCTGCTCAAACACGGGCGACTGCGTGCGAACGCTCGCAGGGATGTCGAGCATTGCCGCCTCGAATGCGCGAATGGCCGCGACGGTATCACCACGGGCCAGTTCCCGGTGCGCGACGACAGCAGAACGTAGCGCGTCGGCAACGCGGGTCCGACCACGAAGCAGCTCGAGCGCGCGCGCTTGTCGCAGCGCGCCTGGGTCATCACCGAGACGAACACTGATCAGCGCGAGGAGATACGCACGGATTGCCTCGTGGTCCGCTTCACCGATACCGGACGCAACGCCGACTGTCGTGCTTTGCATTAACGCCGCGCGCAGCGCGCGCAGGCTGTCCGCAGAGGTGGTCCCGACCGGCGAGAGGGCGGTCAGTGCGCGGTACACCAGCGTCGTTGATCGATCCAACTGTTCCGCATTCCGCCACGAGTCGGCGGCTCCGGTCACGTTGCCCGCGGCGGCATCGAGCGTCGCAAGCGCATACAGTCCCTCGGCGCGGACGCGCACGGCATTCGCTGGCTGAATCAGGCGCTCTGCGAACTGGCGCGCGGCAATGGCATCACTCGGCGCCGACCCTACGCGTCGCAGAGCGATCTGCGCAGTGGCGACGTCGTCAATGCGCGCTTCGGCCGCGCTGCCCGAAACCCGGCGCGAGTGAAGTGCCAGGTACGTCTGTCGAATGCCGGGCTGCTCACCAGCGCTGTTCGGCGAGAAATACATATTAAAAAGCGTATCCAGTGCGCCCACCCGGTTGGCGCGCGCAGCGAGTTCCATCGCGTACACCGTCACTTCACGGTTGCGTGGATCCAACATCATCACGCTACGAAACGCCGTATCCGCGTCCTCGCGTGGTCGACCGTGAAACGGGCCATGGTCGAATCGCGCTTCGCCGAGCAACATCCACGCATCCACATCGGTGGGGTAGTCCGTGACAATGCGATGCAGCGCACGCTCGGCGGCGGCGGGACTGCCCAGTCGCAAGTTGTAGTAGGCACCGACAATGGCCTGCGTGCGATTCGGCAGCGTGTGGACCAGCGCGAACGCGCGCGCGGTTGCCACGGCGTTCAGCGCATCCACGTCGCTCCATTTCGCCGCGCGCGCCAGCTTGTACCACGCCAGCGCAAACGTCGAATCTTCCGCCACGGCGCGTCGAAAGTAGTCGACGGCGGCGGCGGGTCGGGCGTCGCGCAGCTCGCGCTCCCCGTCCAGATAGGCGCGAAGCGCGCGCGCGGATGAGGTCGTGGCGGCCGCAACGGCTCCCAGCGTGTCGCCCGGCGCGTTGAGTTCGGATGCAACGAGGCGCTGGACGACCGCACTGATCACCCCCGGCAACGAGTCGGCGGTCGCTGCGGCCAGTTGCGCACGTCCCGACTCCGACCCGTCAGAACGATAGAGCGTCGCCCGAATGGTCAACGCCGTGCCTGTTCTCACCACGCTGCCGACGACATACCGCGCAGCACCCAATTGTTTCGCCGCGGCGAGCGCCAGGGCGGAGTCGAGCGTCTGCGCACCTTGAGCGGCTCGCACCGACAGCACCACATTCGGATCGATGCCGTGGAGCAGGCCGGTGGCGTCGAACGCTGGCGTCAGGAGATCCACCATGCCGGCTTCGAGGTAGGCGATGTCGGGTCCCCCACGAACGGAGAATGGCAGCACGGCAACTGTCGGACGCGGTGCGGCGCTGCGCGCGATTTCCACCGTCTGCATTGGCACGGGCGATTCGGCGCGCGATCGTGCGAACACTACGCCCGCCACACCAACCGTCACTACCATCACGGCCGTCGCCAAACGCCAGCGCCGCGGCGCACCCTCGACCGGCGACAACACGGTCACACTGGCGACCGATGGGACGGGTGTCTCCGGCGTCAGTGACAACAGTCGTTCCAATACTTGTTCACCGTTGGCGAGACGACGTGCAGGCGCGGGTGCAAGCATATCCGCAATCAGCGTCTGCACCGACACGGGGATCTTTGCGTCAGCGGCGAACGGCACGGCGTGGGCCGTCATCCCCAGAATGGCGGCAATCAGCTCGGCTTCGGAGGCGCCCTGGACGGGTCGGCGTCCAGTCAGCATTTCGAAGAGCATAATGCCGAGTGCCCACACATCGGCCGTGGGAGCAGCGACCTGGCCTCGCAGCAACTCCGGCGCCATGTACGGAATCGTGCCGTACATCATCGACGCGCCGACCCCTCCGCCGGCATCGACGCGCGACGCCACGCCGAAATCGAGAATGCGCGCCGCACCCCCATCGGTGAATCCGATATTGGCGGGTTTCAGGTCACGGTGCACCAAGCCTTCACGATGAGCCACCGCGAGGCCGCGGGCCAGTTGCGTCGCAATGTCCAGCGCGCGAGTGATCGGCAGCGGACCGGTCTGCAGTTGCTCGCGCAGCGTTCCGCCGGCGCAGTACGCCATCACGACACAAATTCCGCCATCAGGCAACGATTCCACGGCATGCACGGTGCACACATGCGGGCTGTCGAGCTGCGATACGGCTTGCGCTTCCCGAATAAGGTGTCGCTTTGCGTCTCGTGCGACCAATCGCTCGGATGAAACGAATTTCAGCGCCACGTCGCGGTCGAGGAGCGTATCGCGGCCACGGTACACAACACCCATGCCGCCGGCGCCGATGAGCTCGCGGACGGCGTAGTGGCGCACGAATGCGGGCACCGGCGCCTCCCGTGCGGTTGCCGCCATCTCGGGTGGCGCCAGGTCGGAGAGCAATGCCATGCCCAGCGTCGTCGCGACCACGTCACGCGACAGCGCGTCGAAGAATTCCGGCGCCGACGGTGCCGCCGTCAACAAGGCGTCGAGCTGGCGGCGCAGGGAGGTATCGGCTCCGCAGGCAGACTCGAGGAAATCGGCGCGTTCCGACGGCGGAATGGACCGTGCGGTTTCGAACAGCACGGACATCCGCTCCCAGTGCGCGGCCGCAGTGTCGACGGTGCTATCGGCCATCCGTTATCTCGGCCCCACGCAGCGCGTTGTGGAGCCAGGCCTGTGCCAGCTCCCAGTCTCGCTTGACGGTGGCCGCCGACACGCTGAGTGCGATGGCGGTTTCCGGGATCGACATCCCGCCGAAGAAGCGACATTCGATTACACGGCACGGTCGCGGATGAATGGCCTGCAGGCGCTGCAGCGCGTCATCCAGTTCCCAGAGGCGGCTAAGCAAACGCTGTTCGTTTTCGTCCGTCGCCAGCGGTCCGGCACGGTCCAAGGCACCGAGCGACACCGGGTCGCGGCCGGCGCCGCGTTTGGCCGTCAGCCGCGCGCGCGCGTAATTGCTGAGGACTTGCCGACTCACCCGCGCCGCGATTGCCAGAAAGTGCGCGCGGTCATTCGCCACGAACCCGCTCGTTCCACTGAACCGCAGGTAGACCTCGTGAACCAGCGCCGTGGTGTCAAGCGTCTCATCGCTTTGCCCGGAGCGACGCAGCCGCCGCGCGATGCGGCGCAGTTCGTCATACACGAGGGCAAAGGCCCGTTGTCCGGCGCCTACATCTCCCGCAGACCAACGCTGCAGCAGACCCGTAATCGGTTCGTCGTCGTGCGAGGAAGCGTCAGTCATCCAATCCAATGCGAAGTACGTCGGGGCGTGGCCTGCCTGGTGCGCACTTCGATGCCCTGCTCTCGGGCGACCGCAGACACGATGCCTGCGGCGGCCACCCGGTGGCCCAGCAGGTATCAGCCAACGTTCGCGCGATTGGCGGTTGTGCACGCTCCTGAATGTACTCACACCACTACGGCAGAGTCGCTTCCGCCATCCCGATATTGAAGGGATCACACCAGATCAGCACTTTCGTGTAACGAACGCCTTGCGGTACGAGGAAGGTGTAGCGCTGGGCGCCTGTTCTGGAGCGGAGTGCCCCAATGCGCAGTGGCGTCCCCTGATTCGCATTGCTGGACGTGTTCAGGTACACAAACGGACCGGGGGTTGACGCAATGTTGAAGTCCGCGGAAAAATCGAGTTGCGCCGTATCGTTCCTGATGGAGAGCGTCACCATCCCCGTGACGGCGTAGCCGGTTCGCACAAAGTTGGCGGTCACACCCGTTCCCGGCACGATTGGACCGCCCGGTTGCACGGCTACGGCGTCGGCGGCGGTGGGAGGCGTAGCGCCATTGCATGCCGCTACGACCATCAGCGCCAGCGACGCGATCGGGATGATCAGTCGTTTACCGTACATTATCAGGTTCGCTCCAAGTAAGTGATTCGATGTCTGCGATCACCGCGCTATTGGTCTGCTCGGCATCCTGCATGATGCCGACGGCCAGAATGCGCGGTGGCTCGGCGCGCCAGAACGCGCGATAATCAGATAGCGGATCGCGCGTCGTTCGGTTCCATCCCATGCCCGGCGCCGCGGCGTTGATGCCGACGATCATGAGGTCGCCGGACTGTTTGCTCCTCGCCTGATACCCCGACAGGGACGAGTCTGTGACCGTGTAAAAGATCGTGCGCGGCACGCGCGAGATGAGGCCGCGATGATCGAACACGACAAAAATACGGAGTGCGGCGTCGTCCCGAGCTCGAACTCGCACATCGGCGCCGATCGGGGCAAGTGGCACTCGCCAGCGCCATGTCAATTGCCCGCGCTTCGGACTCTCGGCGGGCTCGAGCGCACGGACGAACCAGGCGGCGGTTCCGCGGCCCTCGAGCCGCAGAAACCGCTCTCCGCTCGAGTCACGCACTGTCGATGTGGGTGCGCGCGAGCCCCGAACCGGGCGTACGGCCCAACCCGCAGGAAGGGCGGGTCCAGGTTGCGCCCCCTGTAGGTCGAGCAGTACGCCCGGTGACGGTGTCGTCCACACGAGCAGTGCGAGAAGAAGTCGGCCCAGCACCGGATTTCAGTGCAGTTACGCGTGATTCGCGCGTTTCCGACGCGCGGAGACCACCCACAGCCCCAGCAGCCCGGTGCCCATCAGCAAGTACGTGCTCGGCTCGGGAACGACGGCGATCTCGAATTGAGCCACCTGATATCCATCCTGTGTGAAATCGGCATTCGCAAACTGTGAGGAGGAAAGAATGCGGCCGCCTGAAATGAATCCTGGGTGCTGCGTCACCACCCCATTCTCCGTCATCCCGGTGTTCGGCATGGACTGTCCGAAGAAAGCGGTGCTGCTTGCCCCTTCGTCATTTATCTCGGTTCCGGCATCCCAGACATTGCTGCCCAGCACGTTGAACGAGAACGAACGGAACTGGCCATTGCTACCGAGCAATGCGAAGGCCAGCGGGTTGGCGTTCCCGATGAATGCGTCATTACTCGGCAGCACCATGCTCGCGTAATTCAGGTAACGATTTTTCGGATCGTTCGGGTCCAGAAGAAACGTGTACTCGGCGCTTTGTCCGGACAGCAGCGGTGCACTGCCCAAGGTTGCCTGCGCCGAGAAGCCACTGTTGTTGAAGAGGGCACTGATCGGCGACGTGGGACCGTCCTCGGCGAGTCTTTCGAGCGCTGCGGAGCTCGGCATACCTGGAGTGAAGGTGCGAAACGTACCATCATGCAAGCCAACCCAGACAGGGGTCAGCGCGGTCCCATTGGCCGGTGCCCGGTTTGTTACACGCACGCGGACTGTCGTGAGCTGTGCATCTGCAGGATGAGCCGCCGCGATGCTGATCGCTGCGGCAAGCACGCCAAAAATTCGAGAATTCCGAGTCATACGCCTTCCGGGTTCCAGGAGTGAAGTTGGCCGATGGTGCAACACGCACCTCGCCACTGGAAACACACGGAAGTCAGGCAGATCGGCTCATCACGGGTGGTGGCGGGCCGCGGGAGGTTGCGGGGGCTTCGCGCGTACCTGCAGGCGAACGCTCCTTCGAAGAAGCAGATTGCCGGCGCACCGACGCCGTCGTAATGTGCAGGAGACACCTCCACGCCATTGATAATGCCTCGCTTCCCGTCCCTGCGCACGCCCCATGGCCTCATCGCACTGGCGCTCACGCTCATCGCGTGCGCGGGTCGCGAGCCCGCGCCGACCGCGCCGGTGCCCTCAGCCATTAGTTCGGTCGCCGCCGCCTATCTCGAGGAAGTGGTCACGCTGCTGCAGCGCCACTCCGTCAAGCGGCGCATGATCGACTGGACGGCGTTTCGGGTGGAGGTTGTGGCGGCGGCCGGCCCGGCCCAGACCATCAGCGAAACCGTCCCGGGCATTCGCCGTGCGCTCGCGCTGCTTGGCGATGGACACAGTTTGTACCTCCCGCTGCGCGGCAGCCCCGTTGCCGCGCCGAACCGATCGTGTGATGCGCCGACGATCCGACGCCCCGGCACGCCGAACATCGGCTACGTGCGCGTGCGGCAGTTCGCAGGCTCGCCCGCTGAAGCCACGCTGTACGCGCAGCAGCTCCACGACAGCATCCGCGTGGCCGATCGCGACGGGATCGTTGGCTGGATTGTGGATCTGCGCGGGAACTCCGGCGGCAATATGTATCCCATGATTGCGGGGATCGGCCCGATTCTCGGGGAAGGGGTGGTCGGATACTTCCTCGATGCCGACAGTGCCTTTACGCTCTTCTCGTATCGCGACGGGATGAGTGCGCACGCGGACACGCCGTTGCACCAGGTCTCGTCGGTCTATCGCCTCAAACATCCCAATCCGCGCGTGGCCGTGCTCACGGATGGGTGGGTGCTCAGTGCCGGCGAGGGGGTCGCTGTCGCGTTTCGCGAGCGCCCCAACACGCGATCGTTTGGAACGGCGACGTGCGGGCTGTCAACCGGGAATGCCACCTACTGGTTGAGCGATACGGCGCGCCTGGTGATCACGGCGTCGACGATGGCGGACCGCACGCGTCGCGCGTATGGCGACATAATTCCGCCGGACGAGGTGGTCACCAATCCCGATGACGCGGTGTCGCGCGCGATTGCGTGGCTGACCTTCTCGACGGGTCCGGCCGGCGCTGTCGCGTCCATTCGCGAGCGGTAGGTTCACGTCGGCGCGCAGAGCGCGCGGGCCGCTCCGTGTACCCTGCGTGAGCGATGGCTCTACCTTCACACATCTTTTGGCGGCCTGGCGCAGTGCCCGCGCGGACCCGATTCCCCTCGCTTCAACTACATGGACACTAGCGTTGCCGAACTGATTCGTCACGCCGAAGCGGGGCAGCCGAATGCGGCCGACCGTCTTTTTACCGCGATGTACGCAGATCTTCACCGGGTCGCCGAACGACAGCTGGTGCAGAGCGGGGGCAACCTAACGTTGGGCGCTACCACGCTCCTCCACGAGGCGTACATCAGCATGGCCGCTCGGGAGAGTGTGGCGTACCCCGACCGGGCACGCTTCATGGCGTACGCGGCCCGGGCGATGCGGGGGCTCGTTATCGACTACGTGCGAAATAGACAGGCGCAGAAGCGGGGGGGCGCGTTTCACATCACCGGGATCGATACCCTTACGCCGGTTGCGAGCGCCGACGTGAATGGCGGCGATGAGATCGAAGCACTCGGCGAGGCCTTAGAGGCACTGTCGAGGCTTGACCGCGCGTTGGCGGAATTGGTCGACCTGCACTTCTTCTGCGGCTTTGGGTTTGGCGAGATTGCCGCCATGCGCGACGTGTCTGAGCGCACGGTGCAGCGCGACTGGAAAAAGGCGCGCCTGCTGCTGCGACGCGCACTGGACCATGACGTGTCGGATCCCTGACCAACAGACCCGCGTCGCTCGTCCCAGGCTGGGCGTTCGGACGGGCGCCGACCGGTCATGTCGTGTTTGGGGCGCATTCTCCGATTGTCTTGGTACGTGATCGCATGACGCGGTCGCGACACCCGACTCGGAGACCAGCATGTCCCACCTCACGCGCCATTTCCAGAACGCTCTGCAACCGCTCGCGAAGACCGCGCTCGACCTCAGCGCGTCAGAGCGTCGAGCCTGGCTTCAAGAACTTCGCGTGGACTGTCCGACCGTTGCGCGAGAGTTAGAGCGCCTACTCGGCGCGCCGCTCGCTACGGCGGAGCGTGATGCCAACGTCCCTGCGTACACGGTGGTGCCGGGATCTCCCGAGCACCTGAGCCTGCGCTACTAGTAGACAGGGACGCACCGTATCAGCAGCTTCGGGAATAACAACCGCTGCCTCCCCCGATCCATCCGCGAATGCCCGACGCGTTACCGCTTGACCCCTTGCTGTATGCTCGTGTTGGGCCACTGCTGGACCAGGCGCTCGACCTTGCTCCCGAACGGCGCTTGCAGTGGTTGGCGAGCCTCGGCGACGAGAGCCCCGAAGTCGTGGACACGCTGGCCAAACTGCTCGCGCAAGACAACGCATCGCGAGAGTTTCTGCCGAGCGGGCCGGGCCGCTATTCGCTTGAGCAGCTGTTGGGTGGGTGGGCCACGTCGATGGCGGGCACACCGGTTGGCGCATGGACGCTCGATGAGCCCATCGGTCAGGGTGGGATGGGCACCGTATGGCTGGCCCATCGCGCCGACGGGACGTTTTCCGGACGCGCGGCGATCAAGCTGCTGCATTTGTCCAGCGTCACGCCACTCGCCCTCGAACGATTCCGCAGCGAGGGCACGCTGCTCGCCACGCTGTCGCACCCCAACATCGCGCGCCTGCTCGACGCTGGTGTCACCGAGACGGGGCAGCCGTATTTGGTCATGGAGTACGTCGACGGTCTTCCACTTGACGTGTACGCGCAGCAACGGAAGCTCACGCAACTGCAGCGCGTGGAGCTGATCCAACAGATGCTCGAGGCGGTCAGTCATGCCCATGCGCAACTGATTGTCCATCGTGACTTGAAGCCGTCGAACATCCTCGTGCGTCCCAACGGTCGCGTGACGCTGCTGGACTTCGGGATTGGTAAACAACTCCTGCAGTCGCCCACCGAAGGACCATCCACCGTCACGGAGGACGGGGGTCGCGCGCTCACGCCACTGTTTGCGTCGCCCGAGCAACTGCGGGGTGACGCGATCGGCACCGCCAGCGACACGTATGGCGCGGGCGTGGTGGCGTATCAACTCCTCACAGGGGTGCATCCTACCGCCGGTGATAGTCGGACAGCCGCCGACATCATGCGTACTACGCTGGAGACCGAGCCGCGTCGCACGGAGCTCGGCGATCTCGACACGGTGCTGCGCCGGGCCTTGAAGAAGGTGCCCGGCGAACGCTACGAAACGGCGGCTGCGTTCAACGACGACTTGCAGCGGTATGTGGAGCACAAGCCCGTGCGAGCGCGTCCCGACACGGTGAGCTATCGGATGCGTCGCTTCGTGCAGCGCAATCGGGTTGGCGTGGCCGGCGCGTCGGTGGCGATCCTGGCGTTGGTGGCTACCGCTGGCGTCGCCGTTCGTCAGGCGCAACAGGCTGCACGTGAGCGCGATCTGGCACTCTTTCAATCGGAACGCGCGGAAACCATTCGCCAATTCCAAACGGTCCTGCTGTCGCAGATCAGCACGACCCCACTCAATCTAAAGCAGTTGTTGGACAAGGGCGTGCAGACGTTTGAGGCGGGGCAGACCACCGATCCGCGTATCACGGTTTCGCTTTTGATGAACTTCGCGGATCGCTATTCGGAGCTTGAGCTCCCGGAGCAGGAACTATCGCTCTTGCTTCGCGCCGATTCGGTCGCCCGTGCATCCACGGACGCGTCAACGAAGTTCGCCACGGCATGCGCACTCGCGCTTCACTATGCCGACCAGCATCAACTTGATCCGGCGCAGCGTGAAATACAGCGGAGCGACGTCATCGCCGCCGCTGCCGATGGAGCCATTGTACCACTGGACCGCGTCACCTGTCTGATGGCGCGCGCGCGGGTGCTTGACGAGCAGAACGTGCCGGACTCTGCCCTGATCCTCACCCGACAAGCCGTCGCCACGCTTGAAAAGGCCGGACGCGGCAACACGATGCAGATGGTCAGTACACGCGTCGCGCTCGCCGGACGCCTCAGTGACCTCAACTTCGCGCGGGAAGCCGTCGCCGAACTGGAGCTGCAGCGACGTGCGTTGGCTCGTATGGGACTTGACGGCTCGCTCCCGTCGACGGCCGTCTTGGCCAATCTCACGAACGCACAAAGCGCGCTAGGCGAGCGCGTTGCCGTGCTTCCGGTGTTACGTCGGGTGAACGAAATGCTGCGATCTGCGGACTCGGCAACCGGCATCAATCAGGTGACCGGCTACAACTTCGCTGCGGAGTTACTCGCCGATGACCAGGTCGACTCAGCATTGGTCTGGTACCGCGCCGTCGCCGCCACGGCAGTACTTCGTAGCAGCCCTGTGGTTGAGTATCGCGCCACCTTTGGCGTGATCCGCAGCCTCGCAAGGCTTGGACGTGGCGCCGAGGCGGCGCCTGTCCTTACGCGCTATCTCGCCATGCTGCGCGCGCTCAAGCGCCCCGCCGATCGCGACAGCCTCATTCTCACCGCTTGCATTGCTGCGGCCACGCGGGATACCGCGCGCGCCGTTGTGTTGCTGGAGCGCGTAATGACGATGGATAGTGTCCTGGTGATACCACCGCACGATCGAAAATCGTGGACGGCGCTGCGCACACTCACGCCCTTGCTGTTAAGTCAGCGCGCCCCCGAACGCGCCGCCGCGTACGCACGAGTCCTGCGTCGGATTGCCGACACGGATTCGTTAACCGGCACGCGCAGTGCCGATGTTGGCCTCGCCGATCTCTACCTCGCGCAGGCGTTTGCGGCGCAAGGCATGCGCGACAGTGCAAGGGTCTGGGCGTTGGCGGCGCAGACCGCGCTGCGGGTCGGTGCGGGAGCGCAGCACGCACACACACGCGCGGCGGAGGCGCTGCTCGGCACATTGCGCTGATTCATCGCCAATGCTACGGATGGTCCGCGCGAAGAGGGTCGCGTTTCTCCCAGTTTGCGCTGTGATGTGTCGACCAACGCTGTACCTCATCGCAATCCGAGTTTCACAACGGACCGGTGCCATCAACGGTGATCCTGATCATGATGATGAACCCGAAGGTAAATGCGTCGCGTAGCTGCCCGGCAGCACCCACCACCATGAGGAACAGCGCCTTCACGCGAACTTTCTTGAGGTATAGCAGCAGCCCAAGTCCCGTCAGCGACAGCAGTGCGAGGCCACGGCCGTTCTTGTTCACCCAAAGGCTGAGTGTGCGCCCGGTATGTCCTTCTGAATCTTCAATCCACACGGCGACATACGGCCGCTGCGACTGGTAGCCCTGCTGGGCCACAATTTCAAGATCAACGGCCAGCTCGAATTTATCGTCCCACTTGGTAGCGTTGCATTCCTTCGCGCGCAACACGCCAGATGCGTTGGGTTGAGCGCGGCTGAACGGCGTGAGGCCAACAAACGACAACGCGATACCGGCCATACGCGCCACCACATCGCGGCGGCCAAGTGGTGTAGAGGCCTTACCGATCATGCGTGATTCCTCTGAATGTCGTGATGGAGTGTCAGGCACAGGCCACCGCGCGCCAGGTTGCGTTGGCAATGATGGTGCCGTCGTGCGTAACCAGCAGACAACCGGTGCCCGGCAACGCATCAGCCAGCGCAACGCTTGCCCCAGGCTCCATCACGCTGAAGGCCGTGGACAATGCGTCCGCGGTTCCACAGTCACGCGCAAACACCGAAGCACTGCCGATGTGTGCCACCGGCTCGCCGTTGCGCGGGTCGCTGATGTGCGACACTTCTCGTCCGTGCAACGTGAACCCGCGGCGATATCCGCCACGTGCAGGTGTACCGCCGCCATCGGCGCGATGTTCTCCGCGGGTTCGAACGGCGATGAAACACCCATGCTCACCGCGTGTGTGCCGTGATGTTGGAGGTCACCCCCAATGTTGAGCAGCACCTCGGTCACGCCGCGAACGGCCAGCGCACGTTTCGCCGCGCGCCCCACGATGTAGCCCTTGGCAATCGCGTCCAGCGACCGGGCGTGGTGTGTGTGCCGGCGGGCCGTGCTGCGTTCGCGGTTTACCGTGTAGAAGCGCGCGCGCAAGTCGCCGAGCTGGGTTTGCATTTCGTCGCGCGCCTGTCCGTTGCGTTCATTAACATCATCGCGCAACAGCTTGATGAGTGCGCCAGCCGCAGCGTCAAATGCCCCGCCCGTGCGCGCACGCCACATTTCACAGCCGTCAAGCACCGCCAGCAGCTCCGGTGAAACGGGCACATCGGTTTCGTGTGATTTCAACCAGTGCGCGAGTTCGCTGCTATCGGACCATCCACTCAGCACCGGTTCCAGACGATCAACCTCCGCCAGCGCCGCCGTTCAGGCCGCGCGCGCGCCTCCCGCACGGGTGGCTGTCACTTACAACTCGAACGACGTGCCCAACACATACTCGTAGGAGAACGCATCGCGCCGCGTTGTACCCGGTCGTTCACCGCCGAACTACCCGCCGATTGCGCGACTGATGGTTGAGGTCAGCGATGAAGGAATCGTCGTGGATGTGGAGTGTTTCCAGGGCCGGCAGATCACGGTGCGGGCGCCTGTGCTTGCTGTATTTAGGTAGACTCCGGGCAGGGGCTGGGGTGAAGCCGTTTGCAAACTCAGGCACTACCTCAGGCCAGCCCCACGCACTCGGCACTCAATTGCCACAACCGCTCGCCCAGCGCGGCCTCGCTGGCCCGGGCGGTGAGGGGCTGGGCAAAGGCGGCCCGGCCCGCTCGCTGTCGATTGCCCCAGCTCCAGTGCACGCCGGACTCCGCGAACGCAGCGTCGGCCACCACTTCGGCCACCCGCTCTCCCGAGAGCGCCTGTGTGACGTAGCCCTTGGTGATGTTCTTCTGGAACCATGGGAAAATGACCTGAAACGCACGCGGGGTGTGGCGGAACAGCGGGGTGTCTGCCACGCAGCCTGGGTACAAGGTGTTGAACACGATTCCGGTGCGGGCGTGGTGACGACGGTGCAGCTCCCGACTGGTGATCATGTTGCACAGCTTGCTGTCCTTGTAGGCCTTGCCGGCCTTGAACGTCTTGCCGTCGATCATCGCCACCGGCGCCTTGAAGCCCGCTTCGAGGCCGGCCAGCTCGCCCAGGTTGGCCGGGGCCGGAATGGGAATCTTTCCGCCGAATTCTGCCGCATTGGCGGTCACAGTGCCGAGGATGATCAGCCGGCGCGACGGCCACGATGACCGTTCGAGGTCCTCCAGCAGGAGGTTCGCGAGCAGGAAATGCCCGAAGTGGTTGGTGGCCACACTAATTTCGTAGCCTTCCGGTGAGCGCGCTGGTTCCGTGAGGCGCGGCAGGTAGACGGCGGCGTTGCACACCAGGGCATCCAGCGATCGTCCGCTCGCGCGAAATGCCGCGACACATGCCCGCACGCTGGCCTGCGACCCGAGATCGATGGGCAGCAGCTCATATCGATCGGCGGGCATCTGCAGCGCCGATGCAGCGTTGCGCGCCTTGTCGAGGTCACGACACGCCATGACCACGTGCCAGCCGCGCCTGACCAGCGCGTTCGCGGCGTGCAAGCCCACGCCGGACGACGCGCCGGTCACGATCACGGTGGGATGGTCCCCGGCTGAGCGCGGGGACAGCGGGGAGGTGTCAGCGGTGGGGGAGTCGGTCATGCCCCAATGTATCCTGCGCGAAGCAACAAATGCCTGAGCGGATCACTACGAGCTTCCGACGGTGCGTAGAGGCGGTGCATGCTGCGTCTGTAACTCTCCAAGATTGGGACCAACACGTCCCAAGCATACCATCAACGAAACGAGTGAGCAGATCGCATGAAGACGGTGTTTCGCGTTGACCTCGCAACCCTGGCGTACGCCACCAACAAACAGGGCGGCTTCATCGTCGGTCCTGACGGCACTTCCGGGCATGCGTCGCCAAATTGAGGCGTTGAGCAGTTCACCAACATCCAGGAATCGCAATGCAAATTGATCCCCGACGCGGCGGATGCGCTCGCGAATGCAGCGGCCCACTTCCTGATCGCGAAAGGACACTTGGTTGATACTGTTGTGCCTGTCCCAACGAGCAAGCCATGTACCTTGCAGCCGGTGCACGCAATCGCGGAACTGGTCGCGACGCGGTTGGGTGTCCAGTACGCGTAGAGGGGGCTTCGCTGGATCAAAGACACGCCCGAACTCAAGTCGCTTACTGACCTCGAGGCGTAAGCTTCTCCTCGAACGAGACAATCGCGCGTTAGACTTTGGGGTCGACCATCCCGGAGTGTGCGATGAAGACGTCGAAGTTTTCGGAAGCGCCAATCGTGGCCATTCTGCGAGAGGGCGAGGCCGGCGTGCCCGTGACGGATATCCTGCGGAAGTATGGGATCAGTCGGCCGACGTTTTCTACTGTGGCGGAAGAAGTACAGCGGGGCACAAGTCGGTGGTGCAGGCCTGCGGGATTCTCGGACTCTCACGGACCGCGAACTACCGGCCCGCGCTCGCCTCCGCGGAGGCGGATGCGCCGGTGATCGCGGCATTGACCCGTATCGTGGCGGCGCTGGGGCCCTGAGCACTTCGAGCTGCCCGCGAAGAAGCTGCTGTTTCTCGACGGTGGCGGGCCTTGCTGCAGAAGTGGGCGAAGCGTCGCGGGCCGACCGCCCCCCCGACCCCCGGCCCGATCACGTCGAGAAATCAGACCCCTTGCCATGGTCCGAGACCGTACTAAGTTAGTAAGTAATCACTTTCTTTCCTGACGACATGAAGACGAAGCCAACGTATCTGCGAGCCAGCGATCGCCGAACCGCCACAGTCGAGGCAGTTATCGCACTGGCGGCGACTCATAACCCCAGCGAGATCACGACGACCGCAATCGCGCAAGAAATGGGACTGACGCAGGGTGCCGTGTTCAAGCACTTCCCGACGAAGGACACGATCCTGCAGGCGGTGATGAAGTGGGTCACCGCCGGCCTCATGTCTCGGGTCGACGCCGCTGTATTGGCGACGGCATCGCCGCTGCTCGCGGTCGAAGCGCTCTTCATGGCGCACGTGGAGTTCGTCGCCGCGCACCCAGGCGTGCCACGCATCCTCCTCTCCGAACTGCAACGCGCCAAGCCGTCAACACCCAAGCGCATCGTACAAACATTCCTTCAGCGTTATGGCGAGCGGGTGTCGCAGCTCCTCGCCGATGCCAAGCAACAGGGGGAGCTCCATGCCGCGCTCGATATCGAAGCGGCCGCGATCCTTTTCGTCGGCACGATTCAGGGACTCGTGTTGCAGGGGTTGCTGGCCGGTGACGTCGCGCGCATCCGGCATGACGCTCCGCGCGTATTCGCGATCTACCGTCGCGGTATCGAGGCGTCGCCATGAAAAGACTTCCGTTTCAGGGACGCTCGATGGCGTTTGCGGCGGTACTCGTGGCGCTGGTCGCGCTCTTCGCGTACGTCGCGCTGCGCTCGGGTCCACTGGCGCCGATCGCAGTAACGGTCGCGACCGTGCAGTCTCGATCGGTCACGCCCGGAGTGTTCGGGATCGGCACCGTCGAGTCGCGCCACCGCTACAGGGTCGGGCCGACCGTGGCCGGGCGCGTCAAGAGACTGATGGTCGATGTCGGCGACCAAGTCGTGGCCGGTCAGCTGATGGGAGAGATGGACCCGGTCGATCTCGACGAGCGCGTCCGTGCACTGGACGCGGCGTACCGGCGCAGTGAGGCCACCGTGCGCGAGGCGGAACTGCGTCGGGAATTCGCGCAGACCCAGGCGGAGCGTTACGAACAGCTGCTCGCGGTGCGCTCGACGAGCCAGGAAATCGTCGCCTCCAAGCAGCAAGAGCGACAAGTCGCTGATGCCGCACTGGTCGCGACGCACGCGGAGCTCGCGCGCGCAGGCGACGATCGCGCGGCGCTGGTCGCACAGCGCAAGAACATTCGTCTTGTCGCGCCAGCCGATGGCCTCGTGATCGCGCGCGACGTTGACCCGGGAACGACGGTCGTCGCCGGACAGTCGGTGGTGGAGATCGTAGACCCGAGTAGTCTCTGGGTCAGCGTGCGCTTCGACCAGAGCAGCACGCTTGGCCTGGAGTCCGGACTGCCAACGCAGATCCTCCTGCGGTCGAGGCGGGGCGAACCGCTGCCGGGGCGCGTGACGCGTGTGGAACCGCGAGCGGACGCGGTCACTGAGGAGACAATAGCCAAGGTGGTATTCAACTCCATCCTCGACCCATTGCCGCCGATCGGAGAGCTGGCCGAGGTGACGGTCAGCCTCCTCGCGACAGCCCCGGCCCCGGTGATCCCCAACGCAGCGGTGCAGCGTGTGGATGGTCAGTCCGGTGTGTGGATGCTCGTGCGGGGCGACCTCCAGTTCACCCCGGTAACGCTTGGGGCCTCCGATCTCGACGGCAATGTGCAGGTGCGCAGGGGGCTAAGCGTCGGTGATCGCGTCGTGGTGTACAGCGCCAAGGCCCTGCGTGCACGCAGTCGCATCACCGTGGTCGACCGGATCCCCGGTGCGGCGCCATGATCAGCCTGGCCGGTCGAGACATCCAGCATGACTGGGGAAAGTATGTCTTCACCGGGATCGGCCTGGGGCTGCTGATCGGTGTGACGCTGACCATGGCCGGTGTGTATCGTGGCATGGTGGATGATGGCAAGGCGCTGCTCGACAACAGCGGCGCCGAGCTCTGGGTCGTGCAAAAGGAGACGCTCGGCCCATACGCGGAGCCGTCCAGTCTCAATGACGACGCCTACCGCAGCATTCTGGCCGTGCAGGGCGTGTCGCAGGCCGCCAACGTCACCTATCTCACGATGCAGGTGCGCAGCGCCGAACGGGATGTCCGCGCGATGGTCGTCGGCATCGCGTCAGGTGAGGCCGGCACCCCCGGCTGGCCGTCCTACCTCGTTGCTGGGCGTCAGATCACGCGCAGCCACTACGAAGCGGTGGCCGACGTCGCCGCCGGCTTCGCGCTCGGCGATCGCGTCCGGATCCGCCGCCATCACTACACGGTGGTGGGACTCACCCGTCGGATGGTGTCGTCGGGGGGCGACCCGATGGTCTTCATCCCGTTGAAGGATGCGCAGGAGGCCCAGTTCCTGAAGGATAACGATGCCGTGCTGCAGAGCCGGCGGCGCACCTCTGAGAATCCCGCCTTCAACCGGGCCAGCGTCCCCGGTCTGCTTGATGCAGTGATCACGTCGCAAAGCCGCAATCCGTACGTCAACGCGGTGCTCGTCAGGCTCCAGCCCGGCTACGCATCGGACGACGTCGCCGGGTCCATCGAGCGCTGGCAGCGGCTGACCGTCTACACGAGGCCGGAGATGGAAGGCATCCTCATCGGCAAGTTGATCGCGACGTCGGCCAAGCAAATCGGGATGTTTCTGGTGATTCTCGCCGTCGTCAGTGCGGCGATTGTCGCGTTCATCATCTATACGATGACGCTTGGCAAGATTCGCGAGATCGCCGTCCTCAAGCTGATCGGCACCCGGAACCGCACGATCGCGAGCATGATCATGCAGCAGGCGCTCGGACTCGGACTCATCGGATTCGCCGTCGGCAAGATCGCCGCTTCCTTCTGGGCGCCGTTCTTTCCCAAATACGTGTTGCTGGTTCCGAGTGATACGATCGCCGGATTCTTCGCCGTGGTGGTGATCTGCATGCTGGCCAGCCTGATCGCCATCCGCGCGGCACTTCGGGTTGATCCGGCCGACGCCATCGGAGGATGACCGCATGAGTACCGGTATCCGCATTGAGGGGCTGAAGAAGCGGTATGGCGAGGGCGACACCGCCGTGGACGCCTTGAAGGGAGTGGATATGTACGTCGCCCCCGGCGAGGTGGTCGGTCTCATCGGCCCGTCTGGGTCAGGCAAGTCGACGCTCCTCAAGTGCCTCGGTGCCGTGATCGAGCCGACCTCGGGGCGCATGACGCTGGGCGACGAGGTCATCTACGACAACGGATGGAAGATCAAAGACCTCCGGGCACTCCGCCGCGACAAGATCGGGTTCGTGTTCCAGGCGCCGTACCTCATTCCCTTCCTCGACGTCACCGACAATGTGGCGCTGTTGCCGATGCTGGCGGGCGTCCCCAACGGCATCGCGCGTAAACGCGCCGTCGAGTTGCTCGGTGCCCTCGACATCGCTCACCGCGCTGCGGGGATGCCTTCCCAGATCTCCGGCGGCGAGCAGCAGCGCGTCTCCATCGCCCGCGCACTGGTCAATCGTCCTCCGGTGATCCTTGCCGACGAGCCCACCGCGCCGCTGGACAGCGCGCGGGCACTGACGGTCATCCAGATCCTGCACGAGATGGCGCACCGGTACGAGACCGCCATCATCGTGGTAACTCATGACGAGAAAATCATCCCGACATTCAAGCGCATCTACCACATCCGCGATGGAAAGACTGTAGAAGAAGTCGGCGAGGGCCGGGTTATTACCGGAGCGGAGCATGGATGACCGGGCCGTGAGACAGCGTCGCCCCGTCGCAATAGTGCCGCTCGCAGTCGTGATGCGCGTAGTCGTGCTGCTCGCAACTTCCTCGCTTGCAGGATGCGCCGCCGGACCCGCGTTCAAGCGTCCGGTCGCACCCGCCGTGGACGCGTACACGCCCAACGCCATGCCGGCACAGACCGACTCGGCACCCGGCGCGCTCGGCAAATCGCAACGCTTCGTCAGTATCTCGACCGACAGCACTCCGTGGTGGCGCGCCCTGGGTTCTCCAACGCTGGACACGTTGATCGCCCTCGCGCTCGAGGAAAGTCCGACCGTCATTTCGGCGGAGGCAACGTTGCGACAATCGCAGGAGCTGTTCGCCGCTCAGACCGGTGCGACGCGCTACCCGCAAGTGGATGCCACACTTGGCGCCCAACGTCAGCGATTCAACCCAGCCGCGTTGGGGCAGAACAGTGACGCTCGCGAGTTCGGTCTGTTCAACGCCTCGATCGGCGTGCGCTATAAGCTCGACCTGTTCGGCGGCAACCGCCGTTCCCTCGAAGCACTGGCCGCTCGCGCCGACTATCGACGTTACCAGTGGGATGCCGCGCGGCTCACGCTGTCGGCCGCCATCGTCGGCACAGCGGTCACGCAGGCGCAGTTGTTCGCACAGATCGAGGCCACGGAGGCCCTTCTCCAGATTGACGAGGAGCAGCTCGCGATCGCCCGGGAGCGTCTGCGCCTTGGCGCAGCCTCGCCGGATGAGGTGCTCGGGCTGCAGCAGCAACGAGACCAGACCCGCGCCAGCATCCCCCGGCAACGGCAACTCGTCGAGCAGAGCGCGCACCGGCTGGCCACGCTCGCTGGTCGGCCGCCGGGGACGGCAGGCCTGCCCGCGTTTGCGATGTCGGACCTCGTGCTTCCAACCGATCTTCCCCTGTTCGTACCGTCGGAACTCGTGCGGCGCCGTCCCGACATCCAGGCCGCGGAGGCCCTGATGCACGCTGCGAACGCGGACTACGGCGCGGCCGTCGCCAAGCTCTACCCGCAGATCAACCTGAGCGGCAGCGTCGGAGCGCAGTCGTTGAGTGCCGGCGCATTGTTTGGCGGAGGAAGCGCAATCTGGAGTCTGGTCGCGCAACTGACGCAACCGTTGCTCAGCCCAGGGCTGCCCGCCGAAAAGCGGGCGGCGTTGGCAGCCTTCGAGTCGGCGACCGCGCACTATCAAGGCGTCGTCCTTGAGTCGCTGCGCGATATGGCGGACATCCTGCGTGCACTGGACAACGACGCCCAGACGCTATCGGCCCTCGCGAGTGTCGACGAAGCGACGCAGGCGGCGCTTGAATCCGTGGAACGGCAGTATACGCTGGGTGCGGTCGGCTACCTGCAGGTACTCGCGGCACGGAAGCAGTCGCGACAGGCGCAGATCAACTTGATCGCCGCGCGGGCTCAGCGACTGTTGGACAGTGTCTGGTACTACCAGGCAGTCGGAGGCACGACGGCGCCCCCGCGAACGAACCCTCTGACCGACAAGGAGAGGGATTGATGCGAACAGGAAATCGGAATAGTTGCTTGAGGCGCCGCCAGCGTTCGTGCTTCTCGGGGGGATCTCGATGATCGTCGCGATCGCATGGCTCGGTGTTGCGGTGGCACAGCTGCCACCAGCGTCCGCGCAAGACGCCAAGGCCAGGACATGAACGCCGAACGGACTGCACGTGTTATGCAGCTGCTCGCGGCCGCAATCGGAGGAGTCTTCGGCCTCGCAACGCTCTTTGCGGGCGGTCGCGTGCTTCTCGGTTCCGATCCGGGTTACGTGGTGTTCAAACCGCTGCTCATTTACAACACCGCGATGGGCCTGGCGTATCTGGCGGCCGGGTTCCTCATCTGGCGCAGTGTGCTTCAGGGAACCTACGCCGCGGGTGCGATCTTCCTGCTCAATCTGCTCGTGTTGTTTGGAATCGTTCTGCTCTACCGGAACGACGGGGCCGTCGCGGTGGACAGCCTTCGCGCGATGACCCTTCGGACCGTTGTCTGGCTGGTGCTGTTCCTGGCGGCAGGTATCCTGTCGCGACTCTCAACCCAACGCAGAGGTCCTCTATGAGGCGACACATCAACGAAGCACCGCGGTCTCACCGGCGCTCCCTCCCCATCACGCGCCGCGTTGCGCTCGCCGCCCTTCTTGCCGCCACGGGGGCAGGCTGTGGCGGCAAACAGGACGTACCCGCCGGGCGCGGCAATGCTGACGCAGGTCCCTCCCCGTCGATAGCGCCTGACCCCGATGTCCGAACCGCCGTTGTGCTGCCCGTGGAAGGGCGACATTTGATCCTCACCGAAATGCGCGGAATGCTGACCTCCGTTCAGGGATACGTCGCCGCTGCGGCGCGAGGTGACACGGCAGGGATGCGGGCCGCGGCGCAGGCGTCGGGTATGGCGGCGGCACGTGATCTGGATCCGGCCATGCAGCAGCGCCTCCCCCCTGAGTTCCTGCGCCTCGGGATGAGCACGCACGCTGCCTGGGATTCACTGGCCATGGATGTAGGCCGCGGCGCCCCGACCGGCCAAGCTCTCGGCCGTCTGGGGACCATCATGAGCAATTGTGTGGCCTGCCATGCCCAGTTTCGGATCAACCTCGAACGGTAGGCTGTCACTACTCGGGAAGAAGGCGACACTTTTCGTCCGACTCCAATACGAAGCTTCACCCACTATCTCGACCGAGGATTCGCCATGGAAACCATGTTGTTCACCGAGCGCAGTATCTGGACGATGCTTCACGGTATTGTCCTGGGCGGTGGTGCGCTGATGGCGACATCCGCCGCCCTATTCTCCCTGTGTGCCATGCGGACCGACCATGCTTTGGATTCCGCGTTACAGAAACAGGCGCGCTATCTGCTATGGCTGACCGTGTTCACCGCCGTGGTACTGTGGCTGACCGTGCTGGTTGGCACTTATGTCACCTTCCCTCCGTATCGCGCCACGCCGCCCGAAGGCCTCACCGATCTCAGTCAGTATCCCAGATCCCTTATTCAATCAAACCCGCGCACCGTGTGGCTGCATTCATTTGCGATGGAGGTCAAGGAGCATTTGCCATGGATCGCCGCGATGCTGTCGACAGCCGTCGCCTTCATCAGCGTGCGTTACCGATCGCAACTGCTGAGCGATGCGCAGCTGAATAAGATGGCGACGACGCTGACGGCCATCTGCTTCGGGTTGGTCTCGTTCGTGGCAATATTGGGCGTCTTCATCAACAAAGTTGCCCCACTCGAATAGAACTGAAAAGGAGATTGCACATGGTCACCATCGAAGGTAAACGCGAAGAAGTTGCAAACGGCGCCGCTCTGGCGTCGCTCCTGGCGGCCGGGATCGGCGCGTTTGCCGTAGGCTTCATCGTGATCCTCAACGAGACGGGTTTATTCGCTGCGCCTGCCTTGTACGCGCCTGCCGGCGGCGTATCAGGCCGCACCACGCTGTCCGCAGTGATCTGGTTAGCTGGATGGGCAGTGTTGCACAACCGCTGGAAGAATCGCCAGATCAAATCGCGGGGGGTGCACCTCCTCAGTATGATCCTCATAGGCTTGGGTGTTGTTCTTACGCTCCCGCCGGTCTGGAAACTCCTCTGATCGGAATCTCCGTGTTACCGGAGACCTTCGCGTCGCTCGTTTATGTGATCCGTTCGCAGCTGAAACAGGCTGCAGCAAGCCAGGCTGCCGACGGGACGCTTCAATGCTTTGCTACGGAATGGCTCAGGCGGCGACGAGACTCGGCCGACGTTCCAGCTCCGCGAGCTCACAAAGAAAGCCGTGAGCCTGCCGCGCCGTCATCCCGAACGGTTCAAACGCCGTGGTCCGCGAATGTCGGAGCAACAGGGCGCGGCGTTGCGCGGTGGGCTGGCAGTCCCAACTGATCAGCTTCATCGACCAATCGGCGAAGTCACGTTGGTCGATCTCGCCGGCCGAGAGCAGTTCGACTTTTTTGTGTCGCGGATCGCGGATGATCATGTTGTACAGCTGATTCACATCCGACCTTGGGCCTTCGAGCACCTGCAGGAACACATCGTCGCTGAAGCAGAGGATGCCAGTGATGCCCTGCGCTTCGTTGCGCGTGGTGGCGCTTCTCAGGATGGACGTCACTTCGTCGTATTCGAGGTCGGCACTTGCGACACTCGCGTAAATTATCCGGGTGAGTTGCATGCGCCTGAGTGTCGGCCGCTGGTGGACATTTGTGAAGCCGTTCTCGATCGGGCAAGCAAGAGTCGACGAAAATCTCGAAAGCGATGAGACCCTTGCAATACTCGACAATGACATCGATTCGCTCGAACAGCATCCGGGCGATTGCGCGCCTGAAGGGCGTCTGGCGAAGCTCTCGTCGCCAGTTACCGCAACCGCCTATGGTGCGAGGTCAGGCGTGTATTGCTGGCGCGCCACGTCACACCGCCGTGGCACGGATGACGATCACGAACTCCGCGAACGGTGGGAGCGAGAACCGGAGCAGCTACCTGCCGAGCAGGATGTCGGCAATCCCGAGCAGCCTCAATTCCCTGTTACGGCTTCCGCATTTGTTTTGCGCCTGTTACTCGCATCCAATAGGCACCATCAGTTCCTGCTCCGCCCCAATGTTTCAGGACACATTGAATATCATTTATCGCCATCCCGCATCACGGCTCCGCATCTCCCCTGATAAAACCATCGCGCAACAACGTGGTGTGTATTGCGAGCATCGACTTCAAGAGGCCGCGCAACACTCCCGCAAACTCGCCGTCACCCGCATACGTGCGCCACATGTCAACGGCCCGCATCTGGTAAAAGTTGCTGTTGCATGTAATGGTAGTACGTCACCTTCTCCGTGAGCCGAAAAGGCCCATCGGGTACCGTGAGTACTGCCAGTTCGTGCGCGATGTGCAGTTGTTGCGGTCGTTGATCATCCAGATACACGCGCCACTTGCCTTGGCGCATCATTGCATCAGCCCCCGGCAATGTCAACTTGAACTCGGTCAGCACCGTGGCCGCAGCGCGTGAATTGGCCGCGTACGCCGCTTCCCACCCCAACCGCGCCCAGCTTCTGCGTGTGGTGAAATCGTCGGCGATGGCAGGCGAAACAGAAACCGCCGAAACCAGCGCCGACAGATTCGTTTTCGCTTCGTCCAACGTGTACTGCTTTTTGAAGCCGCGCCACGTCACACCCAGACCGCGCTTGACATCGTCAACGCGCATGAGCCACGACGGTTCCGTGACCGGATGCCTTTCATACACGGTTTCGCGCACCAACCATCGACGTCCATCGGCGTCGGCCTCGCCCAAGCCGGGCGTGCGGCCCATTCCGTCCCGAACAGGCCGCCACTATCGCGGAGAGAAAACTCACGACGATGATTCCCGTTGTAGGACGAATATTCATGTGAATTGGCTTCACGATGTTCCGGCAGCGCTTGGGCGCAGAGAGTTGAGACGTGCGTTCTTCGCACGTGATGGTGTGAGTCATGGGTGTGCGCCGCGCAAACCCTCTGCCATCTGTTCGACCACAGCGTTACTGAACGTAGGGGTGGTCTTCACCAGGTCGTACAATTTCAGAAACGCTTCGCGCCGCTCGGTCATATTGGTGGTGTTGAACGCCAGCAACTGTGGGCGCATCGACCAGTCAAAGCGTGAACTCAGAATTCCGTGTATCACCGCCAGCACCGTCGCATAATGATAGGCCACGTCGCCTGGACGATGCACCAGCCCGCGAAACAGCGCTTCAACGACCGCCGGCGGATGAAACTCTTCCACTGCATCGAGTGTCTGCGACAGTCCGCCAAACATGGCCACCGTTTCCAGCGCCATGAGCACCGATTCAAGGCGCCCGGCTTCATCAACCAGATGCGGGGCGCGGCTAATGACGGCCATGCGCAACTCCACATCCACCGACCTGGACGCGTCCAGCAACGCCCGCTCCGCTCGTGGGCTACCCAGCGCGACCAGTGCCTCCACATCACGCCAGCTCCTGGCGGGAATGAGCGACAGTTCGATTGCCGACCGGGAGGGCTCGGAGACACGCATCATAGCCGCAAGGTCATAACCGGTGCCCTCACGCCACCGATCGTAGGTCATTTCGCGACTGTCATCAAACCGTTTGAGCGCCTCGCGGTCGGCTTCGTCAACCACACTGTGTGGGGATACCCCCGGTCCTTCGAGACGCGCCCGAATTTCGTCCATGTCCGGATAACTGCTGTCAGCGATAGACGCTTCGAGGATGAAGAACCGTCGGTCCTCATCGGTGAACTCGCCACAATACTGCGAATTGTTGCGCGCAGAAAAGTGGAGGCCGTCACCACTCTGTCGCACACGCGTTGTCACGAGGTTGGCAAGTTTGATGAACGCGCCCACCGGTGGGGCCGGGTGCGAATGACCAGCGTCGACAATGGTGTTGCCCGCATTGAGCTCGGCCAACAACAATTCGCGAAGCTCACGGGGAAGTTGGGATACGTCCTGTTGATATTCCGCAGGAACATGCGCGTCGTTGGGCTGATTCACGGTCACAATTGGTGAAGGGTAAAATGCGTGTCCGTCAGTCGGTCAACCACGATAGCCACGGCTGGCTGCGCAAAGCGGCCGCCGCGAATGTTGAGCAGGTCCTCGCGCGCGCGATACGGCGACGCGGCGGTCTTGCCACCGGGCGTCCACACCAACTCATTCTTGGGAATCCAGCCGAGGGCCTGACTGAAATGCAGGGCGGCCTGCGGGAGCACAATGATCGCGAAGAATCCAGCGAAGAACACCAACGGCTTGAGCGACACGCCGGCACGCAGCATGAGCGCACCCACCAACACCATCACCAGCGTGCCCATGCCGAGCAGGCTCGCTAGGATCACGGCGCCGGTGTTGGCGCGAAAGAACTGCAGGGTGACGGACATGGCGCGAAGCCGTGGTGGTGTCGCGGGCGGTTACGGGTGTTTGCGCGTGAACTTCGCGCTTAATGTGAGGCACAGTGGGCACCGGTTTTCGCGGGTGACCCGCCATGACATCTTTATGGCGGTCAGTTGCCCGGCGCGCGCCGCCCATTTGGCCACGTACGCTAACGTATAACCGCACATTCAGAAACGGGGTATTTCATGTTTCGCCAAGCCATTCGCGTAGTCCATACCGACATTGCTATCTCTTCAGCGAACATTTTGGGCAAGGTGACGGCGCTCGCTCTGGGCCTCCTCGCAATGCCCGGCTCGCCTTTCGTAGCGTCGGCAGAGCTCGTTGCACAAGCGCAGCCCGCGAATGCGGCGAGCCCGGCATTGAAGAAGCCGGGACCCGGTGCCTCGCGCCTTCTGGGCACTTGGCGGGTGGTTCGCGGTGCGGTTGCTCCCTGGGTAACCGACAAGAGCCATCACCCCGACACATCAAGCTGGCTGGGCAAAACCATTCAATTCGAACCAACCCGCGTAATTGGCCCCGACGTGCTCACGTGTGGCACTGCCCGATATGCAGCGACCAGCGTTCCTGCCGAGGGGATGTTTCAGGGCACGTTTACGAAGGCGGCGACGGCGGAAGCCATGATGGTGGGTGTTTCAAAGTTTCCCATTGCGGGCACCTCGCTCACCTGCGCCACTGGAGTTTTTGAATTCCATTTTCCGGACAGCACAACCGCGCTGTTGGCGATGAGCAATGCCATTTGGACCCTGGACCGTTCGCCTGGCGCGCGCGCGGCCGCCACCGCACCCGACGGCGTTGTGCAGCGCTTTCTCGAGGCGCACTTTGCGCGCGACATGGGGTTTTCCAAGGCGGCCCTGCAACCGAAGGCGCCGTTTCTGACAGCAGGATTGACCGCGCTGACCACGCGGTATTTCGCAGTGCCGGCCAATCCCAATGAGGCACCGGACCTGAACGGCGATCCGTTTACCAACAGTCAGGAATATCCGACGCGGTTCTCTGTCGGCACGGCGACCACGACGGCCACTACTGCTAATGTGCGTGTGCGGTTCAGCGACGCACTGCGCGTGCAGACCATCACGTATCATTTGCGGCGGGAGAGCGGTGGCTGGCGTATTGATGACCTCAGGTACGAAGATGGGGTCACGCTGCGCAAACAGCTTGGCGCGGCGATTCCGGGCGCGCGTTCTTGATGCCGGTTACCGTCGTGGCGAACCCGCTGGCGAGCTCGGGCACGGAGGTGGCGCCGCGTCCGAGCCGTTCCAGGATGCCCCGGCGAGTCGAGTGGGCGACGGCCGAGAAGGTGACGTCGAGCGTCCGAGATGAATACTGAACCAATATGGTTCAGCGTATGTCTGCCCATTTGGGGGGCGCATGCGGGGCTCCGGGCAACGTATCTTGGAGTGGACTCCGCCCCCCCGTCCCCGCTCGGCCTACGTACCGCCAATCCCGCCATGTCTCGTTGCAAGGGCCCGTTCGATTCTTCCAACGCACTGGTGCGTTCGGCTGCGCGATTCGCCGCACTCGCGGCCATCACCACCTGTCTCACCTTTGCGACGGCTACGTACTCGGCGACTGCGCAGGCCTTGCCGGGTGGCATCAGTGTGCCGCGCAACGAGGCGCGCGAAACAACGCTGTTGGAGCAGGTGAGCGTGCCTGACGGCTTCAAGGCCACGCTGTTTGCGGCGCCGCCTGTGGCGATGTATCCGGTGTGTTTAACCGCCACGGTCGAAGGCGTGGTGTTTGTGTGTGTCGATCCGAACCTGTCACTGACCGCGACCAAAGGGCGCGGCAAAGTGGTGCGTCTCGTGGACATCAACAACGATGGTACGGCCGATCGGTATACGGTGTTTGCCGAGATGGATAGTCCGCGCGGTCTGGCCTATGACGGGCGCACCATGTATGTGATGCATCCGCCCACTCTCACGGCGTATCGCGATACGACGGGTGACGGTGTGGCCGATGTCTCTGAGGATATCGTGACGGGACTGGGCTTCGGCCTCGATTTTCGCGGGGCCGATCACACCACGAACGGCATCACGTTGGGCATTGATGGATTCATCTACATCGCCGTTGGCGATTACGGGTATCGCAAAGCGGTTGGGAAAGATGGCACGACTATTTCGCACCGTGGTGGTGGTGTGGTGCGCGTGCGAACGGATGGCACGGGGTTGGAATTGTATGCCGAAGGCACGCGCAACATTTACGACGTGGCGGTCGATCCATTTCTGAATGTCTTCACGCGCGATAACACCAATGATGGGGATGGGTGGGACATTCGCCTGCACTATCTGCCGATGGGCGCGCACATGGGGTATCCCATGTACTACAAGCACTTCGCGAATGAGCAGATGCAGTCGCTGGCCGACTACGGCAACGGTTCGGGCACGGGTGGATTGTGGGTGCACGATCCGGGCTTCCCAACGGATTACGGAAATAATCTGTACACAGCAGATTGGCTGCTGAATCAGATTACGCGGCATCCGCTCACGACCAAGGGCGCGAGTTTCAACGCAAAGCAAGAGGGCTTCGTGAAGGTGCCCCATCCGGCTGATATGGCGATGGATGGGCAGTCCAACATGTACGTCGCCAGTTTGTACGGGGGCGACTATACGTATTCGGGCGACACCGTGGGGTACATCGTGCGGGTGAGCCCGGCCAATGCCGTGTACAAGCCGCGCGCTGCCGTCTCGTCACTGAGTGATGTGGCACTGCGCACGTGGCTGGTGGACGCCAATGCGGAGTACCGGTTGCAAGCGCAGCGGGAAATTTTGCGGCGGGGCAGCAAAGCGCCGGTGGTGAGTGCCTTGCAAGCGCTGGTGTTGAACAAGCGTGAGCCAGCGTATGCACGCGTGGCGGCGATGTTCACGCTATCGCAGCTCGTTGGCGCGCAGGCGCGCGTTACGCTGCAGAACGCAGCGAGTGATCCGATAATCAAGGCGTGGGCGCTGCGCGCCATGGTGGACAACAAGTCGCAACTCGACGGCATGGGTTCGGCGCTGTTTGTGCAGGCGTTGAGAGACACGAGTGCCCGCGTACAAACGGCGGCACTGGCAGCGTTGGCGCGCCTGCACGCCAAGGATGCAGCGGCGGCGATTGTCCCACTCACTGGCAGCAGCGATGCAACAGTAGCGCACATTGCGGTGAACGCGTTGGTGTCAGTGGGTGGTTCGGAGGCAGCGCTGGCTGTTTTGAATGAGACAACGCCACTAATTCGCGCGGGAGCACTGCGTGCACTTGAACGCATGCATGATGTGCGATCGGTGCGACTGCTAATCCCGCAGGCGTCGCCGCGCAATTCTGCTGGGGCATTCGAGATCAAACAAGACGTTATCATCGCGCTGGCTCGGCTCTTTCACCGTGAGGCCGACTGGAATGGCGAGTGGTGGGGCACGCGCCCCTCGTTTATTGGTCCGTACTTCGCACCAGCCAAGTGGGAAATGAGCGATGAGATTGGCGACGTGCTGTTGGACGCGCTATCGGTGACCAACGCCCCTGGAAGCGCAGCGCCCGCAACCTTGATTGCCGAGTTCGTGAAGAACCGCGTGTTGCCGGCCGGGACGACGGCATCGTTGTTTGTCGGGCCGGTTGGTGGCGAAGCCATGCGGGCGATGGTTGGATCGAGCACGGTTCCCGCCAACGCCATACGCATGTTGTCCACCCTGAATGCTGGCAATGCACAAGGGAATGCGGCCGTTGCTCGACTGCTCGCGGCCCAACCAAGTATTGCGGACGGCGCACTTCCGCTGGTGCGCGATGGGGCAATGTCATCGACGCTCTCCGACAGCCTGCGCGCGCAACTCATCACACTCCTGGCTGCAATGCCTGGCCGTCCCGGGCTTGATGCATCCACTGGCGTGCTGGCTACGGTGAATCCAGCCGTCACACCAACCGGCACACCAGCTGCACCCATGGAAGCAGCGTGGCGGCGCTTCGTCGGTGATCGCCGCCGCCTGCAGGAACTCGACTACTTCATCGATCTCTCCCGCTCGGCCGACTCCTCGCTGCGCACGCTCGCGTTTGCGGTGTTGTTGCAGTCCGTGCGAGGTGGACGCGCGGCTGCTGCCGTGAATGAAAAGGTGCAACCCGTGCTGACGGCCGCGTGGGCCAGTCGCGCCGCGGCGTCTGATCTCGTGCGCGCAGTGTCCATCATGCGACTTGAGGCGGCGTATGGTCCGCAGCTTGCGGCGTATGGGGCGCGCGCGGGTGCGTCCGGTAGCGCGGCGAACAACAACGCGAACGACAACGCCAGCAGCGCTCCGGCTGGCGGCGTGCGCAATGCTGCCACCTCTGCACTCCAGTGGCAGCCACTGTTCAACGGCAAAGACTTGAAAGACTGGGACATCAAGTTCACCAACCATCCGTTGGGCGACAACTTCCGCAACACCTTTCGCGTGGAGAATGGGTTGCTGGCAGTGCGGTACGACCAGTGGCCCGACTTTAACGGCGAATTCGGTCACATCTTCTACAAGCAGCCGTTTTCGCACTACATTGTCGCGGTCGAATACCGTTTCACCGGCGACCAGGTAACGGGTGCCGGCAATGGACTCAGTTGGGCCATTCGCAACAATGGCATCATGGTGCACTCGCAGTCGGCGGCCAGTATGGGACTCAAGCAGGATTTCCCCATCTCGCTCGAAGTGCAATTGCTGGGCGGGTTGGGCAAAGGCCCACGCCCCACAGCGAATTTGTGCACACCGGGTACCCATGTCGTGATGCATGACAAACTCGTGACGACCCATTGCATCAACTCCAGTTCCATCACCTACGACGGTGACGGTTGGGTGCGAGTAGAAACGATGGTGCTGGGCGACTCCGTTCTGAAACACATTGTGAACGGCGATACGGTGTTGACCTACACCAAACCGCAAATGGGCGGCGGCTCGGCGAACAACACCAATCCCGGCGTGCTGGTGAACGGCAAAATGCTGTCCGAGGGGTTCCTCTCGCTACAGGCGGAATCGGCGCCGGTGGAGTTTCGCAAAGTGGAGCTGGTGAATCTCAAGGGATGTACGAATCCCGTGGACGCGAATTACCAACCGTACTTCGTGAAGTCCGATCCGGCCGCCTGCCGAAAACGTTGAACACCGTCATGGGTCGTGTTGCGATGAGCCTCAGTGCGCGCGTCACTAATTGCGCGGCGTGTATCAACCCTGTTGTCCGCAGGCCGTGACCGCGGTCGTTTCCGAATTCTAGTGCGCGTTCTCCTCGTTCATGGCCTGGGCCGCACGCCCGCCAGTCTGCTGTTGCTCGCGCATACGTTGCGACGTGCAGGGCATTCCACCAGCAGCTTCTCGTATTTCGCGTTTGCCGAACCGTACGATCACATTCGCGAGCGCCTTGTGGGGCGGCTGCAATCTCTGGCCGCACACAGCGACGAACCGGTAGCCCTCATTGGCCATTCGCTGGGTGGATTGTTGCTGCGGCATGCATTGTGCGACGTGCCATCGTTGCCGGTACATCGCCTCATCATGCTGGGCACACCCAATCGTGCGCCGCGGCGCGCGCAGCGAGTGATGAGTTGGTTGCCGTTCCAGGTGTTTGCGCGTTCAAGCGGAGCGTTGCTGGCCAACCCGCAGCAACTGGCCACTATTCCCGGGCCCAAAGTGCCATACACCATTGTCGCAGGCACCGGTGGATATCGCTGGTTGTCCAAGCCGTTTGGCGCCGAGCCGCATGATGGAATCGTGGCGGTCAGCGAAACGCGCATTGATGATACGGATGAACCGGTGCTGCTGGACGTATCACACACCTTCATGATGAACGACCGCCGGTTGCAGCGATTTGTGTTGGCGTTGTTGGCGGGTTGAGGCTGAGACTGTTACGAACGGCCCGCCTGCCGCCCGGTCACCAGCGGCCCAGCATGTACAGCGCCGTGCCCAACCAGTTCGCAATTGTCACGCCGGACATCGAGTCGCGTGTGACCATGGAAATTGCCACACGCAGGCCGTGGAAAGGTGTTTCAGGAAGGCCTGGCGACTGCGCGATGTATCAGTGGTCCGCCCGCGATTCCAACCTCGCCGTACTGCGCAGGGATCCGCCATTTTCGATACCTTTTTGTTGTGACACGGCCGGACCGACCCGGGTAGAGGAGTGCACAAGCTGGACGATAGGGTACTCTCTACTTTCTCCAAGTCAAACCATGGAAATCCAACGCCTCAAACCCACGGTCCTTGCAACGCTGGCGCTGCTCTCAGCTGCCTGCGGCAACGACCCGGCAGGCCCGCAGTCTCCCACGCAGAACGGCAGCCCGAACGGAATCGTCGCGGGCACCCTCGAAGTGACCGCCACCGGCGGTTTGGTCAAGTTGCGCAACACCACCGAGCACCAGTTAGGCTACCTGGCGCTCGACAAAAACCAGATGGTAGTGGCCCTGTATCCCCCATGCGGAACCAACTGCCCGGTGTTGGTGCAAGGTGCCATTGCAACTATTCCGTACCCGCAGATTTCCGGGTATACCAATCAGTCCACGCACGCCGCAGTGTTGTGGTGGCGTTACACCGTGCGCGCCGATGGCACGCGGGCGGCCGAGGGCGCCGTGCAAACCACCCTCGTGCAACTCAAGTAGGTTCGGTTGAACCCGCTGCTTCCTGCACTTCAAGGGGCAAAGCGTGGCGATCGTCACGCCTTTGCTGCCTTGGTGGAACTGCTGCATCCGCGCGCCATGCGTTACGCCCTGCATATGGTGGGCAGTAACGAAGACGCCGAAGAAGCCGTACAGGATACGTTTGTGCGGGTGTACGACAATCTGTCGCGCTTTCGCGAAGACGCAGCGTTTGATCCGTGGTTTTTTCGCATTCTCGCCAATCGCTGCCGCACGCTGATTGCCAAACGCAAACGTCGGCATGCCGTCATCGAATACGGGGACCTGCCCGCCAATGCCTCAACCGCCGCGTCGACATCGGGCGAGTTTGCCGCCGAAATTCAGTTCGTGCTGAACCAGTTGCCCGCCGAACAGCGCGAAGCCTTTCTGCTCCGTCACATCGAAGACATGGACTACGAAGCTATTGCGGCCGTCACCGGTGTTGGCCTTTCCGCTGTCCGCATGCGCGTCAAACGGGCATGCGACGTACTCCGGGTTCAGTTGAATGCCGTCTACCAGAACGTTTAACACTTCCCACCATGCATGAAGAACGCGACGACGCCATTGAGCGTGTCAAGGCGGCCCTCAAGCCGTTGCCGCCAACGGATGCGCATGCGGTTGCCCGCGTGTTATCCGCGGTGCATGGCCGGACTCCGCAACCGACACCACGCTGGCGCGAATTCCTGGACTGGTTGCGCACGCCCTCGCTGTCGGTCGCCGCTACTGGCGGCGTGGCGGTCGCGGCGCTGTTCGTGGGGTACATGTTAAGCGACACCGCTCGGACGCTCCGTGGTCCGAACAGCGCTGCACCAGCCGTTGCGGTCGCCCCATCATCCACGGAACCCACGGTCGCAGAGGATTCACGGCCGGTGGTTGCCGTATCATCCATCGACGACGCAGAACGCGCCGTTCCAGTACAATTCGTGCTGAACTTGCCGTCCGCCATGAGCGTGTCGGTCGTCGGTGATTTCAACAACTGGACCGTCAATCAGGCGCCTATGCAGAAGTTTGCGGGCGGGGCATGGACCGTAACGCTTCCGGTCAAGCCGGGCCGTCATGAGTATGCGTTTGTAGTGGACGGGAAGACATGGATGGCCGACCCACGCCAACCCAAAGCCAGGGACAATGATTTCGGAAAGCCAGGATCGGTCATCGTGGTGAATACGCCATGAGCCACCTGTTTGCCGGTCGGCGTTTTCAGCGTCGAACCGTTTGCGCGGCAGGACTGCTGCTCGCTTGCACGTTAAGGGCGCCCCTCAACGCACAAGGTGCTGGCACCGAACAGATCAGTGATGTTCGGGTGCGAACGGCCATTCAGCTCGTATTTCGAAATACGCAGGCCAAGGGCGTGCCTACCGAACCATTGGCGAGAAAGGTGCGCGAGGGCGTATCCAAACAAGCCGACCCGGCGCGAATCCAGTCGGCCGTGCAATTGCTGGCCCAGCGCCTGGAGACTTCGTTCCAGGCTCTCGCGCCAATCACCTCTCTCGAAGAACTGTCGGCAGGGGCCGGTGCGCTGCAAGTCGGCGTGCCTGCGCAAACGCTGCGCGAATTGCGAAAGCTGTCTCCCACGCAGCCGCTCACTGTACCGCTTGGCATCCTCACAGAACTGGTCGCGCATCAGGTGCCCGTCGCTTTGGCTACCAGGAAAATTCGCGAGTTGCTCGCGCGTGGAGCGAATAACGCACAACTGGTCGCGCTGGGGGAAAATGTCGAGGCCGACGTCGCGGCCGGCATGGTCCCTGATGCCGCGCTCGATTTGCGGGCCAAGGGGGTCATGTCATTACTTACAGCGCCGGTTGGCGTGACCACCGTTGTCCCCAGCGCCAAGCCTCCAATTCGACCGAAATAAACTGATCGCGTTCGACTCCCAGTACCGACAACCAACGCACTGGTTTCGACGAAGACTTCGGTGCGGTGCAACACAGGGGATGGGCCCAATCGGGCTCGTCCTTTTTGTGTTGGTGCCTGCCGTGCAAACAGCCAGTGCGCAAGGAATAACGACGACCGTTTCGATCGAGGCGGGAGCCATCCGCATCAAGCAGCGCAATCGTGGAGCACTGGTGTCGCCAACCGTAACACTGACCACGCGAGTCGCCAGCACACGCGCAGCTATTTCGGGCTCGGCACTACTGGTGCAGTCCCGCGACAATGCCGGGGCATCACAAGTCGCGTTGGGTGGTGAGTTCCTGCTGCCGCGATCACAATCGCTCCGACTGGAAGCGACAGGAAGCGCCACGTTTTTTGACGCGCCGGAGGGCAAGCGCGAAACGAGCACCAGTGGAATGGTGCGCGCGCATTTCGCGCGCGATCGGTTCGGCGCGTTTGGAACCGCCGGGACCGGCGTCATTGGCCGATCAATCGCGAAGTTTCGCGCCGTCCAGTGGGATGCGGGCGCCTGGGCGCGCCGTGGCGCACTGAATGGCGTGCTGACCATGCGGAATTCGTACAGCCGAGACTATCCGTTGGTCGAAACATCCGAATTCGTGTTGACGAACCGCGTCATGTATTCGGTGCGCGATTTCGCGGGCACGCTCTCCGCGCAATTTGGTCGAGTTGAGTGGCAAGCCACTGGCGCGTGGCGAAACGGTGTTGGTGCGACGGTTGGCCATACAAACGCGTTCTCGATGGCGGCGACGGCCCGTGTGACCTCGCGACTCGCACTGACGGTGAACGCGGGCAAACAGTTGGCCGAGTGGCTGACGGGTGTGCCGTCAGCTCATGTGCTTGGTGTCTCCGGCCGCGTAACGCTGCGGGGGGCATCGCCCAGACGTGTGGCACCTTCGCGTTCCGCGGCCGTATCTCCATTCGCGACCGATATTCAGCGCCCTGCAACCGGCGGTGCGACCGTAAGAATTCGGGTCGATGCGCCGGCGAATGCCCTGGTCGAACTCAGCGGCACGTTTAACGAGTGGGCAGTGGTCACCGTCTCGCGCGTGGGCACGCTGTTCGAACAGGTGTTGCAATTGCCACCGGGTACACACCGCATTGCGGTGCGCATCAACGGCGGCGAATGGAAATCACCGGCAGGGCTGGCCCGTGTGAAGGACGATCTGGGCGGCGAGGCCGGTTTGGTGGTGGTGCCGTAAGCGGCAGGTAGTGGTGCCGCCGTAAGCGGCAGGTGGTGGTGCCACAGGCGGCAGGTAGTGGTGCCGCCGTAAGCGGCAGGTGGTGGTGCCACAGGCGGCAGGTAGTGGTGCCGTCGTAGGCGGCAGGTGGTGGTGCCACAGGCGGCAGGTGGTGGTGGTGGTGCGGAATTGGAGCAGGCCGGTCCCGCAACCTGCTGGTGGTGGTGGTGCAAGTACACGGTTCCGCGTTACGATACCCAAATGAACCTTTTCAGATATTCGCACCTGCAGCGTGTGACGGCTGCACACGTAGCCCCAGTGAGACGCGCGCCGTTGTTCGTCGTTGCGTTCATTGCGTTGTTGCCCGCTCAGGCCACCCTGGCGCAGACCGCCAGCCGCACGAGTGTCGTCATGCTGGGGACAGGCACGCCTATTCCCGACCCCGATCGTTCCGGACCGGCCGTCGCCATTGTGGTCGACAGCGTGGCGTATCTGTTCGACGCGGGAACGGGAGTAGTGCGACGCGCCGTGGCGGCAGCGCGCAAATTCAACATACCGGCACTGCAGGCCCCGCAATTGTCGCGACTGTTTCTGACGCACCTGCATTCCGATCACACCATGGGGGTGAATGATTTCATCTTCACGCCGTGGATTCAGAATCATCGGCTGCCCGCAGACATTTACGGACCGCCAGGAACGCAACGTCTGGTGAACGGAATTCTGGACGGGAACGCCGAGGATATTGAGGAGCGCGTCAAAAGTGCAGGTGGTCCCACAGCCGAAGGCTGGAACGCCAGAATTCACGAAATTGCCGAGGGCGTTGTATATCGCGATGCGCGCGTAGTGATTCGCGCGTTCGCGGTGCCGCACAGCGCGTGGAAACACGCCTTTGGGTATCGCATTCAGACGCCGGACAAGGTCATTGTCTTAAGCGGCGATGCGCGCAGCAATCCGGCCATCGCGCGCGAATGTAACGGCTGCGATATCCTCATTCACGAGGTGTACTCGAACTCCGGCTTCCTCACCATCCCCGTCGGTCGGCAACCGTATCATGCCAACGCCCATACGTCGGCAACGGAGCTGGGTGTTATTGCGGCGGCCGCGCGACCCGGCAAACTCATTCTGTATCACCAGCTCTATTTCGGTGCGACCGATGACAAGCTGGTGGAAGAAGTGACGAGGGTGTTCAAAGGAGTGGTCATCTCCGCGAAAGATCTTGAGCGGTACTGAGTCATGACCGCACACGCAATGTTGCGCGGCCTGTTGCGCGGCCTGTTGCGCGGGGTAGTGGGCGTCGCACCTTCGCTGCTGATCCCTGTCGCGGCCAGCGCACAGGCCGCAGCCCCGCCGCCCGCCGCGCAGAATCCATCACCCATGGTGGAGAGCTCGCGCAAACACGAACGCGTGACAGTCCGCGCACTTCACGGCGCATCGCGCACGTTTATTGGCCCGCTGGAAAAGCCGGTCACGGTATTTGTGCCGGCCAGTGTGCGCGCAGGCCGTGACGTCAACGTGGTGGTGTACTTCCACGGCGATGCCTTTCTCCCATCATACGCCGTACAGCTTCTCAAGGGCAATCACATTGCTGTCGCCATGACGCTTGGGTCAGGCTCGGGGGTCTATGATCGCAGCTATTCCTCACCGCCGGCCTACGACTCACTGATGGCGTCCATTCGGCGCGTCGCCGACGCCGTATTGCAGCAACCCGTTGGAGTTGGCCGAGTGACGCTGGTCGGGTTCAGTGCGGGGCACGGAGCCATTCGGGCCATCTTGCGCGATTCGGCGCATGCCGCACAGGTGCACGCGGTGTTGCTGCTGGACGGCATGCACACCAGCTACGTCCCCGAAGGCACCCCGCTTGTGGCCGGCGGAACGATTGATTCCACCAATCTCCTGTCGCTCACCAACTTTGCGCGCGCCGCCGTGCGTGGTGACAAGCGATTCCTCATAACGCACTCGGAAATTTTTCCTGGCACCTTTGCCAGCACCACCGAAACGGCCGACTACGTGATCGCGGCGTTGGGATTACGTCGCACGCCCGTATTGCGCTGGGGCCCCGGCGGCATGCAGCAATTGAGCAGGGTGCGACAAGGTCGATTCGAAATTATGGGGTTCGCCGGAAACGCCGCACCGGACCACATTGATCATGCGCAGGGTCTACCGGCGTTTCTGCGCCAGTTGCTGAAGTAGGCGCGCGGCGACATCGCAACGTGGAAGTCGTCCGGATCGGATTGCTCAAACCCTCACCCGCACCACCACAACCATGCGCCGCCTCGATCGCCGCACCCTTGAACTGCCCTTCCTCGAACATCTCGAGGAGCTTCGTTGGCGCATCATCTGGTCCGCACTGGCGTTTGTGGCATCAGTGGCGGTTGGGTTTTACGTAGTGCTGCACTACGACGTCATCCGTTTGCTTGAACCGCCCATCCTTCCGTATCTGAACGGGCACCATCTGGTGGCCACGCATCCAACGGATGGGTTGCAAATCACCATCGGCGCGACCCTGTGGATTGGCGCCATGCTGGCGTTCCCGATGGTCCTGTATCAGGCGCGGTTGTTTTTTTCGCAGGCCTAGTGCTGCAGTCGTCCTCCACCCACGGAGCCGCTCCGGTGCCAGCCGCCGTGGTGGTTCGGAATGCCGCAGCGACCGATGCGTCTGCCATTCGCTCGCTGCATCAGACCGTCGCCCGCATTTCCGGCGGGCTTGCGCGGTTTGCCGATGAAATAGCCGAGCCATACGTCGGTGCATTTGTGGCCAGCAGTTTGGCGGGAGGCGTAATAGTGGTGGCCGAACGCGAAGACACACAGGAAATCGTAGGCGAGTTACACGCGTATCCGTACCAAATGCGCCGGCTTGCACACACGCTGACCTCATTGACCGTGGCGGTACATCCCGACGTACAGGGCATGGGGGTTGGCCGACAATTGTTTCGCGCACTCTTGCACGAGGTGCGCACGAAACATCCACACATCATGCGTGTCGAACTCATCGTGCAGGAACACAACACGCGTGCGCGCCGCTTGTATGAATCGGTGGGATTCGTCGCCGAAGGACGGATGCTGAACGCAATTCTGGACGTCAAAACCGGACGTCTGGAAACGGATGTACCCATGGCCTGGTTGCGGGAGCGTGACGCTGATGCCTCGAAAATTGCGTAGCCTGCAACTCACAGCGGCGTTGTTCGTAGCCGTTTCGCTGGGTATCGCTCCCGCGCTGTGTGAGACCGCAGTGGCCGGGAATCGCGCGGGCTGAAAAACTCACCAGGGGCAATGTTGCAATTCGTGTGCGTCGCGTCGGGCTCAAACAAGTAATGCTGCTGGCCCGCGTTGAACCAGGCGAAAATGAAATCACCATCAATCTTGATGGCGCGTCCGCAATGCTGGACGAAATGCGCGTCATCGGAAACCGAACCGTGTCCGGGCGTCACGAAGACTTTGAAATGCGCCTCAAACGCAACGATGCCAGCACCGTGATTACACAGGCCCAAATTGAGAAACGCAATCCGGTGGCCCTGTCCACGATGTTGCGCGGTCTGCCGGGACTGGGCATTGCCGACTCGCTGGGCAGCAAAGTGGCCATCTCGTCGCGCGGCAAGGTGATGGTTCGGAGCGGGCGCGAGAACGGACTCGCCGATTGCGTCATGCGCATCATGGTCGACGGCATCGTCATGCCTGCACTCCTCAGCATTGATTACATCTACCCCAGAGAAGTGTACGGCATCGAAGTGTTCAACGGCGCGGCGCGCGTTCCCGTCAACATGGGCGGCCTGCGCACCGATAACTGGTGCGGACTGATCGCCATCTGGACGCGATAGACGAGGACAAATCCTCCGCGGAAAACAGCCGCCAAAGTATTAGTTTGCCGGGATGCCCCACGACACAGCCCTGCTCTACAACCTGGCAGCCGCATTTGCGGTCGCGTTCGTTTTTGGGTTTGTCGCGTCGCGACTCAAACTGCCACCGCTGGCGGGGTATCTGGTGGCCGGCATCGCGCTGGGTCCCCATTCACCCGGGTTTGTCGGCGACATCGAACTGGCCAGCCAGCTCGCAGAAATCGGCGTCGTTCTGCTGATGTTCGGCGTCGGCTTGCACTTCTCGCCCGGCGATCTCATGCGCGTCAAGCGCATTGCACTGCCGGGCGCCGTTATCCAGATGGCCATCGCCTCACTCCTGGGCGTTGGGCTCGCACTGTCCTGGAGCTGGGATTTGCCCGCCGCCATCGTCTTCGGCATTTCACTGTCGGTGGCCAGTACGGTCGTCGTGCTGCGCGTGCTCGAAGCGCGCGGATTGCTCGACTCCAACGACGGCCGCATCGCCGTGGGCTGGCTGGTTGTTGAAGATCTGGGCGTCGTGCTGGTGCTCGTGCTGCTGCCGTCCATCCTGAGCACAGCAGGTTCATCGGTCGCCATCACCGACGCGTCATCATCCAGTGTGGCATGGGTCATTACGCTCACACTGCTCAAGGTTGCCGCCTTCATCGTGCTGATGGGCCTTGTGGGACGCCGAGCAGTGCCTTGGCTGCTGACGCACGTGGCGCGCAGCGGTTCACGCGAGCTGTTCACCTTGGCGGTGCTCGCCGTCTCGCTGGGTGTCGCGGTGGGTGCCGCATCGCTCTTTGGCGTGTCGTTTGCCTTGGGTGCGTTTGTCGCCGGTGTCGTGATCAGCGAATCCGATTTGAGCTACCGCGCTGGCGCGGATGCCCTGCCCATGCAGGATGCATTCGCCGTCTTGTTTTTCGTGTCCGTTGGGATGTTGCTCGACCCCTTCGTGTTTCTGACGTCTCCCGGACGGGTTGCGGCCACGGTTGGTGTCATTCTGCTGGGCAACGCCGTAGTGTCCGCCCTGTTGATGGTGTGGCTGCGTCATCCGCTGGGGGCATCGCTGCGGCTTGGCGCGAGCCTGGGGCAGATTGGTGAATTCTCATTCATCCTGGCTGGATTGGGCGTCAGCATCGGCGTGCTGGACGAATCGGGACGCGGCCTCATTCTGGCCGCGGCGTTCGCCACCATTGTGCTGAACCCGGCAGTGTTTTTTGTGCTGAGCCGGCTCGCCGATTGGTTGGCACGGTATCCGAAGTTGATGGATCGCCTCGAACGCCAGAAGGCGCCGCGCGTATTCGCCACCGACTTGCACGTCGCACAAGTGGCTGGCCATGCAATTATTGTCGGGTACGGGCGCGTGGGACGCACCATTGGGGACGCCCTGACGCGCGTCGGCCGCCCATATATCGCCATCGAACAAGACCGCCGTACCGTAGAGGCCATGCGCACCTTGGGCGTCGCGACGATCTACGGAGACGCCACCCGACCGGGCATGCTCGACCACGCCAATCCGAAACTCGCCAGCCTGCTGGTCATCGCCTCCCCCGACCCGTATCACGCGCGGCACGTCATCGAACTGGCGCGTGCCATCAATCCGACCATCGACATTGTAGTCCGCACCCACAGCGATACCGAACAGGAACTCTTCGAAGCACTCGGCGTCAGCAAAGCGCTCATGGGCGAGCGCGAGCTCGCATTCGGCATGGCGCATCACAGCTTGCGATCACTGGGTTACGAAGAAGACCGCGCGGATTTTGTTATCGCGGAACTGCGTGGGGGCGACCGCATGCACACGCGCGAGTTCAGCTCGCTCATGCCGCCGCCAACGCCCAGTAGGCGCGCGTGACTTTTTTCTGAGAATTCGATGACAAAAAACGTCGCAAAGAAGGCCGTGCGCAGGACAGCGTTGAATGCGCAAGGCAAGAGCTGTCGGGCCTGCTGTTGACTCGCCTCCTGCACGGGTTGCATGCATGGTGGTTGTGTGCATGCGTGGTCTTGTGTACCGCGCACTCCACGCACGCACAAGGCATCCGCGGGCGCGTAATTGCAGCCGGCACAGAAACACCACTGGCGGGCGCCATTGTGCAGGCACGAACGGGTGAGGGCCTCGTGGTTGCAAGCACGCTCACGTCGGAACGCGGTGCGTTCGCCATTACGGAACTTCCCGACGCGACCTACACGTTGCGCGTGCTGCGGATTGGCTTCCGTCCGTTTGACTCACCGCCCGTGGTCGTCACAGACGGCACCAGTGAATCCGTGGTGGTCAATTGGATTGGCGACGCAGTCACGCTTGCACCGCAAGTCATCGCCAGTGGACGAACCTGCAAGGTGTCGGCCGACTCCGGCACGATGATATCCAACGTCTGGACCGAAGTGCGCAAAGCCCTCCTGTCCGCCGTGCTGGCCGAACGCGGAGAAGCGCCGCTGATTGTGCGCACGAACTATGCACGCACGCTTGAACTCAAGACTGAATTGGTGCAGCAGCAACGCCTCAGCTCCGAAGCCCGACGATCGTTTCGCGCGTACACCAGTTGGGCGCCCGAAAGTCTCGCAGCGTATGGATACATGAGCGAAGGCGTCGTCGCCGGTCGCGCCGCCATGATCTATCGCGCGCCGGACGCCGTCACGCTCACCGCCGAGTCGTTTGCCGGCACGCATTGTTTTTCACTCGTGAGTGGAACCGGCAACCACGCGCGGGACATTGGCCTCGCGTTCGAACCCAATGGACGGCCGAACAATCGCGTGGATATTCGCGGCACGTTCTGGATTGAACGTGCGTCGGCCCGGTTGCAACGCATCGAATTCAATTACGTGGGCCTGCCATCGTACGCCAATCCCGTCAAAAGCGGTGGTTACGTCGAGTTTGTGGGCCTTACTACCGGGCAGTGGCTGCTGTCGCGGTGGCACATACGCATGCCGCACGTGGCCGTACAACGCGGCAATGAATTCTCGCAGTCGGGGGAGCGACTTGAAGGCGTGGATGAATCCGGCGGCGTGGTGATGAATGTGTCGCAAGGGGATACGGTCGTTTATGCGGACACGCTGCCTTCGCTCACCATGCGACTCACCGGCGCGGGGTTCCTGCGCGAATTGTCCGGCACGAAGATCACCCTCGACGGCACCGATCTGCGGGCCACCACCAACGCGCAGGGGCGCGTCGTCTTCCGAAACGTCCTCGCGGGCACATACAATCTGCGCGCGACCTTCCCACCGCTGGCCATGTTCGGCGAACAGTCCAACGAACGGCTGGTGACGGTCGAGGGTGAGGACAAAGCCGATTCAGTCGTGGCGCCAAACGCGCGTGGATTGCTCCGCACCGCCTGCGGAAATCGGGCAGACCGGAATGGCATCGTCGCGATATTCGGCACCGTCAAAGATACTCTGGGGAACCTCGCCGATGGCGGGGACGGGGTCGTGTGGGTGCGTGCGCAGCGCGCCGCGGCATCACCGCCTGCCCCCACCCCGTCGATCGGCTCCCTGATCGATCTGGCGGGACAGTTCGTCGTGTGCACCACGCTACGCGGTGATATGCGCGTGCGCGGTGAGAATACCGTTGGCGCCATCGAACGCGCAATCAACGTGCCGCCCGATGCGGAGCTGGTCGAAGTGCCGCTCAGAGTGCGGCCAGTGCCCGCAACGCCGGCGGACGCTGAGGCCGCACACCTGGCCGTCATCGAATTTCGCGTCATCGACTCGGAAGCGTTGCCCGTTCCAAGAATTCGCATCACGGTGCTCGATGCAGAGGGAAAGGGCACCAGCGCCACAACCAACCGGTTCGGCCGCGCGTTCCTGCTCGATCTGCCACTGGGGCGCGCCGTCATCAACGCCGGCCCCGGTGCGACGGCATCCCACTTACTGACGGCGGGGCGCAACATGGTGAACATCGTGTTGCCTGAACCGCCACACCTGAAATGAAACGGTTGGCTTCGCCGGCAACGCTGGTCACCGCATTCGGCGCAGCCGTCCGGCGTGCCTTTGAAGGGCTGGGCCAGGGCGCGCGGTTTACGATGTCGGTCGTGCGGGCCGCGCGCGACCTGCCTGACTGGCTGCCCCACGTCAGTGCACAGGCTCGCTCGTTGGGTGTCGGTTCCATCCCCATCGGCATCTTCATTGCGTTGTTCACGGGCATCGTCCTGGCTCTGCTGGCGAGTTATTCGGTTGGGGATATGGTGCCGCCGTATTTTGTCGGCACACTGGTTCAGAAAACCGTCACGCTCGAACTGGCACCGGTACTCACAGGGCTGGCGCTCGCGGGGCGGGTTGGCGCGAACATCGCGGCGGAGTTGGGGACCATGAAGGTCACTGAACAGATTGATGCGCTCGAGACGCTGTCGTTCGACCCCCTGTCGTATCTGGTGGTGCCGCGGGTAGTGGCCGCAACCGCGATGTTTCCGGTCGTGGTGGCACTGGCTATGCTGGTGGGCGTGGTGTCGGGATGGTTGGCGTCCATCTCGCTCCTCGACGTCACCACCGATCAGTTTCTGAAAGGCGCACGTATCTTTTTTGTCGACTTTGACGTGCGGTACGGCCTGGTGAAGTCGGCGAGTTTTGGCGCCGCGGTTTCGCTCATCGGGTGCAAGGCCGGGCTCGAAACGCAAGGTGGGGCACAAGGCGTTGGCGCCGCCGCCACTCGCGCAGTCGTGCTGTCAGCAGTGATGATTCTGGTGCTCGATGCATTCTGGGCTGTCATCTGGCTCTCGGGCCGCACTTTACGCTAGTGCAATGTCGCACTACACTAGTCCTGACTTATGACCGCTGAACGCCGCAAAAACGATTTCATAGTGGGCCTCACGGTGCTCGTGGTGAGCGTCGTGGTGATTGCCGCCGTGTTGTGGCTCAAGCAGTCTGACTTTCGTGACACCACGCGCCAAATGGCCGTTCGCACGCGCGACGTCGGTGGCCTGGCGCTGGGCAACCCTGTGGTGGTTCGTGGTGTGCGCGCGGGGCGCATTGAATCCATTGCCCTGGGTGATTCGAGCTGGGTCGTCGTCACCATGGGTGTCGATCGCGATATCTTGTTGCCGAAAGATCCCGTGGTACTGCTCTTCGCGTCCAGCTTGTTTGGTGAATGGCAGGCCACCATTGCCGACGCGGCCGGACTGCCGGCCGATGCAACCTTGCGCGCGCACATTGCCGAGGCGCGTACCAAAGGCGATACGCTGGCGGGCGCGGTACTGCCGGACATCGCGCAGCTCACGGCAGTCGCCGGTCGTATTGCGGGTGACGTAGCCAATGTGTCGCAGCGCGTGCAAACCGCCTTTGACGATCGCGCCGCGACCGAGTTGCGTGCGTCCATCCGGAATTTCGCCCAACTGTCGGATGAACTTGCGAAAACCGTCAAGAAGCAGTCCGCCAATCTCGACAAGCTCAGTGGCAACGCTGACAAAGGCGTGGAGAAAATCCTGAATGCTGCCGCGAGCATCGATCGGATTGCCGCGCGTGTCGACTCGTCCACCAGCAAGGACGAGCTGCGTCAGATTATCACAAACACACAAAACGCCGCACGCGAATTACTGGCCGCCACCACTCGGCTCCGCTCTATCTCGGACAGTGCGTCCGGCACGCAGTCGCGATTGAACAACGTCATTGCGCAGGCCGACTCGGTTTTTGCCAAAGTAAACAGCCGGCGTGGGACACTGGGCATGCTGGTGAATGACTCCAAGTTGTACACCAACACCGATTCGCTCATCATCGAGCTGCGCGCACTCGTGGCAGACGTAAAGAAGAATCCGAAGAAGTATGTGAATGTGCGGGTGTTCTGACGCGGCGACTACCGTTTCGGCGTAACGGGTTGCGCGAGCCGCCCTCTCTATCTTCCGTAATGTGTAGCTCCGTGCCGTTCACCGTGAGCGACGGCGTAAACCGCCTTTCGTGACGCGCGCTGTTTGACTGGCAGTGATTAGCCAATGCCGGCCACCATGGCAATCAGCGCGACCAGCGCAACAACAACCAGGATGAGGAGTTTCATACTCCCGACTCGAGCCTTTCTCGGTGAGCAGAATGCCCACGCCGCCGCGCTTTCCGTTTTCACTTGCGCGCGGGGTGTGTTTCGTGAATCCATGCGCAGTCAGGTGTTTGAGCGCTTCCGACAACGTCGAGCGCACCACACCGAAATGACTGGCGAGCTTGGCCGGGGTTGTCGAATGACGGCTGTCCAGATGCGCCAGAATGGACGAGTCGCGTGCGGGAGTGCATGTGCGGTGGTGCGCTCGCGTAGGTGGCGCGTGTGGCAGGCGTGGTACACCTGCGGAGAGGCCACCTGGATGACCTGCAGGGCGTGTTCAAGCTCGGGGCTCGTCATGGGGCGAACCTGAAGCCGGGCGGTCGTGTTCGTCAAAACGAACAACGCCCCAAAAATGTGGCCTTGCGCGCTTTGCCTTGTAAAGTACTTTGATAGAACCTACTTTATTTGCCCGGACCGACGCATATGCCCAGCACTCAGCCCCCCGCCAACCTGGCGGCCCCTCTCGAATCCAGCCGCTCCGATTCGTCTCTCGTCGCCTCGGCTCCCGCAGCCTCGTCTTCCGCCGGCGCCTCTTCCGCCGCCGCCTTTCCGACCGCCTCGCGCTTTGCGCCGGCCGCCGTACATTCTCAGCCCCCTGCGTCGGCGACCACCCCAGCCGCCCTCTCGGACTGCGAGACCGATCTCAACCGACAACTGGGCAGCCGCATTACCTGGAAAGCCCTCGCCTGCGGCCTGGTGGCTGATGGATTCGCATGGCAACAGGGTGTCGGGCTCAATCTCGCGGTGTACTTGAGCCTCATTCTGCTGGCAGCGGCGTCGGTGCTCAGGCTTCGGTTTGGCACCGTACCGAAGGCCTCATCGCGACTGCTGGGGTTGGGCGCAGTGTTCTCGTTCTTGCTCATTCTGCGAGACGCAGAGGAACTGCAGTTCCTCAACTTTCTGGCGGGGCTTTCGTGCCTTGCGCTGGCGGTCGCAGCGGCTTCACCAAGTCCACTTGGGGTGTACACTGCCCGAGTGCGCGACGTGGTCGCGTCCGCCATCCGCTCCGGCATCAACACTGCAGTTGCCACGTTTCCACTGCTGTTTCAGGTGGCATCGCAAACACGCAGCTCGAAGCGTTCCGGCCTGCTGCATGTAGTGCGGGTTGTCGCGCTGTCCGTGGCGGTTACCGGTGCGTTTGGTGCGTTGCTCGCGGCCGGCGATCCCGTGTTCCGGAACGCGACGCAATGGTTGGTGCGCTGGAGTCCCAACACGCTGGCATCGCATGCCGTATTTGTTGCGCTGTTCGCGTGGCCAGTTGCGGGTCTGTTGTGGGGCAACACCGCGTTATCGCGAACATCGCGGCTGGCGGGAAGCGTGACGTATCCCACGGCTTCATTGCGCCCAGTAGATGTGGTGACTGCGCTGACTGCGCTGAACGTGCTCTTCGGTGCATTCGTCGCCACGCAGGCGCGTGTGTTGTTCGGCGGACAGGCGTACGTTCTGGCCACCACGGGCCTGTCGCTTGCGGATTATGCGCGCAGTGGCTTCTTCACGTTGATTGTGGTTGCCGGTTTAGTCTTGTCGTTGTTGTTGGCGTTTAATGCCCTGCTGGACAAACCGGGGTTGAGCGCTTCGAAAAGCATGCAGCGACTGTCGTACGCGTTTCTGTCGCTTACCGGTGTCGTGCTGGTGTCGGCCGCGGCACGCATGATTGTGTACACCAATACGTTTGGCGCTTCTCCCGACCGCGTGTTTGCACTGACCATTATCGGTGGGCTGGCGCTGGTCATGATGTGGTTTGCCATAACGGTGCTCCGAAACCGCCCGGTGCATTTTGCGTTTGGTGCGCTGGCCATTGGGTGGAGTACGCTCCTTGCGTTTAATGTGGCCAATCCACATGCGCTGGTGGCGCGCAATCATTTGGCGCGGGCCGCGCGTGGGGAGTTGTCCGACATGCAACTCGTGGCGTCACACTTGAGTGCCGATGTGGTGCCGCTGGTTGTCGCGGCGGCGGAGCGCGAGATGCGCGCGGTGCAAGCAATGCCCATTCAGGCAACGCCGGTGCAGGCCACGTCGGTGCCGTCGACGGTCACGTCCGCAACAGCAACAAGCAGTCGCACGTCTGCGTGCGGAGCACTGGCTCCCATCGCCGCACGTTTGTCGGCGGCCACGGCGGAACATCCCTGGTCAACGTGGAACTTCGCGCGCTGGCGGGCGGCGCGGGCACTGGCAGCGAGTTCGGGGAGGTTGGCGGTGTGTCGGTAGCAATACCGCGTTCAGCATTTTCAGACGACGTGCGCCCGAAAACCTGCCGGTGTTGTGGTCAGGCATTTGGGCTTCAACCCGCTCGTGAGTCACGCAGCCTCGCTGCATTGCGTATCACCGTTGTTCGTTCGCATTCGCCACACATGCCAGCCGCGTGTTTAGGGCGTCTCCGTATTCGTCGTGGCCCGACACTGCGAGGTTGCTCTCGTATGAGTGTAAGTGACGCTCGTGTGAGTGCACGTGACTTTCGTTTGCCTGAGCGCGACGGTCGTGTGTGAACGCGTGACGCATCGCCGTGGCAAGCGCCGCTCCGTGTGTGAAGTCAACCAGTATGTGCAACCACGCTTGCGCTTGCGGCGGTGACATTCCCAATTCGGCGAGTAGCGTGACCAGACTGGCGGAGATGCGCGTGTACCCAACCACCGACGAATACGAGGTCTCGGTGGTACGGTTCGGTTTCGATAATGATACGGGCAAACAGTTCTGCAGCGTGCGTGCTCATGCGAATGTCTCGATAAGCCGTCGAATGTCAGCGCCCGACAGATCAAACTGTTTGGCGAGGCGAAGGCGGACCAGCATTTCCGCAACCTCTGGCCCTCTCACCCGATAACGCGCAAGGTCCAACCGCAACTGCACGTCAGACGTGATGTGCATGCCATCGTGTTCGTTGGCCCCGATGAAGACGGCGCTGCCGTAGTACGGCGGTGAAAACACCACGAGGTTCCCACCATCCGCGACGGGCTCTGCGTACATCGCGGCCAGTGTCAGCGCCCCCTGCACCGAGTGCTCGCGGAATGCGATGCTCACGCGTGGTGCAATCTCTTCATACGGGTACGGCGTGATGTACTGCTTCGCGTTGTTTTGCGTCCATTTGTAGCTTGCTATCTCAGAACCGTCTTCGCTGGCACGCTTGTTAGTTCATCACAAGGGAATTGGCGCGAAGCATGTAAATGTCTCGGACATGCGCGAGGCATGGTGAAGGCATCGGCTCCGCGTGGTCAATATTCCGCGCGAAGCGCAATCTGTCATATCGACAAGGCAGCTGCTATCGCTGAACTCGATCCGGAAATGGCCGCTTTCAGGGCGATCACCGCGGAAGTGGAATCAGCTACCCCCATCTTTCACGCATTGCGACGACATAAGTATCTGGGCAGTGAGCAACTACAGCCGCATGACCACCTGCAGAAGAATGCCGTGCGTCCGTTCTGCTTGGCGGTTTCAGAACTGATTGAACGTGTGCATACGAGTTTCAATTTGAACCCATCTTTCTCCGTTGATAAGGAAGACGGAGAGTTACGTATGGGTACGCGCTTTCATGCGGCGGGGGTCGGCGGAGGCGATCGCTGGGCAATGCCTCAACCGCCGCTCAATATGGCTATTTCCGCAGGTGATCC
>Ga0163144_10000183_pt1 | contig 146141 bp, 144 predicted proteins | sample OliLak19BULKMAT1_FD_123175 | JGI IMG/M metagenome (GOLD analysis project Ga0163144, IMG submission 123175) | Freshwater microbial mat bacterial communities from Lake Vanda, McMurdo Dry Valleys, Antarctica - Oligotrophic Lake LV.19.BULKMAT1 | ecosystem: Environmental > Aquatic > Freshwater >...
GCAACACGACCCTAGGAGGGATCGATCGACAGACCGGCAAGATCACCGGCAACGATAAATTATGAACCCATTGCTCGGACTTCTGTAAAGCATGCGCCTGACTGGTCACGGACTCAGCCAAGTTTGAAATTCATACGCAAGCGTTGATCGGACTTATTGAACTCGCTTGGGTCGTATCGCCTCTGCCGAACGGCTCGCAGCGCGGCGACACCCAAGACGCCTGGCGGGGCGGATGTCGCGACTCGAATGTTTACGGGTCTCCCGGAAGAGTGGATATCGTACTCAAGATCTACCGCTCCCACTGCCCCAGCGAGTCTTCCGCATAACGTCGCGGCTCAGCCGCGGCGCTTAGGTGCCGTATGCAGCGTTTGGTTACGCGGCGCCTTGCTTGTTTTTCTTCGACGCAAGATAGACGCGGAGCGCCCGATTAACCGCTTGCGGCGAGTCGAACTGAGAGCCGACATCGGGTTCCAAGACAAAGACGTTCGACCCTTTCTTCAGACGCTCAACGTACTTCCCGCGAACTCCCTTCGAGAAGTCGTACTCGTCCGACATTTCATCGTTGGAGTCAGCCTTCTTGCTCATACGTCTTGCGCTCGCGCCGCATTGCGACTCTGCCGCTAATGAGGCGGACCGCTTCCCCTCGAGCTACATGGGAGACAACGATTAATCGCCCGGCGAAGGTTGACCCAATCGGGACCAATCGAAACTTGCCCTCTGAATGGGCCGGATCCCTAACGGCTGACGAGAGACGGTCGAGGATTGTTTCGCTGGGCATCGGCGGCGAAGCAGCTACTCGATTTGAGACGTCGCGCAGTTGCCAAACTGGAGCCAAACGACTTTCGGAGGAGCGCCGAGAAGCATCGACAGTTGTCGGAAGTCGTCGTCCTTTGAGACGATCATGAACTCGCCGGATGCCGCGAAGGTCCAGATCTCCGCGTCGATCGATTGGGACAGTCCCGCGGCACCGACATGAGGCGAGCCTGGCGACAGATCCGCGAGATTGGAATCGAGCTTGAAAGACAGATTCTGATCAACGAGAACCTTCACTAGGCACCGGCCGAGGCAAGCTTTCGCTCTCGATCATCGGCGAATGCCAGGCAAGCTCTGATGTCGTCGACGGTAAGTTCGGGAAAATCTCGAAGAATCTGGGCTTCCGTCATCCCGGAAGCGAGATAATCCAAAACATCGAACACCGTAATCCGAAGGCCCCGAATGCACGGCTTGCCGCTTCGCTTCCCGGGCTCGATCGTGATTCGCTCGCGGTAGTCCCTGGCCGGCATTCTAGCGTCGACTATCGCGTCCGCTCAGAGGCAGAGCGGTCGGGGATGCCGTCTAACGCCCAGCATCAGCTGCGGCGCGCAGCGCCGTCTGCCGCATTCTCTTGTTAGGCTGCTGAGCTACGGACCGACGCACAGATTGGGTACCGAAAGCCGCGTGAAGAGATGAGGTGACGCCACGGCACTAGAAGGGTAGTGCCCAAGCGCCTGCTTGAACTCTGGATGGTTGAATGCCGCCCGAAAATGGGCCACCGACTCCCACAACGCGTAATTCATGAATACCGTGCTTCCAGCAATGCCTTGATGCAACTGAGTTGAGATGTAGCCTGGCTGCTGCTTCATCCAGTTCGCGTCGGCTTCCCACGCTTTCAACAGGGCCGGGATGTCTTCCGCTGCGACATCGAAGACGTTCACCAGGACAACCGGTGAGACGTCGGTATTGATCTGCTGAAAGATCGGAACGTTCTGGTCCAATGGTTTGAGTTGAAGCATGCGATATCTCCTTGGTAGTCGCGCTTGGGAACGGACTAGGCGCTACATGAGGGGCCTAACGGATCCCGGATCAGCGGCGATCCGCGCCGTAGAAGTTTCGTCGAAGGTACACAGACCGCCGCCAGGCCGCATGGAGGCAGGGAGGCAGGGAGGCATGGAGGCAGGGCGACCGCGCGAATCGTCCGCTGCATTCGTTGGTAATGCGGCGAGCAATTAGAGAAGGCCGGCAAACTCGTCAGGAGTCAGGCCGGCTTCACGAATGAGAGACCGCAGCGTCCCCTTCGCAAGGACCTTGTGGTTCGGAACGACAAGTCTGCGAAACGGGGGAGCAGCGTTCCGAAGGATCACATGGCGGCCCCGCTGACGATCGACCTCGTAACCGATCCGAGAGAAGGCACGGATCGCATCCGCACCCGAGACAACCGGGAGCTAGCTCACACCGCCACTTCCACGATTTCCTCATCGATCGAGGGAGGAATTGCGTCGTCATGGGCATCAAGACTCTCAAGATAGAGCTCGATAGCTTCTCGGACGGCGGAGAGAGCCTCCTGCGGGGTTCGACCCTGGGAGACGCAACCAGGCAGCGAAGGCACCTGCGCAACGAAGACGCCGTCCTCATCCTGCTCGAGATAGACTCGGAACTTCATCGAGATCTCCTTGGAGGTGGTCTTTAGCACGGCAGAGTCTTGGAGCTTGCCGCATAACGGATCGACGCTCAGCGGCGAGTCGGCGCTACAGAGGTCTGGCGAGAGTACAGCGACCGGTACCTGAACACGAAAATTTGGCGAATCGCCGTCCGTCCGATTTCGGGCACGACCCGGCCGCGTTCCGCGAGGGTCGACAGGGAGTCTGCGCACTCAAGGGCTGCACGAGCGACCGACGCAGCCCCTTGGGCCGACTCCGCGGCGTATAAGCGAGCGCATCATTCAGAGCGTCCAGGGCAGGTCGCGCCCAGACTACTCGGCGCGGAGAATCCATCGACGCTCAAGCTCCTGGACTACCTGCTCATGCGGAATGATGTTGCCAGCATCTGCCTCGACAAGGCCGAGCTCAACCTGCTGAACGACATAGAGATGGTAAGTGACGTCTCCGAGACTGCAGTCATCGGGAAGGCGATCCAAGAGAGCACGAAACGAGTCTTCGGTCGACATGGCGCCCATGGTAGCAAGGCCTTGCAAGGGGACGGGCAAGTCCTGCGCCGCATAACGGTTCGCCGCTAAGCTGCGGCCGCGCGTGGTTGTGCCGCGGCTTGTGTAGGGCGCAGCGCTTGGCATGGCTGAAGCCCGCGGCCGACAGCTTCAGCGGCTTGTTGGGCGGCACTTTCCGAGCTGGAGCCGGTGACGGCTTCACGCATGGATGGTGCCGAGCGCTCGGATGAATTCTGCCGAGCTGGAGACCCATCCGAACAAGGTCTGAATCAGGAGAAGACTTGCTTCGTGATTCGTCCGAGGTAGATCGCTCCCGATCGGCTCCGCAGTGCAATCGGCCAGGAGAACGCACGAGTAGTCTCTGAACATCGCATCTCGGACCGTAGACTCGACACAAACGCTCGTCGAAACCCCTGTGACGATCAGCCAGTTCACGCCGCGACTTTTGAGAAGGGCATCGAGCTCCGTTCCATGGAAACCGCTGAACCGGTTCTTGTAGATCACGAGATCTGCTGGGTGCGGCTTGAGCTCATCGAGCACGTCGGTGTTCCAGGTTTCTCGGACCAGGACTCGGCTGGGTCGTCCATCCGGCGCGGTCACCCGTGCTCCGACGGAAAAGACGTTGAGATGCCTCTCGCGATTGGGAGACCCAGTAGGGCCAAGGTCTGACAGATCGTCGTGGTATCCCATCTTCAGGTAGACAACGGGGATTCCGACTTTCCGGGCTGCATCCAGCGCTCGGCCAATCGGAGCAATCGCGTTCCGAGCGGCAGAGATGTCGATGCCCGCGCGATCGAACATGCCGCCTTTGGCTCCGAAATCGTTCTGCATGTCCACGACGAGCACAGCCGCACGTGCGGTGTCGAGGGCTACGGGCTCCGTGGTCGTCTCAATCTTTACAGCGTGGCCATCCGCTCCGGACTCATTGGAGCTGCGTTCCATTCGTAGTCCTCCGAGTGCCGCCCAACGGATCGCGGATCAGCGGCGAGCCGTTGCTGAAGAGTTTCGGCGAGAGTACAGGGCCCGGCGCGAGCCGGCACGAGCCGCCCTTTCCGGAGCGCGAAGCGCGGAGGATCGAGGACGGCGGAGCCCGAGACGGGCTCGTCCAAGGCTCGTCCTTCTGCATCCGCTTGATTCTCTTCAGGCCCCCTCCTGAACCCACTCCACCCGGAATAGGCTGGTTGGTGCACTAACACCCAACCCTCAGGAGAGGACCATACGATTCTACAACAAGACCCATCGCCACTACTGCGGCGTCGATCTCCACGCCAAGACCCTCTACCTCTACATCCTCGATCGGAACGGCGAGGTCGTCTTTCACAAGAACATCAAGTGCCGGCCCGAGACCTTCCTGGCCGCCGTCGAGCCCTACCGCGAGGACCTCGTCGTCTGCGCCGAGTGTGTCTTCTCCTGGTACTGACTCGCCGATCTCTGTGAGCGAGAAGGGATTGTGTTCGTCCTGGGCCATGCCCTCTATATGAAGGCCATATACGGCGGTAAGGCCAAGAACGACAAGATCGACGCCCTCAAGATCGCGACCCTGCTGCGGGGTGGGAACATCCCGTTCGCCTACGTCTATCCCCCCGAGATGCGCGCCACTCGGGATCTGCTTCGAAGGCGGCTCTACCTGGTCCGCAAGCGGGCCGAGCTCCTCTCCCATATCCAGAACACCCACCACCAGTACAACCTCGCCGAGCCCCGGGCCATGGTCGCCTACAAGGCGAACCGCGTGGGCGTCGCCGATGCCTTTGCCGAACCCGATGCCCGGAAGAGCATGGAGATCGACTTCCTCCTGATCGAGCACCAGGACGACGTCATTCGCGAGCTCGAGCTCCATCTGGTCCACCAGGCCAAGCAGCACGATCCCGATGCCTTCCACCGCCTCCGGTCCGTCCCCGGCATCGGCAAGATCCTCGCCATGACGATCCTCTACGAGGTCCACGACATCCACCGCTTCCCCCGAGTCCAGGACTTCCTCTCCTATGCCCGGCTGGTCAAGTGCGAGCACAGCTCGGCCGGCAAGCGGCTCGGATCCGGGGGATCGAAGATCGGCAACGCGCATCTCAAGTGGGCCTTCTCCGAAGGAGCCTCCCTCTTTGTGCGCCACAGCGAGGAAGGCCAGAAGATGGCGAGGCGACTTCAGTCGAAGCACGGCCAGAGCAAGGGCCTCTCGATCCTCGCCGCCAAGCTGGGTCGATCCGTCTATTACATGCTGAGCCGAGAGAGGGCGTTTCAGATGGAGCGCTTCCTGGGCCAGGCCGCCTAGTAGAGCGAGATTGGGCGAGCCCGCCGCATAACTGGCATCGCGTGCTTCGATCACGAAGCACAGGACCGAGCCCGATGAAAAGCCGCAAGAAGGACCGGAGTCCTGGGACTCGATCCCGAGATGGCTTCATGGACACGGGTCCGATGCTGCATCGCTTGATTGGTGGCCCACTCTCCCTCCCAGACGGAGGACATTCGAGGGATGCCGACGGGGTCGGCCTCTCCGATCTCTGCCCCTGTCTCGAGCCCGGAGATAACTGGACGGATCGCCGAGCCAGATCGTTTTGAATGGACGAGCCAGGGTACGAACGTGTTTCTGGGACGGGGGATCCAGATCGAGACTCGAAACGAGTCGATCCTCCACGGCCTCTTCGAGGACGGCGAGCCCCAATAGGTGTTTGGTGCAGAGAAAACTCTGCCGCCTGACCGTGAAACCAAAGACAGAGATTCGGGAGAACGACAGCATCCGACGACCAACGCTGAAATCCATCAGCGTAAGGGGTCATTCCGTGCCCTTGACGACCGGGGCCTGATAGGTGTTATGCGGCCCCTTGCTTCTTTTTCGTCTCCAGATAGACACGAAGTGCTCGGTTGACTGCTTGGGGAGAATCAAACTCGGACGCAACGTCGGGGTCGAGAACGACGACGTTGGACCCATTCTTCAGTCTCTCGACGTATTTGCCGCGGACGCCTTTCGAAAAATCGTACTCCTGGGCCGGCTCGTCAGCGCGTTCATCTTTCTTGCTCATAGTCTCTCCGCTCACGCCGCGTCGCGAGTCTTGCGCTGATGAGTCGGACCGACTCCCCACGATCAACGTGGGAGACCACGACCAAGCACTCGGCAAAACTTAGCCCAATCAATACAAATCGAAACTCGTCGTCTGAATTCGCCGGATCAGCGATCGTTGAGGAGAGCGGATCGAAGAACGCGGTTGAAGCCTCATCGAACGAAACTCCATGCTTCTCGCGATTGGCTGCGCTCTAGTCTGGGTCCCACTTGAAGTTCACGGGCGCACCTTGGGCCGCATAACGGATCACGGATCAGCGGTGATCCGCGCCGTATAAATTTTGCCAACGGTAAATCGATCGTCGCCAGGCCGCACTGCGGCTGCAAGGGCTCGGCGCGGATCGTCCGTTGCATTCGTTGGTTATGCGGCGAGCTTGCCCATAATTACCTTGTAGCTACACTCGCGAACGATGGCCGACCTCCACTTTCAATGGGATGCCCGCAAGAGCGCCGCGAATTAGCGAAAGCATGGCGTTTCTTTCGAGGAGGCTCAGTCGGTCTTTTTCGACGATCGAGCCATCCTCGTTGATGATCCGGACGAGGGCGCCGAGGATCGGTTCGTTCTCTTGGGACTCAGCGCGACTCTGCGAACTCTCGTGGTTTGCCATTGCTACCGATCAGACGACCGGGTCATTCGAGTTATTTCAGCTCGAAAGGCACATCGCGAGGAACGCCGCGATTATGAGAGGAGATGGCGGAAATGAGGTCGCAATACGATTTCTCGAAGGGTAAAGCCAACCCCTACGCGAAGCAGCTGAAAAAGCAGGTCACGATCCGACTAGATGAGCAGACCCTTGAATACTTTAAGGCGCTCGCAGCGGACACAGAGATCCCCTACCAGACTTTGATCAACTTGTACCTTCGGGAATGCGCGAAAGTCAAGAGACGTCCCGATCTCAAGTGGAAGTCGGCCAGCTAGGCGTCTCGTGCTCGCCGCATAACGGATCGCGGATCAGCGGCGAGCCGCGCCGTAGAAGTTTCGTCGAAGGTACACGGACCGCCGCCAGGCCGCACGCCGGACGGACGACCTCGACGCGGATCGTCTGACCTTGCTCGGATAAGTGGACACCCAACCGGTCTATCATGGCCGAGAGAGGTGTTCATGTCGAAGAGAGCATCAGCCCGCGTCCGAAGGACGTTCACTCCCCAGTTCAAGAAGGACGCCGTGGCGATGGTTCGCCGCGGCAAGACGCTGGCGGATGTCGCCAGCTCATTAGGCATCGCCCGAAGCCTGCTCCAGTACTGGAGACACCGGCTCGATGTCGAGTCGCCTGAGCCGTTCCCCGGCAAGGGGAAGGCGAGAGCCGAGACTGACGAGATCCGGGAGCTCAAGGCTCGACTGAAGGACGTCACCGAGGAACGGGACATCCTAAAAAAAGCACTGGCCTACTTTGCGGACGACCAGAAGTGAAGTTCCGGTTCGTCCAGGAGCACCGGGAGACCTTCCGGGTAGGCAAGATGTGCGAGGTCCTGAAGGTCTCCCGCAGCGGGTTCTATGCCTGGCTCGATCGCCAGCCGAGTCGCCGTGTCCTCGAGGACGAGAGGATCTCGGTCCAGGTCCGGAAGGCCCATCGTGAGGTCCACGGCATCTACGGATCGCCGCGGATCTATCGACTGCTTCGTCGGCAGGGTCAGTCCTGGGGCCGGCATCGGATTGCCCGAATCATGCGAGAGGAAGGCCTCAAGGCGCGTTGCATGAAGCAGTTCCACTGGATCTCGACGACCCGAAGCGAGCACCCCGCAGCGCCCGACCTGCTCCGCAGAGAGTTCTCTTCGACCCGACGGGATCGCATCTGGGTGGGCGACGTGACGCAGCTTCGAACAGGCGAAGGCTGGCTGTATCTGGCGATGCTGATGGACCTGCACTCGCGGAAGATTGTGGGCTGGTCGACTTCGAGTACGCCCCGGCAGGAGATCACACTCGAAGCCTTGACCATGGCGGTCGAGGCGCGACGACTTCGACCTGGACTGATCCACCACACGGACCGCGGGGGCCAGTACAGCTCCGCGGCCTACCAGGACCTTCTCGATGAGTACGGAATGCGATGCAGCATGAGTCGACCGGGGCAGTGTCTCGACAACGCCGCGGCGGAGAGCTTCTTCCACACGCTAAAGACCGAATGGATCTATCACGCTCACTACAAGACGAGGAGGGAAGCGAGGCTCGCGATCTTCGAGTACATCGAGAGCTTCTACAACACGATCCGAATGTACTCTTCGCTTGACTATCGATCGCCCGAGGAGTACGAAAGACTACGATCTGCCGCTTAACTTCATGTCCACTTTACCGGGGCAAGATCAGTCCGCTGCATTCGTTGGTTATGCGGCGACGCGGATCAACTCGCCCGGTCTGACGCCTTCAAGGACGCTCAGCAGCTTCGGAACGAGAGGTTTGAGGTCGTCGATATTGTTGCTTCGAGCCGCAAGCGCGACGACAGCAATCTTTAACCCGGCGAGGTTCTGTTGGTAACGAATACCTTGATCAACGGTTACGAAGACATCGAACGACTCCGCAGCGCGAGCGAGAAGGGCGCCGTTCTGGATTCCACCCCAGCCAGCTTGCTGCACCGTCTGAACGTCATGGGGCGCCAGAAGACGCCCCAGCCGCTTGGGGACACACTCGTCAAGCAGCAGGCGCATCAGCGTCCAATAGGGCGCGGGCATGCTCTAGTACGGCGAGAGCCTGGGCCTCTGTAACTGTTGGAAAATCCTCAAGAAACTCAGAAAGAGGATGGCCACCCTCGAGATAATCGAGAAGCGCCTTCACCGGGACGCGGGTTCCGCGGAAGACCGGCGTTCCTCCAAGAATATCCGGATCAGTCACGATTGTTAGACAACGAGACGCCATGACTCCCCAGGGTAGCGGATTCTGCGTAGACGCGACTGCCGCGGCACGAGAGGCCCGTCGCCGCATAACGGATCACGGATCAGCGGCGATCCGCGCCGTAGAAGTTTCGCCAAGCGTACACCGATCGTCGCCAGGCCGCACGGCGGTTTGAAGGTCTCGGCGCGGATCGTCCGTTGCATTCGTTTGTTATGCGGCGCGTTCTGAATGTCGGGCTACAAGACCCCGGGTTACCCATTTCGGGGCGCCCCGAGCTCACCAGGGCTTCACGGTTCACCTCGACCGGCTCCTGGTCACCTCGTCTGACTCGGATGTTCCCGTCCCGGATTCGGGTCTCTGCCCATCATTCGAGTCGCACCCTGGGCGAGAGGGGCGATCGCTTCGCTCTCCCCCCGAAGGCCCGGTCCGGGCTAACGCGACGATCGTCGACGTTAGCCCGGACCGGGCCTTCGGGTCGAGCGCCTCGACGTCCATCGTCTTCAATTTGAGAGAACTTAGAGATTCGCAGCCTGGCCAGCTTGGCCGTCGCATTGCGACAGGCACTGCAGTCGAGGGGCTTTGCGATTCGAAGGGGCTATGCGGACGCTTCGCGCCGCCTAACGGATCGCGGATCAGCGGCGAGCCGTTGCTAAAGAGTTTTGGCGAGGGTACATAAGCCGGCGCCAGCCGGCACGAGCTGACCTATCCGCAGCCCGAAGGGCGGAGGATCGAGGTCGGCGAAGCCCGAAACGGGCTCGTCCAACGGCTCGTCCGTCTGCATTCGCTTGTTAGGCGGCGTTCTTCTTAGTCTCAAGAAGTACCTCAAGGAGGCTCTCAAGGCGAACGTCGAGCTGCGACGGATTGATATAGAACGACGGACGCCCGAGCTTCGGGTTCAAGACCGCATTGGCGCGCGAAAGAAGCGGAAGACGCGCGCGTAGCTGATCGGGATATTTCGCGTGGGCTTGAATGACGCGGATGTTTTGGGCTCGAAACTCGTCAAAGGTCTCGAATTCACCCCAACCGATAGGTTGTTCTCCCCAAGGCGCGTACCACAGTCCCTCGGGTCCGACTCGGAGCTTGACGCGCCGATCAGCCCCGCGCACCCCAACTATCATCAAAAGGAGCCCAACCACCCAGGCCATGGGATAGTAGAATGGTCCGAAGAAATAAAGCGCCGCGTTCCCGACGGTAATAATAAACCCTAGCAGAATGAGGATGATTGACTTTTTCAGCGCGAACCTCGCTTCGAGTTGCATGAATGCCGCCTAACGGATCGCGGATCAGCGGCGAGCCGTTGCTAAAGAGGTTCGACGAGAGTACACAGTCTGGCGCCAGGCGGCACGAGCCGCCCTATCCGGAGCCCGCAGGGCGGAGGATCGAGGGCGGCGAAGCCAGAGACGGTTTCGGCCGACGGCTCGTCCGTCTGCATTCGCTTGTTATGCGGCGTTCTTTCTGGAGCACTTACGCAATGCCTCAGGTCTCCGTTCGTCGAATGTCCGCCGAGCAGGTCGCGGAGGTCACCGGAGTCTGGCGTCGGTCTCGGCTGGATGCCGCCCCGGAAATTGAGGCGCGGCTCGGGCATTCCCTTGAAGATGACCTCGGCCATTTTGGAGATGTCGTCATGCGAGAATGCGACGTCTGGATTGCGGAGCTTGATGGGCTCATCGTTGGGATGATGGCAATCCGAGGCGGCCACTTGGAGAAGCTTTACGTTGAGCCTAACCGCCAGCGGCTGGGCATCGGGACGCTACTCCTCGATAAGGCAAAGAGCGAGTCTCCATCTGGCCTGACTCTCTTCACTCATCAGGTCAACTCGAGGGCCCGAGGATTCTACGAAGCGAGAGGTTTCGAGCCAATCGAGTTCGGAATGAGTTCGATGCCCGAGAACGAGCCGGACGTCAAGTACGCCTGGTCACCTCGGCGGTCGGAGAATGCCGCATAACGGATCACGGATCAGCGGCGATCCGCGCCGTAGAAGTTTCGCCAACGGTACACCGATCGCCGCCAGGCCGCACGGCGGCCGAAAGGCCTCGACGCGGATCGTCCGTTGCATTCGTTTGTTATGCAGCCAGCCGGGCTTGCGACCCCGTCGCGTTTCGCCTTCTGTGGATTTGGAGCCCCGCTCCGCCGGCTCGGACGCGCTTCCCAGCACGGCCGAGAACCTCGAGAGGACTGGCGTTTACCCTGCCCTGGCCCGATCAAATCGGCATCGAGAGATCCCCCTGAACCGTCTTCGAGGCCCAAGGCCGGGAGGACTTGTCAGATGGACGGATTCAGGAATCGGAAGGAGATACGAATCGATCTCGTCCAAGCGGATGAGACGGGCTCGGCCGGAGGTCCGCCGTCTTTGACTGACGAGGGCAGAGCAGCCGCTCGCGCGCTTGCTGCATAACGGATCACGGATCAGCGGCGATCCGCGCCGTAGAAGTTTTGCCAACGGTACACCGATCGTCGCCAGGCCGCACGGCGGCTGAAAGGCCTCGACGCGGATCGTCCGTTGCATTCGTTTGTTATGCAGCCAGCCGGGCTTGCGACCCCGTCACGTTCCGCCTTCTGGGGATTTGGAGCCCCGCTCCGCCGGCTCGGACGCGCTTCCCAGCACGGCCGAGAACCTCGAGAGGACTGGCGTTTACCCTGCCCTGGCCCGATCAAATCGGCATCGAGAGATCCCTCTCAACCGTCTTCGAGGCCCAAGGCCGGGAGGACTCGGCAGATGGACAGATTCAGGAGTCGGAAAGAAACACGAATTGATCTCGTCCAAGCGGATGAGACGGGCTCGGCCGGAGGTCTGCCGTCTTTGACTGACGAGGGCAGAGCAGCCGCTCGCGCGCTTGCTGCATAACGGACCACGGATCAGCGGCGATCCGCGCTCCAGAAGTTTCGTCGAAGGTACACGGGTCGGCGCCAGGCTGCACGCAGGCGGTACGATCCCGCGGATCGTCCGCTGCATTCGTTGGTTATGCGGCGTCCTTAGCTTGGAAGTCGAGCCAGATGCTCGCATCATCCCAGGTATGGATCTCGCCACGCGGATCCTCGAACCAGACGACATCAGGTTCACTCGGCAGACCAGCGAGCACCGTCCAGATCGAGCCAGCACCAATTGTCTGACCGATCGAGGCTCCCATGTCGTTTTGGAGTCGGAGCTGCTTTCGGAGACGAAGACGGTCGCCGGCAGAAACGCCGCACGGGTATTGCAACAAAGTATGCTCGGCCGAAACGACCCGTCGATGTTCGTCAGGAGCCACGAGGATGCCGCATAACTAGTTAGTAAGACCACAAGAATACCAATTAGGGAGCGGGTGTCTTGCGTGATAAGCGTGGGGCAGTTTCGGGTGGGGGGTTGGGGTCGGCGGTTTGGGTTCGCTGTGGGTGAGATGGGGGATTTGAATGTCCCGGCGGGTACCGCGTAAGGAATTATCGCGGCTTGGTCGTCGACTATCACGGCATCTGGGGTTTTCGATTGGTGCGGGCGGGGCTGGTGCGTCTGATTCAGCGGGTGTGAGAGATCGAATTTTGGCGGCTTGGGTGGGCGAGCTCGTTGGGTGTGAACTTGTGGCCTCTGGCGGTCAACGAGAGGATGCGGGTTGGTCGGGTTTGGCTTTGGCGGAATGTTCCGGGGATGGAACGGGGGAATTCGAATCAGCGTGGCGGGCGGGGGTCTGGGGCGCGCGGGGCGCGTCCGGGTCGGAGCACGGGTGGAGGGGAGCGGAGACGAGACGGTCGCGGGGACGGCGGGGGGGATCGGGGGCGGGATCGGGATGAGGCTGCGGCTGAGGGAGCGCCGGCGGAGCTCGGGCTCGGGCCTCGCTCGCCGCTCCTGGGGGCGCATCCGCCTCGGGTGATGGATGCGTTGCGGGATCAGCTGCGGATTCGGCATCGGTCGTTGTCTACGGAGCGGAGCTATGTGGCTTGGGTGCGGCAGTTCATTTTATTTCATGGGAAGCGGCATCCGGCGGGGATGGGTCCGAGAGAGGTCGGAGCGTTCCTGACTGAGCTGGCGACACGGAGGAATGTGGCGGCGGGGACGCAGAATCAGGCGCTGAATGCGTTGCTTTTTTTCTATCGGCATGTGATCGGACGGGATCTCGGGTCGCTCGGGGAGGTGGTGCGGGCGCGGCGGCCGTTGCGGATTCCGGTGGTGTTGACGGTGGATGAGGTCGAGAGCGTGCTCTCGCGGCTCGAGGGGGATACGCGGACGGTTTCGCTTCTATTGTGGGGCGGCGGGCTTCGGTTGCTCGAGGCGCTTCGGCTGCGGGTCCAGGACGTGGATTTCGAGCGGCGGGAGCTTCGGGTGCGGGATGGGAAGGGGCGGCGGGATCGGTTGACGGTGATGCCGGAGCGGGCGGTGGAGCCGTTGCGGGGGAAGATTGCGGCGGCGCTCACGCTGCATGCGGGGGATCTCGCCGAGGGGTACGGCGAGGTCGAGCTGCCGTATGCGCTCGCGCGGAAATATCCGCGGGCGGGGTATGAGCCGGGGTGGCAGTGGGTGTTTCCTGCGGATCGGCTTTCTGCGTGTCCGCGGACGGGGCGGGTCGGGCGGCACCACGTGTTCGAGACGACGATCCAGCGTCATGTGCGCGACGCGGGGGTTCGGGCGGGGATTTCGAAGCGGGTGACGCCGCATGTGTTTCGACACAGCTTTGCGACGGCGCTGATCGAGGGCGGCTATGACATCCGGACGGTGCAGGAGCTGCTCGGCCACCAGAACGTATCGACGACGATGATCTACACGCACGTCCTCAATCGGGGCGGGCGCGGGGTTCTGTCGCCTGCGGATCGGGCCGGGCGCGGGCGCGGGGAGCGGCTCGACCGCGACAGCGGGGACACTCGCGGAGGGACGGGTGGGCGATCTCGGGATCCGGGACGCGACCGGCCACGGGCGCAGCGGAGGAAGCAGGGGCCGTGGGAGTGTCAGTGTGGCGCGGTCTTCTCGCCGACGCGGCGGCGGATCTCGACGTCGCCGGCGCTGAAGACGACGGCAGAGGGGGTGATTTCGCGCAGGACGAGGCCGGCGACGGTGTCGCCTTCGCGGGCGGTGACGAGCTCGTCGGTCTCGACGATGCGGACTTTGGCCGAGCGGCGTTCGGGCTTGGGGTGCCAGGCGGTACGTACGACCGTGACTTCGGCGAAACCGGCTGGGGCGACACGTTTGAATTCGTCCGGGCGGACGGGCTCGGGCTTGGCTGCGGACTGGGCTTCGGGCTCGGGACGGGGCTCGACGCGCCGGGGCTCGGCGGCGGGGACGGGGATCGCGGCGGGTGTTGCGGGACGCGGCGACGCGGCGACTGGGACGGTCGGTTTTGCGATCGAGTCTGCGGGACGTGTGGAAGGCGGGCGCGCGGCGGCGGTCTGCGTCGGGGCGGGCGGAGCAGATGGGGTAACGGCGGACGGGGCGGACGCGGGCGACGGGATGGCGACGGCGGGGGTCGGGGAAGTCTGCGGCGTGGGCGAAACGGGCTCCACGGGTGTGGCTGTAACGTTAGTCGTTGTGGGCCGAGCTGAGGTTGCGACGGACGCGACCGGTGCCGAGGGTGCCGGAGGCGCGACGGCGGCGACGGACGCGGCGGGTGCGGGTGCGGGTGCGGCGGTCGGAAGGGTCGGGGGCTGCTCGGGGACGGCGAGGGAGGATTGGACGGCGACCATTGCGCGGGGTGCGGCGGCGGGTTCGGGCGCGCTGGGCGGAGGGGAGACGGTGGGCGCGAGGGCGGGCTCCGCTGTCGCGAGGCGAGTGGGAGGCGCGGCGTCCGCTGCGGCGTTCCGATTCGGGGGGGCGGAGAAGAGGCCGCTCTTGGTCAGGGCGAAGCTGAATACGGCAATGAGCAGGGCTCCTGCGAGAGTCGCCAGGACGAGAGGGCGCCGCGCTCGCGTCGACGGCGGGCGTTCGTCTTCGCTAGGGCTCACGCCGATTCGGGCGGCGGCTTCTTCCGCGAGGATGCGGCCGCGCAGCGCGTCGGCAGCGCGGGGGTCGGTTGCGGGGATCGCCGCGGGGGCGTCGCGCAGGACTGTCGGAGCGCCGCCGGTGCGCTTCTTCTTCGGATCGTCGTTTTCGAGGCGGCGTAGGGCCTTGAGGATGGTGCTCATCCGCGGTCTCCGGGGGGAGTCGTGGGTTTTGATCGGTTGCGCGTGGCGTCGATGCCGACAGGGGCGTTGGCCGAGCTCGGGGTTCCGAACGCGCTGGGCGCGTTAGGCGAGGGGGACGCTGAAGCGCCCGGCGCGAAGGCCGGGGCGAGCGGCGACGGAAGCGGACGGACGGAGCTCGCGGAGAGGCGCGGGACGGGGTAACGAGGGAGCTCGGCATAGAGGGCGATCTGGGTGAGGGGGCCGACGACGCCGTCTTCGGAGAGGCCAGCGCGGCTCTGGAATTCGCGCAGGGCGTCGGCGGTCTTTGCGTCGAAGACGCCGCTCGGCGGTCCGTCGAGGTAATGCAGCTCGGCGAGGGCGATCTGGAGCCATTCGACGCTCGCGCGCGCGCCGCCTCGTTCGACGCGGCCGGCGAGGGATTCGTGGTTCTTCCAGACGAGCACGCCGGCCTCGAGCCAGCGGGGCTCGAGCTCGGCGAGCGCGACGCTGACGACGCGGCCGGCGACGAGGCCGGCGAGCCAGACGCGATCGCCGTCGAAGCCGGTCAGGGCGAGCCATCGGCGGTCGGCTTCGATCGGGTCGAGGCGAACGCTGGGATCCACCGATGGATTCGTCGCAAGGACGACGGCGATCGGGATCAAGACGGGATGGTCGAGGCGGCGAAGCATTTCGAAGGAGCCGCCTTCGAAGGCGGTCGTCATGAGACCGCGCGCTTCGAGGCGTTCGCGGAGGGCTTCGGCATCCGCAGGGGCGGATTCGGCGGAGAAGCCGGTCTCGATCGAGGCGGCGGTCGCGGCAGCGGCAGAAGAGAGATCGTAGAGGTCGAGGAAGGCGCGCTCGCTATCGGCGAGGGCGGCTTCTTGGGGGCGATCGGCGAGGAGCTGCGGGAGCAGGCCGGGGGCGATGGCGCTGCGGCCGAGGGCGGGAGCGGTCGCGAGGGGGCCCGCGCCTTGCGGGCCTTCGGCGAGGGCGATGCCTGCGGCGGCGAGCTGGCTGTGGGTCGCGCGGAGCTCGGGCAGGCCAGAGCCGGGGGAACCGGGGATGCGGGGGGCGTCGCTGACATAACCGATCAGGCGGCCGACGAGCGGTGCGCCCGAGTCGGTTCGCGCGCTTGCGTCTGCGCCGCGGGCACTGACGGCGGGGGGGAGGCTCGTGCCGGGCTTGTCTGCGTCGGTGTGTGCCGGGTCGCCTAAGCCGCTGCGGCCGACGAGGAGGCCGGTCACGAGGGCGAGGCCGACGAAGCCGAGGGTCATTGCGAAGTACATCCAGGGGCGCTTCATCCAGGTCGGCAGGAGCTTGCGGACGAGGCGCGGGTCCCGGTCGCCCGGGTCGCGCACGTCGGGGATCTCGCGCGCGGCGGCGCGGATCAACGCCGGACCGATCTGAGCGGCGCGCGCGGCGTAGCCGGCGAGCAGGGCGCGGTCGCAGAGCTGGTTCACGAGGCGCGGGATGCCGCCGGTGCGGCGATGGACTTCGCGCAGCGCGGATTCGGTGAAGAGCTCCTTGGGCTCACCCGCGGCGATCGAGACGCGATGGCGGACGTAGGCGAGGGTCTCGTTGGCGCCCAACGGCTCGAGGTTCCAGCGCACGCTGATGCGCTGGCGCAGCTGGCGCAGGCCGCGCTCGTCGAGCTTGCGGTCGAGCTCGGGCTGTCCGAGCAGCAGGATCTGGATCAGCTTCTCGCGGCTCGTCTCGAGATTCGAGAGCAGGCGGACCTGTTCGAGGGTGGTCTCGGAGAGGGTCTGCGCTTCGTCGATGATGAGCAGTACGCGCCGGCCGCGCTCCTTCTGCTCGAGCAGGAACTTGTTCAGCTGGCTCATCAGGTTGCGGCGGCCGAGGCCCTCGGCGGGCAGGCCGAACTCGGCGCAGATCGACTGCAGCAGCTCGAGGGCGCTGCGGCTGGGATTGAAGAGGAAGGCGAGCTCGATGTCGCCTTCGAGGCGCTCGAGCAGGGTTCGACAGAGGGTCGTCTTGCCGGTGCCGACTTCACCGGTCACCGAGATGAAGCCCTCGCCCTGCTCGATTCCGTACAGCAGATGTGCGAGCGCCTCACGGTGTGAGGCCGCGAGATAGAGGAATCGGGGATCGGGGCTCAGCGCGAAGGGCTTCTCACGCAGACCATAAAAAGCGGTATACATCGGGCTTCCATCCGGGCGACCTTCCGGGGTCCATCCGGTGCGGCCATCTGATGCGGCCATCTGCTGTGTCAATCAGCTGCGGCGAGAGTCTAACGGACCGGGTTTCGAGGCGAATCGGTGGAACGGGGCGCAGGCATAGGGACGTTCGCGGCCTTCGGCGAGTTCGACGAGGCGCTCGGGTCGGCCGAGGCCCTCGGAGTCGACTCGGGGGCGACGCTCGTGAAGCTCTGCGTGCGGGACCGGGGCGGCGCGAGACATTTCGCGACCTGGCCCTCGCCTTCTTCCGCACGGGTGGGCGACCTGGTGTCGAGACTCGACCCCGACCGGATCGGGATCACGGGCTGCGGCAGCGCCGAGATCCTCGCCGACATCGCCCGCCCCGCCGCCAATCCGATCGAATTCGATGCCTGGGGCCGCGGGGCCAATGAGCTGCTCGCCCTCTCGGGTCTTGCGAAGGACGCGCCCTACCTGCTCGTCTCGATCGGGACGGGAACCTCGGCCCTGCGCGTCGAGGGGAGCCGGGTCGAACGCGTGGGCGGGACGGCCCTCGGCGGCGGAACCGCCCTCGGGCTCGGATTCGCGCTCACGCGCTGCCGCAGCCACGACGAGCTGGCCGCCCTCGCCGCCCGCGGCAACCGCGCGAACATCGATCTGCTGATCTCGGACATCTACGCCCGGAATACGATTCCGATCGCCGGCGAGGCGACGGCGGCCTCGTTCGGGAAGCTGGCGCGCGCGCTGGAATCCGAGCACGGGGCGGAGGCCGTTCCCGCCCGCCGCGAGGATCTCGCTGCGGCGATCATGGTGCTGGTCGCCGAGAACATCGCGCTGATCGCGAACGCGAGCGCAAAGCTCGCGGGGGTGGACCGGATCGTCTACGGCGGGTCGACGCTCCACGACAATCCGCGCATCGTCGAGACGGTCCGTCTGTTCTCGACCGTGATGGGCTTCGAGGCGATCGTGCTGCCGCGCAGCGGTCATGCGGGAGCCCTCGGCGCGATGCTGCTTGCAGCCTGACGCCCGCGAAGCGCGCCCCTCGATCGAGAAAAACAAAACGGACGGCACGCCGCGAGGCATACCGTCCGTCTTCTTCGTCTGACCGCGACGAGCCGCGAGGCCCGTTTCAGTTCGGGTCGCGCAGCGCGGGCTCGGTCGGCTCGTCGTCGGTTCCCTCTTCGGGCCGGGCGAGATTGCGGACCGCGCGCTGGGTGCGCGCGATCGCGGCGCGCTGAACGCGCAGCTCCTCGGTCTGGGCTGCGACCTGGCGCTCGAGTCGATCGCGCGCATCGACGAGCTCGTCAATGCGGCCCTCGAGAGCGGCGACCCGGCGCTGCATCTCGCGGAACATCTGGGTCAGCTCGTCGGAACCGGCTCCCATCATCGGCATCGCTCCCCCGAGACTCTCGTTGACCTGCGCACGCGAGATCACTTCCATGTTTTCCATCGTCTTCTCCTCGGAGTCGTCGAAGAGCAGCGACTCCGACGGTTTCGTTTCCTGTTTGTCGGTCGCGCGCGGCGCGCTCGCAGGCGTCCTCGTCGTCCCCGACGCGAGGGACGCACTGCCCCCCGTCAGCTCGGCGAACGGATTGCTCGAGTCCGAGGTCGAGGGCTTCCCTCCCTCTTCTTCGTCGTCGAACGCACGCTCATCCGCTTCTTCGCCGCCCTCGTCTCCGGCCGCCGCGCGCCGACGACGGGCCACGACGAGTCCCCCGAATGCAGCCGCCGCAAGCCCGAGCCCGGCGAGCGTCCAGGTCGTAAAAGCCCCGCCCTCGGCATCATCGCCCTCGGACGACTTCACCATCATCGGCCGCGACTTCGGGATCTCGCCCGCGGCGTCCGCTCCCGCAGCTGCGGCATCCGCCGTGCTGCCCGGTCCTCCGGCCAGGAGCGCCGGATCGGGCGGCGCAGCGCCATCCGTCCCGGGCGTAACCCCGCCGTCGTTCCACTCATCCCGCGGCATGCCCGCGGAATCGCTCCCGGACTGCGGCTCGAGGATCTCCTCGCCATTCGTCTGCGGTCTCGTGCTCGGCGGCGGCGTCCCGGCGTTCTCTGTCGACGCGAGAACCCGGGTCTTCGGTGCAGCGCTGGGCACAGCCGCAGATTGCGGGGAAGGCGTCGCGCTCGGCGCGGGTGTGGGCGTAGGTGTAGCTGTAGTCGTCGCCGCCGCAGTGGACGGCTTCGTCGTGGGTACCGCCGACTGCGCCAGCTTCGTCATCGGCGCAGCCGCAGGCTTGCTCGAATCAGAGGTCGACGCCGCGGTAGAAGGCTTCGTCGCCGGCGCCGAAGCCTTCGGCGTGGAAGAATTGGCAGTCAGCGTGACTTTGTCGTCGATCACGTCGAGCACGATGCGCGGCGGGCTCGCGAGGATCATCTCCTTCAGTCGCAGGCCCCCGCGCGCGAGCCGGATGCGCGCGACGGAGCGCGTGCCGTTCGGCTCGACGACGACCTGCTCGATGAAGGACTTGGTGGATTGGATGCGACGGGGAATGGAGCCCGCTTCGAGGGAGATGATCAGCTCGGATTCCTTCGAGCTCGGGTCACTGCGCTCGATCCGGTAGCCGGCGGAGCGGTCGAGCTCGAAGACCACGCGGGTGAATTCGGGATGGCGACCGACGCGCACCTCGACCACCTCGGCGGCCCACGCCTGCGAGACGCCGGCGAGCAGCCCGAACACGAGGAGCCCGTTCGAGGCCCTGCGTCCGCACCCCGAGCCCCGCCGTCCGAGCGCACGCCCGGACCGCAAGTGATCGGTCGGTTGGTTCGTCATCGTGCTCGGCACCTCCCTGTGGACCTCGCGGTGATGGCCCGCCCTCACGTCGAATTCCATCTCACCCTTCGCGCATGGCTTTCTGGATGGCTTCTCCGGATGGAAGAATCCGGATGCAAGAAAGAGGAACCAGTTGCATGCGCGCTGCGTTCCTCTTCGGGCAGCGTCCGAGACCACTTGATGGATTCCGCGGCCGACCCAGCCGCCGTCGCTCCCGAGCAGGACCGTCCACGAGCCGCCGACGACCGGGCCTGGGAGCCTCTCACGAAATCGCAAGAAGACGTCCAAGTACCCGAATTGCCTCAACGATGCGCGGACCGTACCACGAGACCAGGGTGCCGTCGATCAAATGGATGCGATCGCTCGCCGCCGCCGGACAGTCGAGCGCCAGCAGCTCCCGTCGTTCGGCCCCCCCAAAGCAATAGGGCTCGCTCGGCAGCAGGATGACCTCGGGCGCCGCCGCTTCGATGACCGCCCAGTCGACGATGGGGTAGCGGCGCCCGCCTCCGTCATTCGCGAACACGTTCGCTCCACCGCATAGCTCAATCAAATCATGGATATACGTATCGCCCGCGACCGTCATCCACGGGTTTCGCCAGATCGCGCAAAACACCCGGAGCCCCTGTCGACCCGCGGCTCGGTCCTCGTGACGTCGGATTTCCGCCTGCTCGAGCGCGGCGAAAACCGGGTCGACGACCCTCGCCACGTGCTCGGGCGACGCCCCGAGCCCGGCGAGCTCGCGCAGGAGCTCGGCCCCTTCCCGCACGCTTCGCGGGTAGCTGACCCAGACATCGACCCCTCGATCGACGAGACGCCCGACGACGCGAGCCGTGTTCTCCTCCTGGTTCGCGATCACGAGGTCCGGGCGAAGCGCCAGGATCGCCTCGACATCCGCATCCTTCGTCCCGCCGACCTTCGCGAGCCCGGCGAACGCACCCGGCGGCTCGACGCAGTACTCCGTGACGCCGACCAGCCGATCGCCGAGCCCGAGGGCGACGAGGGACTCCGAGAGACTCGGAACGAGACTCACGATCCGGCGGAACGAGCGACCGGCCAGCTCCGCCTGTCGGCGAGCGACCTTTGGATGTTCGAGGAGATCCCCCAACTGCGCTCGACCTCCCACGAAAGGATCACGCCCCGTTCGCGCGCCTCCCCGGCTGCTCTGCGCCGCGAACCTCCGTCCGCCGGAAGCGCGGCACGAAGCGGATCGTCACCCGCTCGGTCCAGCGGAAATCACACCGCCGACAGCGCGCCAGCCGCAGGCCCTGGCCCGGCCCCTCCCCCACATCGTCCACGCAGATCTGGGCCTCGCCGCAGACCCGGCACGCTACGCCCGGCGCGACATCCCGCTCCGACCCGCGCCGCTCGACCTCCCGCGGCCCGCGCGCGAGCACCCGTTCGACCCGGGCGCGTTCCGCCTCCTCGCGCTGCCGCAGCCGCGCCCGATCCCGGGCGCTCGCAAGCACGCCCCTCGAAGTCCCGTCCTGTCGCCCTGCCGGCATTCCCATCGCGCCCCGCCTTTCCAGGGGGCGACCCGGCGCCCCCGACCCCCCGATCCTGGCGCGTGCCTATGTCGAATCCGGTCACAGCCCCGGAAGCGAAGAGAGGGCCTCCCGACGCGAGCTCGACACGTGCACGGCGCGTGCCGGACGCACCGCGCTAGGCGCTCGCGTCGCGGAGCTCGCGCTTCAGGATCTTGCCGGTCGATCCCTTCGGCAGGGTGTCCCGAAACTCGAAGATCCGCGGGTATTTGTAGGCCGCCAGCCGATCCTTGCAGAAGCTCTGCAGCTCCTCCGCCGTCACCTTCGCATCGGGCTTGAGCGCGACGACGGCCTTCACTTCTTCGCCGTGGCTCTCGTGGGGCACGCCGATCACCGCTGCCTCGGCGACCGCCTCGTGCTGGTACAGCACCTCCTCGACTTCGCGCGGATAGACGTTGAAGCCGCCGCGCAGGATCATGTCCTTCTTGCGATCGACGATCCAATAACATCCATCGGCGTCGCGATGGCCGATGTCGCCCGAGTGGAACCAGCCGCCGCGCAGCGCTTCCTTGTTGGCTTCGGGACGGTTCAGGTAGCCCTTCATGACGTTGTGGCCGCGGATGCAGATCTCGCCATGCTCGCCGTCGGGGAGCGGCTGATCCGTCTCGTCGACGATGCACATCTCGACACCCCAGACCGGATACCCGATCGAGCCCGGCTTTCGCGGCTTCGAGAGCACATTGAAGCTCGCAACGGGCGAGGTCTCCGAGAGGCCGAAGCCCTCGAGGATCGCGACGTTGAACTTCTCCTCGAAGGCGTACAGGACCTCGACCGGCATGGGCGCGCCGCCGGTCAGGCAGCCGCGCAGGCTCGAGACGTCGTAGGCGCGGTCGCCGCGGTGGTGGAGCAGGGCGAAATACATCGTCGGCACCCCGGCGAATAACGTCAGTCGATCGCTCTCGATCAGCTGGAAGGCCTGCTCGGGATCGAAGCGGGGAAGCAGGCTGTAGCTCCCGCCCTGGGCGATCATGCCGTTCTGGATCACCGTCTGCCCGAAGGAGTGGAAGAGCGGGAGCGTCGCGAGGGCGCGGTGGGCGGTGTCGGTCGCGGGCAGCAGGCGTGGGACGACGACGGTGCAGTTGAGCAGGAGGTTCGAGTGGGTGAGCTCGGCGCCCTTGGGCTTGCCCGTCGTGCCGGAGGTGTAGAGCACGACGGCGGCGTCCTGGGGCGAGGTCGGATGGAGCTGCCCGATCGGCTCGCCGGCGGCCAGCTCGCCTAACGTGTCGGGACCGACTTCGCTCGTCGCGAGCACGACCGGGACGCCGGGGGGAGCTGCCCCCGCGCGGCCGACCTCCTCGAAGAGCGGGTGGACGATCAGGAGCCGCGCGCCGGCGTCCTCGAGGTAGTAGGTCACCTCGGGCGTAGCGGCGAGGACGTTGATGGGGACGACGACGGCCCCGGCATAGAGGATCCCGAAATAGGCGATCGTGAACTCGGGGACGTTGGGGACGAGCAGCGCCACCCGGTCACCGGGCCCGATGCCGCGCTCCTGCAGGCGGGTCGCGACCCCGCGCACCGCGCGGTCGAGCTCGGCGTACGAGATCGCCCGGTCGCCCGCGCGCATCACGACGGCATCCGGCGTCTCGAAGGCACTCGTTCGCAGGATCGATCCCAGGTTCAGATGCATCGAAGACTCCTCGGCGCTGCAGCTCTCGGGGGCCCCAATCTACTCGCGCCGATCGCAACAAGCGACTGGGTTATGCTCGGCGCGCCGCCCTGCGGCCTGCCGGAGAACTTCGCCTGATCGCCTCGCCGTCCGAGCAAGCTTCTCCTTCGGGGCGGATGACCTGGCTCCTGCTCGTCGGCGCCGCCCTCGGACTCGCGATCTCGGCATGGGGGCTGCTCGAGGATCGTGCGGAGCGTCACGTTCTCTCCGACGAGACAGCGGCGGTCGTGGGCGAGCGGTTGATCCGCCGGCTCGACTACGAGCGGATGCTCGCAGGCGTCGAGCAGGATCGGCGCGGTCCGATCGACGACGCGACGCGGCGGCGCGTTCTCGAGCGCATGATCGACGAAGAGCTGCTCGTCCAACAGGCCCTCTCCCTCGGACTCGCCGCCGCGGACCGGCGCGTGCGCGGGGAGCTCGTATCCAGTCTCGTCGACTCCATCGTTTCGGAGGCCGATGGGGAGACTCCGACCGCCGACGAGGTCGAGGCGCATTTCCGGGAGAGCGCCGGGTTCTTCGCCCGGCCCGGGCGCGTTCGCGTCGAGACGCTCTTCTTCTCGGCGCGCGGCGAAGGCTCGGCCAGCACGCGCGCTGGGGTCGCGAAAAAACGGCTCGAGGACGGTGAGGATTCGGCGCAGGTCCAGCAAGAGCTCGCCGACCGTGAGCTCGCCGAGGCGCCCGCCGCGCTGCTTCCGCTGACGAAGCTCCGGGATTATCTGGGGCCGGCAGTGGTCGAGAAGCTCGCCGACCTCGAGGTCGACCAATGGAGCGAGCCGATCGCGGTCGGCGGCGACACCTGGCTCGTCCGGATCCGAGAACGCGAGGCGGTATCCGAGCCGCCCCTCGCCGAGGTCGAGCCCCTCGTCCGCCAGGACCTCGTCCGCCGCCGAGGCGACGAAGCCCTCCGCCGCTACCTCCACGCCCTCCGCGAAGCAACCCCCGTCACCCGCAACGAGAATCTCTTCCCCCAATAACGAGAGATCGCCGGAACCGCCTAACGCCGAGAGGTGAGCATCGACTGGAGCAGCGTCGCCAGCGTCTCGATCAGCTGCTCGCGGGTCCCCGCCAGCTCCTCGATCGAAACGTGGTACATCGAGAGCCGCTCGAGCACGCTCGCCAGCGCCACGGCGGCCATCATCGGATGCAGCCGACCGCCCTGCCATTCTCCGCTCGCCGTGTCGGTCGACCCGAGCGCGGACTCGTCGGTACCCCGGTGCGATGCCTCGATGATCTCGGCAAACGCCTGGACGAGGGGCATCATCGCGCTCATGCGCAGCTCGCGGAAAGCAACGTCGCCTTCGTCGCAAGCGTTGTTGCGCACGCGCAGGATCGGCGCATAACGATCCCAATGCCGGATCACGACCTCTGCCAGCTGGCGACCGCGCTCGTGGCCCGCGCGTCCGGTCCAGTCGCCGTGGACGAGCTCGACGAATTCCGGAGTGAACTCCGAGACGTGGCTCGCGAGATGGAGCACGACGTCCTCGACGTCCTTGAAGTACTGATAGAAGGTCGCCGGCGACGAGCCGATCCGGCGGGCGATGTCGATCACGCGCAGCTCGCGCATCGGCCTCTCGCCGAGCAGCACGACGGTCGCGTCGAGTATCCGGACCCGCGTGTTCTGAGCTCGCGGTCCGAGGAGACGACCGCCCTGATCACAGAGGGCTGACTCGGTCTGCTCGGGAACGAGCATGGGGGGGAGCTTCACGTGGATCGCACGGGGAGCGAGTAGGGCCGCGGGCATCGTCCTTCTCCTTTTCCTTCGCCGTCTTTTCCCCTGCCGTCCAGCGGGACTGCAAGTCACTCACACATTACGCGAATTCTCGAAATACATGACCACGATTTTTCCTGAGGGGACCTCAGAACTGCTTGTGGCAAGCCTCACCCCGAAAATAGGTTGATTACCCGATCATTCTAACGTGTGCCGAACCTCTCCGGTCTTTCGCGGGCGAGTGCAAGATTTTTCTTGTGCCCTTGCGCGAATCCCGTAGCTTGTACTGTCGAGTGCCTTTGCGAGTGGTTTCTGCTTCGCTCTACCCGATCCCCCGGGCGTGAATCACGGTGCAGATCACGGTGCAGGAGGTCCGATGGCCAAGCTCACGATCGAGATCGACCTGGATGATTCCCAGGAAGCCTGGGACGCCCTCTACCGGCGCATCGAGGAGTTCGGGGACGAGGCGGAATCGCCGGATCCCGGCAAGAACCCCAGCTCGCTCCCAACCCCCCTGACCTACGACCTGCTGCTCGATCCCGAGCGCGCCTTCGGCGACCTGGGGGACTTCTTCGCCGTCCTGACGGGCCGGGACTGATCTTCGGAGGGCCGGGATCAGGGGACGCGCTTCTTCACGATGACGATGCGCATCTTCGCTTCGGGCCGCTGCTCGATGCGGAGCTCGTGGACGCCGATCTGCTCGAACGTGTAGTGCCAGCCATCGCCGGCCGCCGTGATCGGCGGGCTTTTGAAGGTTCCGGCGAGGTCGGTGACGACGACGCCATCGGATGAGCCCTCGGCCATTGCTTCGGCTGCGCCGATCACATTGGTGAAATGAACCGTCGTGCCCTCGAAGAGATTCAAGAGCTGCGGCTCGAATCCCGCCGGCGTGATCTCGACCGTCGGTCCGTGAGCCGACGCCGGGGCCGACGCCGCAAAAACCATCGATGCGATTCCGATCGCCAGCCACTTCACTCGATTCACGAGCCGTCCCTCCCGATCCGCGTCGTTCGCGCTCCCACGATCGCACGGGCCGCGCTCGACCGGTAGGCTTCGCCCGCCCCGATTGCCGCCCGCCGGCGAAGCGAGCTTCCATGTCGACGAAGAAGCCCAGGTCGACGAAAAAGCTTCGAGAGCGCGCGGCGGTCGTGGAAGCCGGGACGCTCTTCGCGATCTCGGCCCCGATCGCCCTCGCCCAGGTCGGCCACATGGCGATGGGTGTCGTCGATACCCTGATGGTCGCCCGCGTCGGGGTCACCGAGCTCGCCGCCGTCGCGGTCGCGAGCACCTGGGTCTGGTCCTCGGGCTCTCTCGCCCAGGGCATCGTGCAGGGCATGGACCCGCTCGTCTCCCAGGCCCACGGCGCAGGCGACGGCGATGCGGTCGCGCTGGCGTTCCAACGCGGCTTGATCCTCGCCGTCCTCGTCGCGCTGCCGCTGATGGGATTCTGGCTCTGCACCGAGAGCATCCTGCTCGCCCTCGGCCAGGATCCCGACGTCGCGCGCCACGCCCAGACCTACATGACCGCTCGCCTCCCGAGCGCGCTCGGCTTCCTCCTCTTCACCGCCCAGCGGCAATATCTCGCGGGCCGCTCGATCACACGGCCCGCGATGTGGGTCATGTTATTCGGCAACGGCGTCAATGCGCTCCTCAACTGGCTGCTGATCTTCGGCCACCACGGATTTCCCGCCTTGGGCATCGCCGGCGCGGGGATCGCGACCTCGATCACGAACCTGCTGCTGCCGCTCGGCCTGTTCGCCTGGATTCGCGGCTTCCGGCTCCACGTCGGCGCCTGGCGGCCCTGGGACCGGCTGTCGTTCTCGCTGCCGGGCCTCGCGCAGTTCATGCGCCTCGGCCTGCCGGTCGGTGTCCAGCTCGCCCTCGAAGCCAATGCCTTCACGATCGCGATGCTGCTCGTCGGCTCGATCGGCGTCGTCGAGCTCGCCGCCCATCAGATCGTGATCAACATGGCGAGCTTCACCTTCATGTTTCCCCTCGGCATCGCGATCGGCGCCAGTGCACGGGCGGGCAACCTGATCGGCGCCCGCGATCCGCGCCAGCTGCGGGTCGCCTGTCGAACGGCCCTCGTGATGGGCGGCGGCATCATGGCCCTGGCCGCGCTCGCGTTCCTGCTCTTCCGCACCGCGCTCCCGCGCTTCTACGTCGCAGATCCGCAGGTCATCGCCCTTGCGGCATCGCTGCTCCCGATCGCCGGGGCTTTCCAGATTTTCGACGGAATCCAGGTCGTCGGCGGCGGCCTGATGCGGGGCATGGGCCGACCCCAGGCCGGGGCGTTCGCGAACCTGCTCTCGTTCTATCTGCTGGGACTGCCGCTCGCCTGGCTGCTCGCGTTTCGCGGCGGGCTCGGGATCGTCGGCGTGTGGTGGGGGCTCGCGGCGGGGCTCGCCTGCGTGGCGACGATCCTTTGCGTATGGGTGACGCGGACGGCCCGTCTCCCGCTCTCGGCGCTCTCGGTCTCACCGGAGGGCGCTCCTACCCACGCCTAGCATGGAAGGATCGAATGGGCAGCGCGCAGTCGCCCGCTCAGCGCAGACTCAGTCGATCCGGATCGACTCGACCATCCCTTCGAGCTCGGAGAGCATGCGCGGCATACTGACCGAGGCGGTCGTCGCGGTGATCACGAGCGTCCCGTCGCCTGCGCGCGGGAGCTGGTACTGCATCGTCGTCGTACCCGGAACCGCGCCCTCGAATTGCAGATAGAGAACCGGACGGAAAACGCGTTCCCGCATCTCGCATGCCTCCATCGCGATCGGCCGACCGAAGATTCGCGAGAATTCCGTCGGCAGGACCCGGCAGACGCCGGCGAGCTGCTCTCTCGTCATGGGCGGCTCGGTCGGCTGGAGCAGGAAGTTCACGTTGTCGACGAAGCCGTCGGACTCGCTCTCGCGGCGGTAGAAGATCTCGAGCTCGCCCGCGCGAACGCGGTCGAAGACGGTGCGGCGCATCGCGGCCGGGATCCGCTCGAGGGCATCGACTCCGCTGCCCGTTCCGTCGAGGAAGAGCTCGGCGTGCTGCTCGACCTCGCCCCGGGTCAGCACCAGCCAGACATCGGGAACCGAGATCCCGAAGCCGAAGCCGCTGCGGAATTCCCCGGCCCGGGCGATCGCCGGCAGCACGAGCCCCGAAAAGAGGGACACTCCGAGGCAGACGAGCCCCGCCCGGGTTCGCCGAGCCCGCCTCGCAACCCCGAAGCGCGCCGCCCGCTCGACTCGATCCGCCCCTTCGATTCCCACGCGAAGCCCTCCGCGGCCCTTCCCGCGGGCCTCTCGACGGGTCGGTGATTCGGACTCTCTGCTTGAGCGGACCCGAAGCGCCGACCCGCCGATCGTTCCGAGCTAGTTTTCGCCCGAGTTTTTCGCCCGAGCTCCTGGTCAGGGGTCCCATGTTCGAGACGATCCGATCCTTCTTCGATCCGCCGATCACCGCCGATCCGGAGCAGAGCACCGCGAAGCTCGCCTGGGTCGTTCGCCTTCGCTGGGTCGCGCTGACCGCCCAGGTCCTCTCGATCGCGCCCGCCCTCGAGTTCGGTCTGCTCGAGGCCCAGATGCTCCCGCTCTTCGTCGCGGTCGTCGCGACGTTGACGACGTTGAACATCGGAACCTGGGTCGGCCTGCGCCGCGGCATCCGCGGTACGCCGGGCCACCTGCTCGCGCAGCTCGCCGCCGACATCCTCGGCCTCTCGGCGCTGCTGATTCTGACGGGCGGCGCGTGGAATCCGATGGTGCCGATCCTGCTCGTGCATTCGGTGCTCGGGGCGTTGCTGCTCGAAGGGCGCCTCGGGCTGATCTTCTTCGGCCTGCTGCTCGTGTGCCTCGGATTGATTCAGTACAACGGGCGGATTCCGGCGGGACTCGCCGGCGCGATCGTGCCGGCGAACATCTTGTTTCCCGCGCAGATCGTCGTGGCGCTGGTCTTCTGGATCCTGACCGCCTGGCTTTCGAGCACCCTCGACAATCTCAAGGGCTGGTTCCTCGAGGCCCAGCAGCGCAGGACGCGCATCGACCGCCTGCGCGCCGTCGGCGCCCTCGCCGCCGGTCTCTCCCACGAATTCGCGACGCCGCTCAACACGGCTCAGCTCCGACTCGCCCGGGTCGGACGACAGCACGGCCTCGAGGCCGATCCCGACCTGCGCACCGCAATCGAGGAGCTCGATCGCTGCGGCGACATCCTGCGCCACATGGCGGGCTCCCAGCTCCAGCCCGATCGCCTCGCCCTCGAGGTCGTCGATCTCGACGCGATCGCGCGCCAGGTTTGCAAGAGCATGGCCTCCGTCCACGAAGAGGCGACGATCCGCTTCCTCACCGACGGCCGCGGCCCGAAGCGCGTGCTCGTCCCGCCCGTCGCGTTCTCCCAGGCCCTGATCAATCTCGTCGACAATGCCGTCGAGTCGGGGGGACGTCAGAGCGAGGTCGAGGTCGTGGTCCAGCGCACGGGGATGCGCGCCGAGCTCGCCGTACAGGATCGCGGGTCGGGCTGGCCCGAGGTCGTGCGGCGCCATCTCGGCGAGCCCTTCGTGACGACGAAGCCCGAGGGTGTCGGTCTCGGCCTTTATTATGTTCACTCTCTCTCCGAGGCGATCGGCGCGGAGCTCTCGCTGGCCGACCGGGAATTCGGCGGGGCGGTGGCCCGCATCTCGTTGCCGATCGTCCCGGTCGCGACCCAGACGGACGGACTCGGCACGACGATCATCGCGGGCACGGAATGGAGCGCGCAGAATGGCTGATCCCAACGGAGCGATGAATGGAGAGAGCGATCGCTCGCTCCTGATCGTCGACGACAACGCCCGCTTCGCCGAGACGCTCGCCTCGGAGTTCCGGGACCGCGGTTACCTCGTCTCCCGGGCCGCCGACATGACCAGCCTGCAGGCCCTGGTCGATCTCGACGTCGATTTCGCGATCGTCGATCTGCGGCTCGGCGCCGACTCGGGCCTCGACGCGATCCAGATCATCCTGGCGCGCTCTCCGAAGGCGAAGGTCGTCGTATTGACCGGCTACGGCAGCATCGCGACGGCGGTGAAGGCCACGAAGCTCGGGGCGGTCGGATACCTGATGAAGCCGACCGACGTCGAGCAGGTCGAGCGCGCCCTGCTCGAGCAGGTCGACGACGACACCGAGGTCCCGATCCCGAGCGAATTCCAGAGCCTCTACCGCCACGAACGCGAGTACATCGAATTCGTGCTCGCCGAGTGTGAAGGCAACATCTCACAGGCCGCGCGCCGCCTAGGTCTCCACCGCCAGAGCCTGCAGCGAAAGCTCCGCAAGTACACGCCCCACTGAGTGCCGCCAACCTGCGCCGCGCTCAGACGTGGATCGCCGTCGCGATCTGCTCGAGCAGCTTCGGCTGGGCGAGCACGACGCGGCCGCGGCCGAGGGCGACGATGCCCGCCTCCTCCCAGACGCGGAGATGTTTGTTGACGCTCTCGCGCGTCGTGCCGACGAGATCCGCGAGATCCTGCTGCGGCAGCCGCACCTCGACGGGGCCGCCGACGATCGGCCGCTTGCCGTGCTCCTGCGCCAGCGCCAGCAGCCGCTTCGCGATCCGCGCCGGCAGCGGCATCGTCTGCCGGTCCTCTGCTCGCTCCGAAAGCCGCCGCACCCGCGCGGCCAGCAACGTCGCGAGCCCGATCGCCGCCCGCGGATGCTGCTCGAGAAACGGCACGAAGTCCCGACGATGGAGCGTCACCAGCGTCGTCGCCTCGACCGCGACCACCGTCGCCGAGCGCGCCTCGCCGTCGAGCAGCGCGATCTCGCCGAGGACCTCGCCTGGCCGCATCAGGCTGAAGACGACGTCCTTCCCGTCCGCGCCGATGGCGGTGACCTTGAGCGAGCCGGTCAGGATCCCGAAGAGCTGATTGCCGGGATCGCCCTTTCGGAACAGGACCTCCTTCGCCTTCAGCTTCCGCGTCGTCGTCGCCTGGATCAGGAGATCGAGCTCCCGCGCATCGAGGGAGGAGAAGATCGAGACGTTTCGCAGCAGCTCCCGGCGATCCATCGTCAGGCCTCCTTCGTCCGGCTGCGCGCGGGACGAAGCGTCGTATCGGCGGGCTCCGCCGCCCGGGCCGTGACGACGTCCGTGACGGGATCGCGCACGAGCCGAGGGGCGTCTGCCAGTTGCAGTCGGCGACCCGTCCGTTCGCGGCCACTCGCGCGGTCGAAACGATAGCCGTGCCAGGGACACACGAGCGTATCTTTCTCGACCGGGCATTCGGCGAGCGGGCCCAGGCGGTGGGGACACTCGACGGCGTGGGCCACGAGATCGCCGCCCACCTCGACCACACGAAACCGCCGACCGCCGAGCTCGATCTCGATCGGCAGGCGCGCGCGCAACGCGGACTCGGGACCGAGCGCGACGGCCGCGGAGGACACGGGTTCCGCATCGCCGATGCTCCGGCGGCGGACGAGAGCCGCCTCGCGCTGGCGGATCATTGCCTCGTCTTCGTCCCAGAGGCGGGCGTACAGCTCGACGTAGCGTCGGCCGAGGGCCGCGCGCGCGGCCTCGGGGAGGGGCGGCAGGCAGAACTCCATCGAGACCTCGACGCCGGTGTTAGGTATCGACTCGAGCCCGGTCCAGATTTCGGTCCCCGCACCGATCCCCGAAAGAGTTCGCGCGACATAACATTCTCGTTCTCGGTCGACCCCGAGCTCGATCTCGAGCTCACCGCCGCGCGCGAGGCCCACCCGGGCTCGCCAGCCCCAGCTGCCCTCGGCGACGAGATCGATCGATCGGAAGCTCGCGGCGTGGAGCCAGGGCAGATGCTCCCAGTCGAAGACGTTCTCCCAGACACGCTCGAGGGAGCCTGCGACCTCGCGGTGGTAGGTCGCGGCGACGACGAGGCTCGGATTCCGCTCGAGCGAGGGAGGCGCGCTCACGGCTCGTCCCCATCCCGCGCTCCGGGCCGGGTCACGTGGCTCAGATAGAAGATCAGGTCCGCCAGCGCCTGCGAATCGCCCACGCCCGGCGAGACCATCTGATTGCCCGGCACGAATCCGGCAGGATTCGAGAGGAAGGCAGCCAGCGTCCCTTCGTCCCACACGATCGACGCCGCGAGCATCGCGTCGGATCCCTGTTGATCGGGGGCCATCCCCGAGCGCCGGCCGAACACGCCTGCGAGCGAAGGGCCGACCTTGCGGACCGTGCCCGCGAGGTCGTGGCATGTCCAGCACGGCACAGCGACGCTGCGGCCCCGTCGGAAGGTCTCCTGCTCGGCGTCCGAGAGCTTCGCGAGCAGGGCGCGGTCGGGATCCGAGCAGCCTCCGCCCGCCATTGCAATCAGCACGGCCACGAAGCCGACGCAAAGAACGCGGCGCCCTCCACGAAGCCGCCGGCTCGGGCTCGATTGCATCAAGGCGCAATTCCTCGGGCGAGTCGGTCTGCTCGCGAAGCACGGGTTCGAGCCGAATCCTAACGCGAACCCGACACCGAAGTCGCACCCGCCGGGCCCCGGGCCGCCTGCGAAAATCGACCGAAGCGCTCGGCGAGGACGGGCAGCACCAGCAGATTGAGGGCCGTCGAGCTCGCGAGGCCGCCCAGGATCACGACCGCCATCGGCCCTTCGATCTCACGCCCGGCGTCTCCGGATCCGAGGGCTAGCGGCAGCAATCCGAGGCCCGTGACGAGCGCCGTCATCACGATCGGAACCACCCGGTCGACCGCGCCGCGTCGCGCGAGCTCGGGACCCCATGCCAGTCCCGTCTCCTCGACCAGATGTCCGTAGTGGGAGATCAACATGATGGAATTGCGCATCGTGATGCCGAAGAGCGTCACGAATCCGACGAGCGAGCCCATCGTCAGCTGCCCTGCGTCGCTGCCCATGAGCCGCGCGAGCATGATCGCCAGCACGCCTCCGACGAGACCGAAGGGCAGATTGGCGAGGATCAGCCCGACGGCGCGCGCCTCGCCGAACGCCAACCCCAGCAACAGGATCATCCCGACGCCGACCGCTCCACACTCGAAGAGAAGCTCGCGACGCGCCTCGATCTGGGCGTTCGCTGTGCCCCCGAATTCGAGATACGTGTCGGGCGGCAGCTCGACCGCGGCCCGCACGATTTTTTCCGCCTCGGCACTGAAGGAGAGCACGTCGCGGCCGCGCGGAATGCAGGTCACGCTCTGTCGCCGACGCTCCCCGTCATGCCGGATCGATTCGCGACCGGCGACGAGCCGCAGATCCGCCAGCTCCGAGAGCGGGACGAGGGCACCGTCCGAGCTTCGAATCAACAGCGAGCCGACGCGGTCCGGGCTCTTTCGACGTGCATCGTCGAGTCGTACGACGACGTCGATCGGTCGACCCTCCCGATGCAGCTGCGTCACGACCTCCCCCTGATAGGCGATGCGCACCGCATCGAGCACGTCGACCGGCAGGAAGCCCAGCGCCGCCAGCCGTTCGGGTCGAAGAACGATCGAGAGCGTGGGCAGACCGACGGGAACGGCCGTCTTGACCTCCGAGGCGCCCGGAACGGTCGCCAGAGCGCGGGCGACGGCTTCCGCCGTCCGGTCGATCGCGGCGAGATCGCGTCCGAAGACGCCGACCACGACCGGGGCGATCTCGCCCGTCAGGGTCTCGCTGATCCGATCCCCGAGGAAGGTCAGGACTTCGAACTGGATGCCCGGATGGCTCGCCAGGATCTCGCGCACCCGATCGGTCAGGTGGCGCTCGCTCTGGTCGGCGCCGGGCTCGAGCTCGACATGGAATTCGCTTCGGTGCGGACCCCAGGTGTCTTCGCCCTGCTCGGCGCGCCCGACCTGTTGCTCGATGGTCGCGATCCCGGGTAGCGCGAGCAGCTCGGCGGAGATCGCGCGTCCGAGCCGGAGCATCTCGTCGATCGAGGCGCCCGGTGCCTCCGAGACCTGCAAGACGAGGTGGCCTTCGCGAAAGGTCGGCAGGAATTCTCCGCCGAGTCGGGGCAATACCAGGAGCACCGCGACCGTGAGCACGGCCAACCCGACGAGGATGCTCCGAGCGTGGCGCGCCGAGCTCTCCAGGAGACTCGCATAATGCCTCTTGATCCAACGCTGCATTCGCGGCTCCTCGTCCGTGATCGCCGCTCCCCGCAATACGATCAAGCTGAGCGCGGGCGTCACGACCAACGCAACGACGAGGGAGATCGAGACGGCGAGCAGATACGCCTGGCCGAGCGGCGCAAAGAAGCGGCCGGCTAGGCCCGAGAGCGTGAGCAGGGGGACGAAGACGAGGCCGACGATCATCGTCGCGTAGACGACCGCCCCGCGGACCTCGATCGAGGCGTCGAGAATCACCTGGTGCGCGGATCTCGGAGTCGCGAGTAGACCGTTCTCGCGCAGACGGCGAGCGATGTTCTCGACGTCGATGATCGCGTCGTCGACGACCTCGCCGATTGCGATCGCGAGCCCGCCGAGGGTCATCGTATTCAGCGTGACCCCTGACCGTTCGAGCACGAGCACGGCCCCAAGCAGGGAGAGCGGAATCGCAATCACCGAGATGAGCGTGATCCGCAGACGGCCCAGTAGGGGAAGCAGGACCAGCGAAACGAGCAGACCACCCAGTACGATGGAGAAACGAAGATTGCCGAGCGCGCTCTCGATGAAGCTCGCCGGTCGATGCAGGCGCGGATAGACCGTGACCCCCTGCGCCGCAAAGACGGGGGCGAGCTCGGCGAGGGCCTGCTCGATCGCGTGGGTGACGTCGAGGGTATTTGCCCCGTACTGACTCGAGAGCGTGAGGAGGACGCCGGGCCGACCCTGAACGAGGGCGGCACCGAAACGCGGCGCCGCCCCTTCGTGGATCTCTGCGACGTCGCGGAGGCGGACGGAGGCGAGCCCGGGTGTGCGGTCGAGAATCGCATCGCCGATGGAAGCAGCACTCTCGGCCTCGCCCTCGCTGCGCAGCGTGATCCGCTGGTTGGGCGTCTCGACGAATCCCGCGCCGGCAATGGCGGTCGAGCGACGGGCCGCGGACAACAGCTGCGTCAGCGTGAGCCCGTGCGCAAGCAACCGCTCGGGCGCCAGGTCGATCTGGACCTGACGCGTATCGCCGCCGAAGACGTTCACGCGTGCGACGCCGGGGAGCGAGAGGAGCTTCTGTCGCACGGTCCAGTAGGCGAGGTCTCGAAGATCGGCCGGATCGAGGGTGTCCGACACGAATCCGATCTTCAGCACGTCCATCGTCGAGGAGGTGAGGGGCTCGAGCTTCGGCGAAGCGACGCCCTGAGGCAGCAGCCCGGCGACGCTCGCGAGGCGCTCGGTCATGGCCTGACGAAGGGCGACGATCTCACTGCCCGAACGGAAGACTGCGGTGATCACCGAAAGACCCTGGATCGACTCGGACCGGAGCGACTCGAGCCCCTCGGCGCCTGCGAGGGCCGACTCGAGCGGCGTCGTGACGAGGAGCTCGACCTGCTCCGCCGCGAGTCCGGGTGCCTCGGTCTGGACCCTGACCTGGGGATCGGCGAAGTCTGGAAACACGTCGAGCCGCGCCTTTCGCGTCGCGTCGAGGCCAAGCAGGAAGACCATCAAGGCGCACGCCACGACCACACCGCGATGCGAAAGCGCGAGGTCGACGATCCGGGTCAACATTCGAAAAACCACGGTCGGACACACGAGCGCCGCGAAACGAGCCTGAATCCCATGATCACTCGCCTGCGCCCGCCGCGTCGCCCAGGATTTCCTGAGAGAGCAGCTGTTGCGCTCCGGTGACGACGACCGGCTCGCCGGCTACGAGGCCCTTCGATACGAATTGTGAGCCGTCCTCGAGCAGGATCGACTCGACCTCGCGCCGTTCGAATCTGCCCCGACTGTCGTTCACGAACACGAAGCGCCGATCGGACTGCAATACGAGGGCCGAGGCGGGTATCCGGAAGCCCGAGATCGACCTCCCCGTGGCGACCTCGGCGACGACGATCGTGCCCGGCGCCGGAGGCATGTCGGAGGTCACGAGCACGAGCAGCCCCCAGCCGGAGAGCGCGGGATCGACCGCCGGTGCGAATCCCACGAAGCGAGCTCCGAGCGCATGCTTCGAATCGGGATGGGTCTCGAGCGAGATCCCGAGCTCCGGAATCGGAGTCGGTTCGTTGCCGGGGATGTCGACACGGACGAGGCTGACCTCCCGCTCCGCGAGGCGGCCTGCAAGAGCGGACAAGCCCGGATCCCGTGCGAGCAGACTCCCCACCGCAGCGACGACGCGGACTCGCGCCATCGCCCGGTCCGCCCGAGCCCGGGCGGCCAGCGAACGCGCGGCGTCGAGCTCGCGCAGTGAGGCATTCTCCCGATCGCGCGCCAGATTCTGCACGCGCACCAGCTCGGCGGATTGGGTCGCCTCTGCTGCGCGAGCCGCCTCGTAGGCCGCCACCGCGTCGACGATCGGAAGCGGATCGAGCACGCGTCCATAGCCCCGCGCCTTCGGCGTGAACGTGCTCTCGGACACGGCCATCATCTCGTACCGCATGGTCGGCGAAGCGCGCGCACCCGGCTGCGTAGCCGACGGCGCTTCACAGAAGGCCGCGCGCGCCAGCCCGAGCACGAGCCACGCCGATACCAGCCCGCTTGCGAGCCCGATCGCGCGACTCGACCCGCGACGAATGGACATGCTATTCGCCATCCTCATCCCCCGGGCCCTCGGATCGCCCACGGCTCGCGACCGCCACGATCTCCGAACCGTGCGGACGAACGGCTACTTCGAGTCGCGCCCTCGCACGCTGGACCTGCTCCTCGGCATCGACGACGACGAGCCGCGCCTGCACCGCGACGCTTTCGGCCGCGAGCCAGGTCACACGGTCGGTTGCGCCCGATGCGAGCGCACGGGCGGCGAAAATCGCCCCTTCTTCGGCGGCATCGAGGGATTCTCCGGCGCGCAGTCGTTCGTTCCGCGCCGCGTCGAGCGACGCACACGCGTCGTCGACCTCCGACATCACCTGCGCTTGCAGCGCTTCGAAGCGCGCCGCCGATTCATCTCGGGCGGCCCGCGCTTCCGCCACCCCGCCCTGATTGCGACTCACGAGCGGCAGATCGAGGGTCAGGGACAGCCCCCATTGATGGGTTCCCTGTTGGTACTGATCCGTGGGACCCAACACGATGTTGGGATATTGGAGCGCGAGCTCGAGGCGCAGGTTGGCTTCGGCCGCATCGTAGTCGGCAAGCGCTGCGAGAATGTCCGAACGCCCCTGCAATGCGGTGTCCCGGGCATCCATGGATCCCAGATCCGCCGCCAGGGTCCAGGCCCCGTCGGGCTCGAGCGCGAGTTCGAGGTCGTCGAGCGCCTGGCGGGGCAGACCGATCGCCGCAGCGAGGCGCGCGCGCGCTTCGGCCTCGAGGCGCGCGCTGCTGGCGCGGTCGGCGGCGGCCCGGGTCTGGGCCGATCGCTCTCTCGCCTCCTCGCTCAGGGTCCCCGTCCCCGCCTGGCTTCGGCGCTCGAAGAGCCCGAGGCGTTGCGTCAGCAGCTCGAGACTCCGCTCGCGATCGACACTTCGCGCCGTGGCGGCACGCAATCCGAAGACGGCCTGCGTCAGCTGCCCGCGCAACAGCCAGACGGCGCTCTCGAGATTCGCAGCCGCCACGCGCGTGCCGGCTCGAGCGACGGCCTCGTATCGGGCCCGTTTGCCAGCGGTTTCGATCGTCCAACTGAGCTGCACGAAGCCGCTCCAGGGGGACGATCCACCGGCGGGATCGATCCGCTGGGGGTTCAGCGTGAGACTCGGATTCGGCCGCTGCGCGGCCTTTTCCTCGTGCGCGTCGGCGCGCTCGAGCTGCGCGCGCGCCACCCGCAGCGACGGATGAAAGTAGATCGCAGCCAGTGTGAGCTCTTCGACGTTCCAGCTCGTCCGCGGCCACGGTTCTCGCGGTCGCCCGAAGCTCTCCGAGAGAAACGCTTGCAGCGCCGGATCCGCGAGCGTCCGGGTTTCCAGGGCATGTGCGCTGTCGGCGGGCGAGAGCGGCGCAGGCGGTATATGGAGGCAGCCGCTCAGAAGCGCCGCGAACACCGTCGCCCCGAGGCGGATCGAGATCGAGCTCATGTCGAGGGTGTATCGGAGCCGTATCCCTGCAATCCAGGCCCATGTGCCCGAATGAAGAGATCTTCATCTTGGAGAGGACTCGCGTACCGGCCTCCGCCCACCTGATAGGCTTCCGGCGGTAGCTCGACATCATGCGCCGTAGGCGGGTCCCGCTTGAAGCTCCTGTTTCTCGAAGACGACGAACAGACGGCTCGAACCCTGGTTCGGGGACTCGAGGCCCAGGACTTCGACGTTCTGCACGCCCGCGACGTGGCCGGCGCGCTGGCCCGGCTCGCCGACTCGGCGATCGACGCGGCAATCCTCGATGTGCGACTCCCCGACGGCAGTGGCTACGAGGTCCTCGACGCGATTCGTCGCCAGCGCGCCTACGTCCCCGTGCTGATGTTGTCGGCCCTCGATGGCGTCGTCGATCGGGTCGAAGGACTCGATCGCAGCGCCGACGATTACCTCGTGAAGCCCTTTGCCTTCGCCGAGCTGCTCGCGCGTCTGCGTGCGTTGCTACGTCGACCGACGCGGCCCGCGGACTCGATCCGGATCGGATCGCTCGAGATCGACCCCGTCCATCGCATCGTGCGCGGCGCGGACGCGCGGCGACTCGACCTCACCCGCACCGAGTTCGACCTCTTGCTCGCCTTCGCGGAGCGGCGAGGCGAGGTCCTGAACCGCGCCGTATTGCTCGAGCTCGTCTGGGGCTACCGCTTCGACCCGGGGACGAACATCGTCGACGTGCACATCAATCGGCTACGCCGAAAGCTCACTGACGCAGGCGAGTCCGATCCAATTCGAACGTTGCGAGGGGTCGGCTATGAGCTGCCGTGAAATGGCGGGGGCCTGGCTGCGGCGGGTCGACGTTCGGGTCGGTGTCCTTCTCGCCGGCTACTTCGCACCCCTCGTCGCCGTCGTGCTCTTTGCGCTGTACCTGTTCGCGGCCAGCGAATTCCTCGAGCTGGCGACCTTCGAGCTGGACGAGCGTCTACGCCAGCTCGAGTCCGTCTGGGACGAGCAGGATGTCGGGCATCGCGCCGCGAAAATCGCCTTTCTCGGCGACGCGCTCGCTCTTGACGCAGGAGGCTTTCGCATCGTTGACGCCACCGGTCACGTCCTGTTGGCCGGCGGACCCGCTGCGAGGCAGACGCTGCCTTCGGAGACCGGAGACGGCCCTCTGCGCTCGATCCGCCTGCGCGCAGACGACGAACTCCACGCGATGCGCACGCGCGCGTCCGGCGAGACCCTCGAAGTGTTTATCTCGAGTGCGGAGCTCGTGCGTGAGCGGGACGAGGTGCTGAATGGATTCTGGATCAGCCTCGCGCTGGGGATCGGACTCGTGGCGCTGGTCGCGATCCCGGCGACGCGACGCGCGCTTTCACCGCTGCGGAGCGCGACGCGCGTGGCAGAGTCGATCGACGCCGACGTTCGCGGGGCGCGGCTTCCGACGCGCGGGACCTTCGATGATGTCGACCGCCATGCCCGAGTCGTCAATCGCCTGCTCGACCAGATCGAGATCCGCTCCACCCGGCTTCGGGCCTTCAGTCAGGACGTGGCCCACGAGCTGCGTACCCCCATCCACCGCATCCTGAACACGACGGAGCTCGGACTGCTCGACCGCGAGCTCCGCGCAGCATCCCGCGCGGAGCTCGAATCGATCCGCAGCGCCGCCGACCAGATGGCGAAGGTGGTCGACGGATTGTTGTTGCTGGCCCGCGGCGAAGAAGACGAGCTGGCCCTTCGCCGCGTACCCACGGATCTCGCCGAGCTGTGTCGTGATCTCGCCGAGATCTACGGGCCCGCCTGCGACGAGGCGTCCGTTCGATTCGAGCTGGAGTGTCGAGCGGCAGTCGTTTGCGTCGATCCGTCGCTCCTGATGCGGGTCGTCGGCAATCTGATCGAGAACGCGCTGGGTCACACGCCGCCCCACGGCCTGATCCAGCTTCGGATCCACCCGGTCGACCTGCGATCGAGGACCGTCGCGCTCGAGGTGGCGGACAGCGGAACCGGGATCCCCCCCGAAGAACGGGATCGAATCTTCGACCGCTTCACGCGCCTGCCCGGCTCGAGACGACCGCAGGGACTCGGCCTGGGACTGCCCATCGCGCGGGCGATCGCGCGGGCCCACGGCGGAGAGATCCACCTGACGGACGCGATGGACGACGCGCCGGCCGCTCGGGCGGAGCTTCGAGGGGCGCGATTCATCGTGACGATCCCGATCGATCCCGAATCGACCGCCGCGTGAAGGAATCCTTCGCCTAGCGTCGCCCGTACAATCGATCGAGACGGACCTGCTGCGGACTCGGCCGATCGTCCGACCAGGCGACGCGCGCCGTTCGACGGCAGGCGAGACAGCGGACCCAGACGTCGAAGGCCGAGCGAGTCTGATCCTGTGCATCGCTCGACCAGACCACGCCGAGGGCGACCGAGCCCCGACGACAGACGCGACAGCGGTAGGACTCTCGCGGTCGCTGGCGCAACTCCCGTGTCAATCGACCCGATACCCGGTCATCATCGAAGAGGCAGGACTCGCGTGCGCAGGCATCACATTGCGCGAAGAGCGGAAGGAAGAACGGCGACTCGACGCCCTCTCCATCGGACGGCACCGGTCGAACATCGCGCCAGACGCGCGAGATGGTCCGCCAGAGAAGACCTCCTCGTCCCGCCACCGCCCGCGGCCAGCCGATCAGATGAAAGGATCCGCGGCCACATTCGCAGCCGAGCATGGCCTGCTCCCAGCCGGTGCCCCGCTCGAGCTCGAACGGCGCCGCAGCGGCCTCGATCCGACATCCTCCGACGAGCTCTCGGTCCACACCTCTACGCTAGTACTTCCAACGGATCGGGGCCGGCCGAAGCCGCTCGCTTCCGCCGCTCGACCGCGCTCAATCGCGCTTCTCCTCGGCGAGCACCTTTCGGATCGCGCGGCGGTAATGATCGGCCTCGCACAGCTCCGGAAATCGCTCGCGCTCGACCGCGACGCGGCGCAGGGCCTCGGCGCGGTCGTGGCCGCAGCGAAGCAGCAGGAAATCGACGTCCTCGGAGGTCGCCGCGCCCGCGACGTGATCGCGCAGACCAATCCGGACGGCGATGCGGCGGCCGGCCTTCGTCGTCGCGAAGATCGCGAGCACGGCGGCGAGAACCACGACCAGAAGGACGGCGGACAGCATGCCGGGCCTCCCCGACGCCTAATCGTCCGATCCGTCCGGTACCAGCCGGCCCTCTTCGTGGAGCGTGAAGCGGAAGCGCAGCTCCTTGCGCATCCAGACGAAGGCGCCGCAGACGATGCCGACGACCCAGGCCTCGAGGAAGAGCCGCGGATGCCAGTCCCATCCGATCGCGAAGTGTCCGAGAACCGGATACGCGAGGAGGAAGAGCAGACCTTTGTGGACCAGGTACCAGAAGGCCCCTCGCCGCCGGATCTGCTCCCAGAACGCGAGCTCCTCGCGATCCATCATGATCTCTTTCGGATTGACCACGACCGTCCCCCCCACCGGCGCGCGATGGAAGGTCATCGCCCGCTCCGATCGGTTCGGCCGATCGGGGGGGGAATCTGAAGTCCGGGATGCCGCTCCGGCCGCGCTTCCCTCGATCTTCCGTCGAGAGTCAGTCGAGCGCGGACCAGCTCCGCTCGGGGTAGAGCGCGGCCGCGGGGCCGTAGAGCCACTCTTCGCGATAGGCGCGCTGGGTCAGATACGGCACGAGCTTCTCGTCCGGGAGCGTGTGGCCCCGGATGGCCGCATCGAGGGAGCGGACCCCCTCCGCCGCCGTCGCGGGGCGCTTGCCGAGGAGCTCGAAGAGGGCGTCCTGCTCGATCCGATCGATCGCGCTGCCGTAGCGGCGACGTCGGTCCATGCAGGCGACCAGGGTCGCCACGTCCTTCGCCCGGGAGCGCGCGAAGGCATCCCCGAGCGCGGGCCCGACGTCGTTCGTCTGCGCGTAGAGCGCAGCCTCGGCAAAGATGTCGCTCGTGCCCTCCGCCTCGGGCATCGCTGGCTTCGCAATCGGAATCGCCATCGCCTGCGCGATCATCTCGCAGGTCGAGCGATCGCCGACGTAGCGATAGCAGAGGTACCAGGCGAGGGATTCGCGCGGATGGGCGTGGGCGCAGACCGCGTGGATCGGAATCATCCCGCGCACGTTCTGGTGCACCGCATAATACTGGGCCGCGAAACGGGTGTACGGGATGCCGGACTCGGCGGCGTAGAGGTCGAAGAGACCGGTCAGGCCGCCGGAAGGATTCCAGAACTCGCGCACGACGATGTTGCCGAGATCCTCCATCGGATCGCCCCAATGACCGAGCTCCCAGTCGATGACCGACGACACGCGGTCGCCCTGGAACATGAAGTTGACCGGGCCCGTATCGCCCTGGACCAGCGAGACGCGCGCGACCTTCTCGGGGGCGAAACGGCGGAGCCAGTCGAGGCCGTAGGTCGTCAACGGATCGACATAGCCGTCGAGGAACTTCTTCCACTGCCCGACGATGAAGTCGACCTCGTTGAGCGCCGTCTCGCGTGCGTTCTTCGGCCGCGGGGTCATGACGTCGTCGATTCCGAGCGCGTCGAGGTCGAGGCGGTGCATGCGCGCGACGACGCGCATGAAGTCCTCCATGACGGCGCGCTGCTGGCGGAGGTCGCTCAGCTTGTCGATGTCCGAGCGGCCCGGGTCCCGGGCGAAGAGCGTGGCGCGCAGCTCGGGATTCCAGCCGTGGACTGCGGTCGCCGGGACGTCGGTGCGGCCGAGCGCCTCGACGATTCGCGTCTCGCGCTCGAGGCGGCGGGGATCAACGCCCCCGTCCTCGCGCTGCAGGCGCAGGAAGCCCTCGAGGATCGAGCCGTCCGCGCGGGTGACGTCGACGACCCAGGCCTCGCGTCGGGCGACGTGGCGCACGAGGCGCGTGATCGTGCCACGGCCGATCTGCTCGATCCATTCGTAGACTCCCGTCGGCAGGTCGTGGGCGAGCGGGCTCATCGGGCGTTCCTCCTCTGGCCCACACACTACCCCCTCCCGCCCGCGCGGCTATGGTCCCCGCCTGCACCTCATAGCGTTGAACGGAGTCGAAGCATGGAATTCCAGATCGCCGAATCGATGTGCGACGTCAGTCATTATCTGCCGATCGCCCAGGTCGCGGACGAGGTGGGCTTCGGCTGCTTCGGCCTCGGCGACAGCGTCCTCTATCCCGAGTCCGCGGTCGGCAGCTATCCCTACAACGCGGACGGAACACGCGATTTCCTGGAGGGTGCGCCCTTCATCGATCCCTTCCAGCTCTTCGCGGCCATGTCCGTCGTGACCCAGAAGATCAAGTTCGCCGTCGGCGTACTGAAGCTGCCGATCCGAAACCCCGTTCTCGTCGCCAAACAGGTCTCGTCGCTCCAGGTCTTCACGAACGAACGCTTCATCCTCGGCGTCGGCCTCTCGCCCTGGATCGAGGATTTCCAGGCCTGCGGCGAGGACTGGGACTCCCGCGGCCCGCGCATGGACGAGCAGATCCAGATCATCCGCGGGCTGATGTCGGGCGACTACTTCTCCTGGAAGAGCGACTACTACGACATCCCGCGCGTCAAGCTCTGCCCCGTGCCGAAGAAATGTCCGCCGATCATCATCGGGGGCCACAGCCTGCCCGCCTACCGCCGCGCGGCGCGCTATGCGGACGGCGTCAACTTCGTGAGCCTCTCCGAGCAGGAGCTCGTCGATCGACTCGCGATCGTGTCGCGACTGCGCAAGGAGTACGGCCGCGACGAGGAGCCGTTCCAGGTCTTTGCCGGCATGGCCGCGTTCACGATCGACGACATGCGACGTCTCGAGGACCGGGGCGTAACGACCCTAGGCGTCGGCTACCGCAATCCCTACGAGCCCGACCGCATGACGCTGCAGTCGAAGCTCGACTGGGTCCGCCGCTTCGGCGATACGGTGATCGCGAAGTATTAGGTTGAATGCTCAATCCGGCCGCGCGCGGCGGAGGGCGAAGAGCGAGACGCCACAGGCTTCGCAGCCCGCCTCGTCCCACACGCGCCGGAATCCGCCGGGGCGCGCGCGGAACGTCTCGCCGCAACGGGGGCAGCGCGCGGTCCAGACGGCGAGCCGGGCGGCCCCGGCGAAGACGGTGCCCGCGAGACCGATCGTCGCCGCGACGCGCGTCTCTCCGATCGAGAGCGCATAGACGACCAGCGGGAACCAGAAGACGGGCGCCCAGCTGGCGGCCTGTTTCCAGCGGCGGAGCTGCTCGAGGCGTGCCCGCTCGCGGGTCATCACGATTCCTCCGGACCGCGATCCAGGCGCAGCAGGACGAGGTACTCCCCGCTTGCCACGCGGGCGAGGGTCTCGACCTCGAAGCCCGTTTCGCGGGCGACCGCCGCGAGATCCGGCTCCGCGAGATAGACCCAGGGAAAGGGCTCGCCGCGCAGCCCGCGGTAGCGGGTCGAGAGGACGATCTCGCCGCGGGTCGCGGAGCGATCGCTCGCGTCGCCGTCCCACGCCTCGCGCAGCTCTGAAGAATCCGCGATGACGACGCCCCCCGGTCGCAAGAATCGTCGCAGCCCCGCGAGCAGGTGCGCGAGCGGCCGCACGCCGCCAGCGACGCCGATCGTCTGCATGCCGAAGAAGATCGTATCGAATCGACCGAGAGACTCTGCGAGCGCGGGGGCGGGATCTTCCCCGCCCGTCGAAGCTCCGCTCGCGCCGCCGCGCGCCGCGAGCGCCATCACGTCGAGCTCGCGCACGTCGCGGACACCGCGCTCCCGGCAGAGGGCCACGCAGAGGGGGCTCACGTCGATCGCGACGACCTCACAGCCCTTCGCCTGGAGCGCCAGCGCATGACGGCCCGCCCCGGCGCCGACGTCGAGGACGCGGCCGTCCGCGCGGGCGATGGCCTGCTGGTCGAGCCGCGCGAGCTCGCCTTCGAGGGTGAAATACTCTTCGGTCTCGATCTCGAACTCGACACCGTCGGCGCGCAGGGCCTTGACCCTGCGCGGGCGGCCATCGCGGTGGTGGTCGAGCAGCGCGGCCGCGAGCGGCTCTGCCGGGGGGACGCGCTGGGGAAGGATGCGGCCGAGGCGCTTCATCCGGACCTCGGGCTCACCGTCATGGATGCTAGGCGTCGCGCAGCTCGTACTTGAGGTGACGCGAGAGATCGCCGGCGAGCTTCGGCTTCATGCGGCGCTCGGTGAAATGCCAGCCGTCGGCTTCGGTGTAGCCGAAGCGGTCTTCGTAGTAGCCCGCGATGATGCACTGGAGCGGGAAGTCCGGGACGGCCTGCATGACCGTGAAGCGGGAGCGCCCGAAGGCGCTGCGGCCGTCGCTGCCGATCTCGAGGATCAGGTTCGTCGTGACGTGCTGGGTCATCGGCGTGCCGTCTTCGTAGACCTGGGTCGAGCGCAGGTAGATCTTCTCGACTTCCGCGCTCCCCGTGCCCTGGACGTCGCCCTTCGGACCGATGATGCGGGCCTTCGCGAAGAGCGCCGCGAGCCCCTTGAAATCGCCGCCGTCGATCCGCTCGGCGTACGTGAACATCAGGTTCTCGATCGCGGTCCGGACGTTCGCCGGGTCGAGGGGATTCGACATGCTGGTCTCCCTTGGATTCGAGCTTCTCGGGTTGGCGTAGAAGAGGGGCGTGCGGGTTGCCGTCGGGTCGACGGCGGATCCGGGGCCTCGAGTCCCCTCGCGGTTCGAGTCAGCGAGTCGAGCTCGGGCGATCGGTGGCGTGGTCGGCGGCCGGGTCGGGGGCGTGTTCGGGCGAGACCGGCGCGTCGTCGACGAAGCGACTCCACTCCTCCTCGCCGACGGCCTCCATATGGTCTTCCATGTAGCTCTTGAAGCGGAATCCGCAGTTCATGCACTCGAGGTAATGATGCGTATCCGCACCGCGCCCCGACGCGACCTCGATCTCGGCGCGCACCCAGAGGCGACTCGGTCGCGAGGCGACCTCGCAGGCTTCGCAGTAGAGCGTAAAGAGCGGATCGATCATCGCAGTCTCCCGGTACCACCATAACCCATTCCGCTGGACCATGAGCAGCCCGATTTCGATTCCGACGGCCTCACGCAAGCATGCTCCACACAGACGCGAATCACGAGCAGAATCCTCGCAGCCCTCTCTCCGCCTTCTCTCCGCCTTCTCGCAGCGAGGTTCCGGAGGCCGCGCAATTCAGGGAAGAAACCGCATCGAAAGGGGCACGACTCCAGCCCGGTCCCGCGCCAGTGCGAAGCCGCCGGCCTCGAGCTCCGCGAGCCAGGCCTTCGCCCGCGCGACCGCGAGCAGGAGCGACTCGACACTGTCGCGCCCCTCGCAGGTCTGCGGCCGATGCAGGTCGGCCAACGCGACCCGGCACTGCCAGCCGTCGCCCGCCGGCGAGCGCTCGGGCGCCCCGATCACCAGGCTGAGTCGCCGCGGGCCCGACCCGTGTTCCGAGCCCGAGTCGGGCCCCCGACGCGCGACCGCGTCCCGGTCCGCAGCCTCGGGCAACGCGCCCTCGAAGACGAAGATCTCGACGCTGGCGATCGCACCCTTCATCGCGGCGTCGAACCCCCGGTCGAGCCCTCGGCGTCGCGGTCGCTGTGGCCGAGCGAGCGGCCCGGGGCGATCCGGTCGCGCAGGGCCTGCTTCAGCTCGCGCAGCTCGGGGAATCGGCCGACGGCTCCGCGATCGAACAGGACCTCGCCGTCGAGGCGGACGACGAAGACGCCGCCGACCCGGCCCGGGACCAGCGCGACCTCGGCGAGCTCGGCCTCGAAGCTGACGAGCAGCTCCTGCGCCATCCAGCCGGCGCGCAGCCCCCAGCGGCAGCCGATGCAGTACTCGATCTCGACTCGCGGAGAGCGCATGCGGATCTTCTCCCGGGCCCGACCCCGGATCCCGGAGGCCAGGCTGTGTGACGAGCCGCTCAGGTGCCGGGCTTGCGATCGGCTCCCGACATCAGGAGCTGCGCATAACGTCGCAGGAAACGTTTCTGACGCTCGATCTGATCAGGGGCCAGCGGATCGAAATCGAAGAGCGATCGCAGGAGCGGCGCCATCGCGAAATGGCCGAGGATGACGTGGATCCAGGCAGCGACGGCGAGGGGCCGCTCGTCTTCGGTCCACACGTTGTCCGGGCTGGTCTGCATCGCCAGCAGCCCCTGCGAGACGATCGGCCGGAGCCAGCCCTGCGCGATCTTCTCGAGCGAGGCCCCGTCGGTCAGGGCCTCGTGCTGGATCAGGCGCGCGAGATCGGGATGGCTCGCGAGGTGGTCCATGATCCCGTCGAGCATGGCCCCCGTCCGATCTTCGCCGCGCGCCCCGCCCCGGGTGGCGGCGGCGATCACGTCGAAGAGCGGCTGGACACCGCGGGCGATCACCGCTTCGTAGAGCGCCTGCTTGCCCTCGAAGTAGTTGTAGAGGCTCGGCGCCGTCAGGCCGGCGGCTCGGGCGATGTCCCGAACGGCAGTCCCCGCGAGACCCTTCTGGGCGAAGAGCGACTCGGCGACGTCGAGGATGCGGTCACGGGTCGTCTCGGATTCCTGGACCGGGGTCGTCATCGGGAAGGCCTCGATCCCGCATGGGCTCCGCCGGGCTGGCCGCTCGGCCGCACGGGGCCACAGCTATGGCCGATGCGGAAGCGGTGGCCGTTGTTCTCCTCGACCGTGAACTCGCGCATGCCCCAGGGCTTCGAGTCGATCTCCGCCACGATCCTCGCCTCGCGCTCGCGGTAGCAGGCGAGCACACGATCGGCGTTCGCGACTCTTACGAAGACACAGCAGCGCTCGATCGGCCCTGTCTCGCGCCGCAGGAAGACCTCGGTCTTGCCCTGGTAGACGGCGCCGTATTCCTCTTCGTAGAGCCAGGCGATCCTGAACCCGAGCACGTCGCGATAGTAGGCCTGGGTCACGCGCACGTCGGCGACGGGGAGCTCCGGCGTCACGAAGAGCCATTCGAGCTCCGCGACCTGCGTCGAGAAGCCCTGCTCGTCGACCTCCTGGATCGCCATCTCACTCTCCTCCCGCGACGCGGGCGCGCGGCGACCAGCCGAAGATCGCCTCGAAGCGCAGCCGGTTCGGGGTCCGCAGCGGCTCGGGCGCCCGTCGAATGTATTGCTCGGCCCGCTCGCGCGCCGTGCCCTCGAGTCGTTCGAGATGATCGACGAGCTCGGACCATTCGGGCCGCTGTAAGCGCCCATCGGGCCGGCGAGCGGGCAGCGCCGTCCAGACGACCGCATCGAGGCGCTTCGCCGCGAGCCAAGCGGCGATCTCGGCGCGCACGGACTCGGGACATTGCCCCGAGCAGGCGCCTACGCCCGCCCGCGTTTGGATGCCGATCCAATCGCCGATGCGCTCAGGCCCGACGCCCTCGCGCAGGGCGAGCGCCTCGACGCCTGCCCCCAGCGAATCGACCGCGAGGGGGGCCCACCAGCTCCGGGTCGTCGCGGCGCGCGGATCGATCACGAGGGTCACCCGCCCGTCGAGGGCGACACGCGAGAACTCGATCGGGAGCCGCGGCCCCTCCTGCTCGAACGGCGCAGCCAATGGGAGCGTGCGCGGATCCCAGAGGAGCGAGCCCCAGGCGAGGCAGCCGATGCGCGGTGCCGCCAAGCCGTCCTGCCCCCCGCTACCGAGGGTCCGCGCGGGAGGTCTGCGGCGCCGGTGCCGTCTCGTAACCGAAAGCCGGCGAGAGCTGCTTGCGGACCAGCTCGTCGATCTCCGCCGCCTGGGCGTCGTCGAAATAATCCTTGTAGCCACCGACCTTCGCGCGCCGGACCTTGTAGGAGTTCGGATCGCCCTTCTTGCCGGGCTTCATGCGCCCGCCGGCGAGCCAGAAGGTGTTCCGCTCCTCGAGCTTTCGCATGTTCTCGACGCTCGCGTACTCGACGGCCGAAGCGACCGCATCCCGGCGGCTCGGGCTGCCGCCGATGAACTCCATCACCCGGGCCAGGGTCTCGACGGGCTGCTCGCGCATGTCTTCGTAGCGGACGATCAGGAGGCTCTTGACCTTCCCGGCCTCGCGGGCCCAGAGGTTCAGGTAGTCGATGATCTGCGGCAGCCCGCAGGCGGGATCCATCACGAACTCGAAGGCGGACACGTCGGCGCCGTGGGGCGGGTAGTTGTTGAGCTTCTTCTTGACCGGCCGCATCCTGTGCTGCCATTGAAAGTACTGGGAGACGGCGATGTCCTTCGGATTGCGAACCAGGAGCACGACCTTCTTGTCGTAGAAGGAGGCCTTCGAGTCGAGTTCGCCCGTGTAGTCCTTGATGTAGTTGTCGTGGGTGAAGAAGATCTTCGGGATCTCGGCGTTGCGGCGGTGGTAGTTCGAGAAGCCCAGCAGGATCCGCTCGGGGATGCCGTAGACCAGCTGGTAGTAGCGGGAGATCATCACGCGCAGCCAGGTCCGACCGCTCTTGCCGAAGGAGACGACGGCGACGTCCGCCCGGGCGAGGCGACTCGTCTCGTCCCGGCCGCGCAGCCAGCGCTCGATCCGGATGCGCCGCGCCTCGGGCAGGAAGAAGAGCAGCGCCATCAAGACTTCGCGGCCCATCTTCTTGAGGATCGAGTCCATTCCCGGTCTTTCCCCTGACTCTTCACCGCTCTGTCGCGCCCGGCGTCGCCGACCCCTCGGGTCGCGCGCCGACACAGGCCGTCGCAATCTATCACAGCTTGCCACGCCCCCCTCGCACGGCGCGCGACCCGTCGCCGCGATCGAAAACCGGTCTCGACACGAGCCCCAAAGCTGGCCGCGGCACCCAACGAGCGCGAAACTCGGCCTCGAGGCGGGGGGACCGGCTTGAATTCGAATGAGCGACGAAGTCTGCCCGTGCTGCCAGGCGCGAAGCTCTCGCGCTACCTCGTCGACGAGATGTGGCTCCCCGCGCTCTTCGCAGCGGCGGTCTTTGGCCTCGTCGTTCTGCTGACCGACCTGATCGGCTATGCGGATCTGATCGTCAATCGCGGCCTCGACGTCTGGGAGGTGGCGGGGCTCGCGGGGCTCCAGCTTGTTCCGACCCTCGCGCGAACGCTGCCCTTCGCCGTGCTCATCGGGACGCTGGTCGGGCTCGGCCGCCTCGCCGCCGACCGGGAGCTGCTGGCCCTCGAGACCTGCGGGTTCTCTCCGCGCCAGCTCGCCTTCCCGGGCCTCGTCTTCGCGCTCGTGGCCACTGCCCTCTCCCTCTACCTCTCGGCTTTTCTCTCGCCGGATTCCCAGCGCGCGGCCCGCGACCGCATGCTCGAGCTGACCCTCGAGCGGCCCGGCCTCTCGCTGCGCGCCGGCAGGGCTTCGGATTTGAACGGCTGGCGCATCGAGGCGCGCAAGGTCGACTCGACCGGGGAGCACCTCGAAGGCGTGCTCGTCTACATGCCGAACCTCGACGAGACGATCTTCTCGAAGCAGGGGCAGATCGTCGAGACGGGCAGGGCTCGGGCGACACCCGGGTCCGCGGGGCCGCCCGCCCCGACCAAGAAGATCGTGCTCGAGGACGGGCTCATCCTCTTCAACGGCGAGGACCGCGCGTCGCTGCTCCGCTTCGAGCGGCTCGAGACTCCGCTGCCCGAGACCGAGCCGGAAAAGGACGTGCCCGTCGAGCTGGTGACGACGCTCCCGATCGGAGAGCTCTTCGAGGTCGCCCGTCTGGAGGGCGACAATCAACGCGGCCGTTGGCACGCGGGCGAGGCCCATCGCCGCATCGCCCTCGGCGCCGCGACCCTACCCTTCGGCCTGCTCGCGATGGGGCTGGCGCTCGGACGTCGCAATCTATCCCGCTCCACGGGCATCTTGATGGGGATCGCCGGCGCGATCGCCTACTACGCGCTCGTACAGCTCGCCGAGGGGCTCCTGCGCAGCGATTCCACCCCCGTGGCACTGTCGATCTGGCTTCCGAATCTCGTGATGGCGACGGTCGGCGCCGTTCTGATCCTGCGCGCCGGTCGGACTGCGTCGGAGAGCGACCGGAGCTCGGGAAAGGGCAACCGGACGTTGCTCGAGCGATTCGGCATCGGGCGCGAAGGGATCCGGGTCAAGCGCTTTGCGCTCCCCCGTTATGTCGCGAGCCAGTTCCTGGGCATGGTGGCGGTGTGCGTGGCGGGCCTCGTGATCGCCTATCTCATCATCGACGTCTTCGACAATCTAAAATGGTTCAATCGCTATGGTGCGACGGCGGACGCGATCGCGCGCTACTACGTCGCGAGGCTTCCGATCCTCGCAGCCCGCGTCATCCCGATGGCGCTCCTGATCTCGGTGGCCTTGACGATCAGCCTGCTCGGCGCCAACGGCGAGCTCCTCGGCATGCGCGCCTGCGGCATCCCCATCCTCCGGATCCTCGCACCGATCTGGATCTTGTGTGCCCTCGCGGTGCCGGCGGACCACCTCTTCGCGAACGAGCTCGTGCCTCGTTCGAGTAGAACCGCGCGGGCGATCAAGCGAATCGACATCAAGAACGAGAACAAGGCGCCGCAGGAGGCGCGCGAGCGCGTCTGGTACCGGGTCGGAAAGATGATCCACGAGATGGAACGGCTCGACCTGCTGAGCGGTCTCGCCCGCACCGTCACCCTCTACGAGCTCGGCAAGGACGGCTTGCCGGTTCGTCGGACCGACGCGAGCGGTGCACGTTATGCGGGCGACGGGAACTGGCTCCTCGATGCGCCGCGCAGCGTCGAGCTCGATCAAAGGGGATTCCTGAAGCGAAATCCGAACGCGGGGCGCGTGGTCCAGTTCGGCGAGGAGGCACCCGCCGAGATCGAAACCAACGATCTCACGCCCGCAGAGCTCCGCGCAGAGATCGCGGAGCCGGACCTCGAAGGCCCCATCGCCCTCGCCTATCGAACGGACCTGCAGCTGAAGCTGGCCTCGCCTCTCGCCTGCCTGCTGCTGCCGCTCATCGCGCTCTTCTTCTCCGCGACCGGTCCGCCCTTCCCCCGCCCGGTCCAGACCCTGATCGCGAGCGCGGTCATCGCCGTCGCCCACGCGTTCGCGACGAGCTTCGCCGGCTCGATGGGCCACGGCGGAACGCTCTCGCCCTGGCTCGCGGGCTGGGGCCCCTCGATCGTGTTCGCCCTCGTCGCGCTCGCGATGGGCATCCGCCACGCAATCCGATCGCGCACCGCGGGATAGCGCGGCAGGCATCTGATAAAGTCCGCCCGTCGCGTGAGCGCCCGATGCAGCGCCGACCATCGGGATGGGCATCGGAACGGGAGCAGGTTTGTCGAGTCGCACGCCATCGGAGGCGAGCCCGCCGCTCGTCTGGCTCTTGATGGGCGATCGCACGGGAGACAACTCCCAGGTGCTGGGCCTCGGCGAAGCCCTCGGTTGGCCGCTGGTCGAAAAGCATTTCATCCACACGCCCTACGAGAAGCTCGTCAATCTTCCCTTCGGCGCCCATCTGCTCGGGGTCGCAAAGAGTCGTTCGAGCGCGCTCGAGGCGCCGTGGCCCGATCTCGTGATCTCCGCCGGGCGCAAGAACGAGCCGATCGCGCGTTACATCCGTAAGCAGGCGAAGCGGGACGCGGGCAAGGCGGTTCGCTTGATCCATGTCGGAAGACCCTGGGCCAAGCCGTCGACCTGGGACCTCGTGATCACGACGCCGCAGTACCGCCTGCCCCGGGATCCGAACATCCTCCACAACGAAACGCCGCTCCACCGCGTGACGCGCGCCCGCCTCGACGCCGCCGCCCCGGCCTGGGAAGGCCGCGTGGCCCACCTGCCGCGGCCCCGCATCGCGGTGCTCGCCGGCGGCAATTCGGGCCCCTACCCCTTCGACCGCGCGTCGGGGACACGCCTCGCCGCACAGCTCGAAGAGCTCGTGCAACAGGTCGGCGGATCGCTGCTCGTCACCACGAGCGCGCGCACCCTCGACGCGACCACGCAGGCGCTCTTCGAGGAGATCCATTCGCCTTCGATCCTCTACCGCTGGAAGAAGAACGATCCCGACAATCCGTTCTTCGCGTTCCTCGGCCTCGCGGACCGGGTCGTCGTGACGGCGGACAGCGTCTCGATGATGACGGAGGCGTGTGCGACGGGTCGCCCCGTCTATCTCTACGACACCGGCGAGGGCCGGACCTCGATGAAGCGCAATCCCTGGCTCGACGGCGAAGACGATCCCGGATCGGCGACGCGGCGGCCTCTCGATCGCTGGCATCTCAAGGCCTGGGTCTACCGGCTGACGATGCGCCTCGGTCCCCAGCGCCTGACGCGCGACATCCGCATCGTGCAGCAGCTGCTCGTCGACAGCGAGCGGGCCGTCTGGCTCGGAGACGGCCATCCGAAGAGGCTACCCCGGCCTCTCGACGACATGCCCCGCGCCGTGGCGCGTGTGCGGGCGCTCTTTTCTTCTTCAGGCAGCGCGTGAAGCCAGCCGGTCCATGACCTCGAAGGCGTCATGGCGGACGTGGTTCTGCTTCATCTCTTCGCGGATCAGCTGCTCGTCGATGATGCGCTTGTCGACGCATTCACGCAGCAGCCCGAAGAAGAACGCCTCCTGGCTCGGGTCGGGATGGGGCTTGTAGTTCCCGACGAAGGCGTAGTCGCCGAACATCTTGCGTCGGGCCCGCAACACCCAACGGATCGGCGGGAAGACCCGGTACTTCTCTGCGGGAATGAAGTCGGCGGGGAGGCCCGCCTTCCAGGGCTGGGTCTGGCGCTTCGTGTTGTGGATCAGCTTCGTCTTCGGCGTCAGCTTGTCGAAGTCGTTCCACTCGTTCTCGAAGAGCCCGATCGTGCTGCGGTCCTCGTTCTTGAGGCCGATCCAATCGGAGTAGTCGAGCTTTCGCTGGAAGAGCGACTCGAACTGCTCGCGGCAATCCCAATGCGTCAGCTTCGCGCAGTCGAGCAACATGACGCTCGTCGCGAGGACACCCTCGAGCTTCTTCGCCCCGGAGCGCGGGCGGCAGAGGATCGACTTGCCCTGCATGTCCCGCTCGAGGAGCTCCATCACATCGCCGACGGCGAAGACGTCGGGGTCCGTGACGACCGCTCGGCCCGCGTAGCCCATCAGCTCCGGCGGCATGAATCGCAGTGGAGTGAAGGATTGGAGATCGTCGTTGCGCCAGACGCGGCTCGCCCCGTCGCGCAGGTACTCGCGGCCCTCGTACTCCGCGAAGAAGGGAAAATTGCGATGCTCGATCAAATGGACGTCGAAGGCATCGGGGTGAGCCGAGTTCCGCTTCATCGAATAGCGGGACACGATCGCGCCGAGGACCTGCTTGTGATTCGTATGGATGAAGACGGTCGGGCGCTCGCTCGACGGCATGTCCGAATCCCCCTTTGATCCAGAGAGAGCGATGTTTCGGGCAGAAGCTATCACAGGCCCCCTTTCGCCCGAGAGAGCGGCCGAGAGATCAGGTCTCGGACCTTTTGGGCGACGCGTTCGAGCTCGTCGCCGGCCCCCTCCTTCGGCGTGACCCGCGGATCCCCTAGCCAGCCGGCGAGCCCGCGTTCGACGAGGCGGCGCGGGATCGCGGAGAGATCGCGCGAGTGGATCGGGAATCCGAGCCGTTGCAGCATCCGCGCCCGCAAGCCGCCCGCCGGAATCGGGTCGTAGCGGGGATCGAGGGAGCGCAGCAGGCCGAGATGTTGGAGCGCGCGCTCCCCGCGCCCGACGTCGCTCGAGAGCGGGAACATCGCGAGGGATTTCCCGAGACGAACCACCTCGATCATCATCGACAGGCTGTCCGTCGTCACGATGAAATGGTCCGCCAGGCCGAGCAGTGCGTGGTACGGGTTCTCCGTCGGCGGCGCACTCGCGTCGAAGACGTGCAGGCGGACCGTCGCGGGGCACTCTCGCTCGAGCATCTCGACGACGGCGGCCGGGGTCCTTCGGCTGGTGGTGACCCAGAGCGAGCCGCCGCTCGCCGCGACATCCTGCAAGGCTTGCGCGAGCAGGCCCCTCGCCGCCTCGAGGTCGAAGCGCAGGCCACCGGTCGGGCCGCCGATCATCAACGCCGTGATCGGCCGGGCGAGCTCGGAAAAGCGCGGCGCCCAGACCGCCGCTGCCGCCGCGATCCGGTCGGCGTCGACGTTCATCAGGGGAAGATCGTGCTGCGCGATGTTGGGCGCGGGTCTCGCGACGTAGTGGGAGGCCACGACCATCAGGTCGAACTCGCGCCGTCGGTGGCGGGGCATGCCGACCATCACGATGCGCACACGCCGCTCCGAGGCCTGCTCGAGCCTCTGCTTGATCCAGAGGGCGACGCACGCAAGGCGCCTTCCCGACGCGAAGACGAGATCGGGCCAGGGCTCTTCGAGAACGTCGGAGCGAGCGCGGTCGATATGCTCGAGGCTCGGCCGGATGAGCGGCTTGCCCTGCTCCCACTCCGGGAGGACGACGATGCGTTTCTCGAGGTAGGGCCAGCCGACCGCGCGGGCGAGATTGACGACCTGTGCATTGTCGCCGGTCTTCTGCCCGAGCAGGACCCAGACGCGAGGATTCGCGGATCCACCGGTCTCGCTTCGTACCTGCTGCTCGTCGTTCATGCCGGCATGTCCGGAGCAGAACTTACCACCCCTCTTGACCCCGAGGGTCGGTCGACGCGCGACCGGGAGCGACGGGCGCTCTAGAGGATTCGCGTGCGCGCCCGCTCCGCCTCGAGCTCGCCGAGGAATACCCGGGCGTCGGCGAAGATGTCGCGTTTGTCGTCGGAGTCGAGGCGCGCGAGGGCCCCGAAGCCGAGCGCCGGAGTGACGGTCAGGACCGTTGCCGCTCGGGCCGCGCCACGCAGGAATCCCCGGCGGTCGACCTCGGGATGGCGACGCATTCCGGCGGCCGCCAGCGCAGCCAGGACGAATCCGCCGGCCCACTGGAAATGCTCCCGCTCGCGCCGGTCCGCCTCGGCGAACCCGAAATCGAGCAGCGAGCGCGCCGTCGAAAGCGCCTGTAAGTCGATCGCCGCACCCGGATTCACGGCCGCCACGGCAGCCGCGGGCCGCCAGTCGAGGTCGACACGAAAGCCGTAGTGGTCCGAGAGCGAGCGGTCGCGCCGACGGATGCGCGCCGTCTCGGAGAAGAGCAGCTCTTGCCGACCCGCCCGCCACGCCACCCCGGGCGCCGGCCGCACGAACAGGAAGTCGATCCGCTTGTCCGGCCCGGACCGACCGCGTTTGTAGAAATTGGTCGACGAGAGCGTCCCCAGCTCGCCGCCTTGGCCCGTGAGCAAGCCGAGCTCGATCGCCCCGGTCAGGCCGCGGAAGACCTGGAACTCGGGATCGCTCTGACGGCAATTGAAGTCGCCCCCGACGACGACGCTGCCGGGATGCCCGTGGACGAAGGCCACGATCTGGAGGAGCTGCGCTGTTCGCACTGCGCTGTCGAGGGCCGAATCCTCGACGCGGTAACGAGCGTGGAGATGGGTATTGATGAGGGTGAACGGGCCACCTTCGCCCTCGATCTCGACGCTCTCGAATCCCTTGCCGCCGATGTACTCGCCCTTGGTCAGGCGTTCGGGATCCCCGCGGAAGCGAAAGCCCTCGAAGCGACTCGACCGGATCGGTAGCCGCGAGAGCGTCATCAGACCGCCCGATGCGCCGCTTCCCTCCGAGACCGAGTAGCCCGCGTTCCGGGCGCCCTGTCGCAGGGTTCGCCGCACCTCGCGCGTCCAGGCTTCCTGGATCAGCAGCACGTCGAGGTCCGAGCCCTCGAGGCGCTCGGCGAGGGCGCGCATGCGCGAAGAGACATCGTCCGAAAAGGCCTCTGGAAGGCCCCACACATTGAACGTACCGAGGCGCATGTCGTCGCACCTCCGATCACCCGCGTAGGCGGGCGTCGCCTGGGACCACTCGCAGCTTCACGAGCGTTCTTGCCAATCCCGTGCCGATCGCTCCTCCATTCGAGCAAGTTCCAGGCCGAGCGAACGTTTCGACTAAATCTCGCCTCGATTTCCGAGACACCGGGCCCGAGTTCGGGGTTGCTTGCGGTCCATCTGCGCCGACGCGGAGACATGACGCGTCCGCAGCGCACCCGGGGGTGGGAAGCGCTTTGCCTATTTTGGGATGCCTCGGAAAAGCACTCTACGCACCCGGTTATTCGTGCCTCAGCGCGCGGGGCTTTGTGGCGAACGCACGATCGGACCTCCCGGCGATCGCCGGGGAGGTCTGCTTCGCTATCGTCGCTCTTCCCCTGTGCCCCACGGGCCAGCCAGCCAATGTGAGGAAATCTTGTCGAAGATCGATCTCGAAGCGGAGCTCGAGGCCGCCATCGTCGCCGTGCGCGACGCCGCCGCCGTCTGCCAGCGCGTGCAGAAGAATCTCGTGACCGCCGCGACTCTCGAAAAGAAGGACCAGAGCCCGGTCACCGTCGCCGACTTCGCTTCCCAGGCCATCGTCTGCTCCGCGCTCGCGCAGAGCTCGAAGATCCTCGGCGTCGTCGGTGAAGAGGACGCGGCCGAGCTGCGGGAAGCCGAGGCCGTTGCAACCCGCGACAAGGTCGTCGAGCACGTGCGGGGCGTACGGGGGGCTTCGGTGTCGACGGAGCAGGCCCTCGATTGGATCGACCTCGGGGGCCTCGATCCCGACGGGTCGCAGGAGCGCTACTGGACTCTCGATCCGATCGACGGGACGAAGGGCTTCTTGCGCGGCGAGCAGTATGCGATTGCCCTGGGATTGATCGAGCACGGACGCGTCGTGCTCGGCGTGCTCGGCTGTCCGAACCTGCTCGGGCCCGACGGCAAGCCGGGCTGCTTGATGGCCGCGGTCCGCGGAGGCGGGGCGCATGCGCGTCCGCTCGCGGGCGCAGGTCGCGCCGGATCCGCGGCGATCCGGGTGAGCACGATCGCCGACGCGGCCCTCGCGCGGTTCTGTGAATCCGTCGAGTCGGGCCACAGCGACCAGGACCAGAGCGCCCAGATCGCGAAGGCGTTGCAGATCACGGCGGAGCCGATCCGCGTCGACAGCCAGGCGAAGTACGCGATCGTGGCCCGGGGCGAAGCGCAGATCTATCTACGGCTGCCGACGAAGAAGGACTACCGCGAGAAGATCTGGGACCACGCTGCGGGCATGATCATCGTCGAAGAAGCCGGCGGTCGGGTCACCGACGTGCGCGGCCACGCCCTCGACTTCGCCCACGGCCGAAAGCTCACGAACAACGCCGGCGTGATCGCGACCAACCAGAAGATCCACGACGCCGTCCTGAAAGCCGTCGCACGACACGTCGACGTGTCTTGAAGCGAGCGAGCCCGGAAAGGAATCGGTTCGCTTACCGATTCCTTCCCGGACTCTCACGCCCGGGCGATCAGGAAATAACACGCCCAGGGCAACACGACCGTGTGGAGAGCCGCTCCCGCGAGCGCCCAGCGAAGCTGTCGCGAGAAGAATTCCGCGGGATCCGTGCTCGCCGGATCGCGGACGGCGATGCGATTGCCGTATACACCGAGGTAGAGCGCGGCGGCCGCGAGGATCGCCGCGAGCGATGTCGCGGGCCATCGCGGGCCGCTCGCGGCGCCGCTCGAACACAGCCACGCCAACAAGACGGCGGTCAGGAGCAGCGCGGCTCCCACCGCACGCAGACCGTGGAACCAGGCCCAGATCGGCGCGAGCAGAGCGGCGCCGAGGTTGAATCCGCGTCCGAGATCGACGCCTTCCCCCGCGCTTCCGCTCGCGAGGCGGACGTGCGCGATCCGAGCAGCGTGCTGCAGCATCACGCCGTAGATCGTGAGCACGCCGAACGTGATGGAATAGGCGGCGAGTACGTAGACCACGCGAAACCTCCGGCGACGAAGGCCGCGAGCGTATCAGATGGGGGGCGGCGGGTGCGCGGGCTTCTGGTTAGTCTCGCCTTTTGGAGGACGACCCGATGCCCAGGAGCGCTTCGAAATGGGATGTGAACGCAATGCTCGAGCTCGGAACTCGCCATGCCCGCCTCGAGGCCGAGGGCAAGCTCGACCTCGTGATGGACACGCTGGTCGCGGACCCGGTCTACGATTTCTGGCCGATCGGGCTGCGGATGCGCGGGCGCGAGAAGGTCCGGCGTTATTACGAGCACCTGATCGGGCCGTTCTACGCCGCGCAGAAGAGCTACCGCCTGATCGAGGAGTGGCTGTCGGAGCGATCTCTCGCACAGGAATACGAGATGGTGGTCGAGCTCGACGATGGCGTCGAAGCCCATCACGTGATCGGGATCCTGTTCGCGAAGGACGGCCTGCTCGGCGGCGAACGGATCTGGGGATCGGAGGCGATCCTGAAGAAGATGGTCGGCCCGGTCTGGGACGAGCTCGAGCCGATCGAGGATTAGTGCCGGGGCGCGCCGTCCAACCCAGCGCGGGCGGAAGATTGGGTTCGCGACGGATCGTTGCGATCCGTCGCGTCACCCGTTCAGCACGGTTGCTCGTCGTCAGCCCTTAAGGCGCAGGTAGAGCTGCGCGCCCTTGGTCGTAGCGTCGAGGTTCGACCACTCGGCCAGCAGGCGACAGCGAGTCACCTGCGCGCTACCCGGCGAGCCCATCTTGATGGTGAGCTCACCCTTCGGGCTCTTGTTGAGACGATCGATCACCGCAGTCCAGTCTCTGACTTTCCGCATTCATTGAACCTAACAATATTAAGTGTATGTGAGGCGAGCCCCGACGGTCTCGCGTCGCAGAGAATAGCCCTTTATTCCGTTTCGCCACCCGCTCCGAGCGATTTCGCCCGGCCTTAGTCGGCCCCGATCCGGCGACCGTCCTACCCGGATCCGTGCCGCAGCCTACGCCGAGCGGGACCCGGCGGTCCGAAGGTGATCGAACGCACCTTTCTTCGACGCGATCGGAGCCGCGCGCGGTGGCATCATGGCTCAGCGCGGCTCGGAAGTACGCCCGTAGAGAACGAGAGGCCACAATGCGCCACGCGGAGGCGGTCCGACCGTCGCGCATCCCCCTCGCGGAGCGAGGCGAGTCCGCCGCGGCGCTCAGCCGTTCTAAGGAAGGTAGGTCTGGAAGAGCTGGCCGATCTCCGCGTTGGAGTGGCTCGGTACTTTGTAGAAGGTACGGATCGTGACGTCGCCGTTTTCCTCGAAGCGATAGGTCTCGATCGAGAGCCCGATCTGGTCCCGGCCACCCGAGGTGAAATGGTTCTCGAGCAGCCACGCGACCTCGTTGCCGCAGATGAAGAGCGACCCGGGAACCACCCGGAAACGGATGTTTGGCTGGAAAAGGTCCCAGGAATCCACGCAACAATGCTCGAAGCCGACCTTCTCGGGCGTACCGACCGGATCGAGCATCCGGAAATTGCCCGGCGCGAGCTTGCGGTAGTTGTCGATCCAGCCCTGCTTGTCGCCGGCATTCCAGAGGCGCGTATAGCCCTCGGCCCAGCTCTTCAGCTCTGCGAATGTGGGGGTCGCCATCGGTCTCGATCTCCTTGGTTTCGTCCGGGGGTTCCGGGCTCGACGGCGGGCTTTCCCTGACTTCCGGGGAATCGGGCGATTCGCCGCCGCGCGCCGCGGCTAGCGGGGATTTTCGTAGAAGACGTACGGCGTCGCGTAGTCGCTGATCTCGAAGTAGACCTTGGCCTCGCCCGGGTCGACGACGCCGTTCAGGTTCTCGTCGAGAACTCCATAGCCAAACCGGTAGGCGCGCGCCTCGCTCGTCTTGGTCCCCGACGCGGTCGTCAGCTTGTCTATCTGGAGAAAGCGCTTCACGACCCTGTCCCCGGCGTAGACCTCGAGCACGCCGTCGGTTCCGGTCCAGTTCTGGACGGCCCGCCCGATCTCGTTCTGGGTCTCCTGAGTACAACCCGGAGCGAGCGCGACGAGACCGATGGCTGCGATCGCGGCGATGCCGTGCTTTTTGATTCGATTCATCTCCATCCCGCTAGGCGTCCGGATCGCCGCTGTAGATGTCGAACGCGATCACGAGGCCCCGATTTGCCAGGGCCTGGCAGAGTCGCGGAGAAAGCTCGAACCCCTCGTTGTACTGGTCGAGGAAGACGGCGCAGAGGATCGACGCCGAGAAACGCTCCGTCAGGCTCGACCACTCGTCGCCGTCTCCCGTCAGCAGGCCGAGGATCGACTCGACATGGTCCTCGATCTCGGCCTTCTCGGAGATCCGACTGTCGAGGATCCAGGCGCCCGTCGGCTCGACCGACGCGCCGTGGGGACCGCATTTTTCGCCCTTGCGATGACAACGGGTCGGCTCGTGGCCGAGCAGCGCGGAGACTTCCTCGGGCTCGAGCACATCGCCGAAGACGCGAAGCGAAGCTCGTACGCGGGCGATCGCAGCCACTCGTTCTTCCTCCCGGAATCGCATCTCGTCCAATCGGGTCGCGGGCTCGGGCTCCAGCCAACCCGCATCGATCCTAACACAGGCGCCTCGACCCGAGAGAGCACACTGATAGGTCACCCGCTCGCTAGCGACCGCGAACGCACTCTTCGTAGCAGGCGGCCGCGATCTCGACCGTCCCCGCCCGTTCGAGACAACCGAGGATGCAGTGGTCCAGCTCGCTCATGCGATTGCAGCGGTCGCCCTTCCACTCGTCGAGGTCGTAGCCCGCGATCGCGTAGCGGGAGTCGACCTGGTAACCGCAGAGGTCGAAGCGCTGCCCGACGGTAAAGTCGTTCGCCTGACGTTCGGGCCCTGAGACCAGCACGGCAAGCCGGGCTCCCGCCCAGAAGAGAATGAACCCGAGCACGCTCGCGATCGACAGCGCCGCCAGATAGCGCATGCCCGCCTCCTTCCTCTAGAACCGCTCGCCGCCGGCTTCCCGATGGGAGTCGGGAAAGTCCCGATAGAGGGCGAAAGTCACGTCGCAGGCCGACCGGTTCACTGCGTGGTGCAGCGCCTCGATCGGACCGCTGCGGGTCGAGACCGTACGGAAGGCCCGGTCGAGCTGGGCCAGGTCCTCGAGCTCGATCACGATGTGGAACTCACCGAGCTCGCGGGGACCGAGGCCGAGCTTTCGCCGCGCGATGCGGTGGTCGGCGATCCGGCCCTCTGCGCGCAGGGCGCCGAGATAGCGGTCGACGGCGGTGCAGAACTCGAGGTCCGAGGTCCCGGGCAGGAGATTGCACCAGATGTGATAGAGGTCCATTGGCGCCGTCATACCGGCAGATCGGCGCGGTCGAATAGCGCCTCTAGCCGCACGCCGCGGGCCGCGAACGCCTCGCTCGCGCCCTCGCCCCGATCGACGAGACACAGCACGCGCGCGACCTTGCCGCCCGCCGCCTCGACGATCTCGAGGGCGTCGAGGGTCGAGCCGCCGGTCGTCGTCGTGTCTTCGACGAGGGCCACGACCTGACCGGGCGCGAATCCGCCTTCGAGCTGGCGACCGAGGCCGTGGGCCTTCTTCTCCTTGCGCACGAAGAAGCCGAGCAGCCCGGCGCACACCGGCTCCCGCGCCGCGGCCGCGAGCACCGCCGAGACGAGGGGCACCGCGCCGACCGCCATCCCGCCGACCGCGTCGACGGCGGGTCCGGTCTGGAGACGGTCGAGGATCAAGCGCCCCGCGAGCTCCACGCCGCGCGGTCGCATCAGGGTCTGGCGCAGGTCGAGATAGAAGCTGCTCTTGCGGCCGCTCGTGAGCGTGACTTCCCGGCGCTCGAAGGACACCTCGAGAATCAGCTTGAGCAGCGCCTTCCGATCCCGCGCCCGATCCGCCTCCGTTCGCTCCGAGCCGCCCATCGCGCTTCCCTTTCGTTCGTCCCCCGACATGCATCCCCTTTCCGTTCGCTCGCCTTCGTCGTTGCGCGCCGGGCGGCTGCAGCGTTGCGCCGTCCGTGCTCGCACTCATGCCGACCGCATCCCGAGCGCGAACTCGGCGATCAACTTCTGGTGCAGATCCGACGTCCCCTCGCCGAACTCGAGCGCCTTCGCCTCCATAAGGAGGCGGCCGATCTCGTACTCGGCGGTTACCGAATATCCACCGAAGACGGCCATCCCGTCGAGTGCATTCCGGGTCGCGGCCTGGCTCGCCTTCAGCTTCGCCAGCGAGCTCTCGAGCGAGCAGCGCTCGAGGCCCGCGTCCTTCATGCGACCGAGACGGTAGACGAGCAGTCGCGCCTGCTCGGTCCGCGCCACCATGTCGGCGATCTTGTTCTGCACGAGCTGGAACTCCGCGATGCGCTGACCGAAGGCCGTGCGCTCGTTCGCATAGGGGATCGCGAGGTCGAGGGCGCGCTGCGATTGGCCGACACAGCGCGCCGCCACCGAATAACGTCCCATGTCGAGGGCCGAGCCCAGGATCGGGAAGCCCCCGCCCGGCTTGCCGAGCACCGCCTCGTCGGGCACGAAGACGTTCTCGAAATGGACCTCGGCGAGATTGTCGCGTTTCAGCGTCCGCATCGGGAACTCGCCGATCGTCATGCCCTTCAGCTCGCGCGGATCGGCGACGAAGGCCGTGACGCCCTTGTGTTTGAGTCCGCGGTCGATCGTCGCGACGATGAAAAAGAGCCGGGCGTGCTCGGCGTGGGAGATGAAGACCTTGGTGCCGTTCAGGAGGTAGCCGCCGTCGACGCGGGTCGCAGTCGTGTCCATGTTTCCGAGGTCGGTGCCGCCCCGGGGCTCGGTCAGGCAGGCGGAGCAGATGATCTCGCCTCGGGCGATGCCGGGGAGGTAGCGGTCCTGCTGGGCCTTCGTGCCGAAGCGCAGCAGCGAGCCCGCGACCAGCGAGTTCGCGACCGAGACGACCGAGGCGATCACCCAGTCGACGCGGGCCAGCTCTTCGCAGATGACGCCGTAGGTCACGACGTCGGTATACGAGCCGCCGAACTCCTCCGGGATCATCGGGCCGAGCAGGCCCAGGGCCGGCAGCTTGGCGATCAGCTCGCTCGGGTAGCGCTCCTCCCGCTCGAAGCGCTCGACATGGGGCAGGATCTCGGCCTCGGCGAAGCGCCGGACGGTCTGGCGGACCAGTCTCTGGTCCTCGGTCAGGTCGAAATCCATCATCCGGTCGAGCGGGGCGTTCATCTGAGGCCACCTTCGCGGTCTCCCCGGCGAGGGGATCCAGGCTGTCTCTCAGCTTAGCCCGCACCGGGCCCCACAGCGGCCCGGGCTCCGCCCTACCCAGCCCCCCATCGCCGCCGAGACCCGTCGAATGAGCCGCCCGACCGGCCTGCCCGACCCGTCGTCGGGCCATGGAAATCCCGGCACGACTCGCCTAGATTCCCGGCCCTTCCGACCCCCCCCGTACGGCGTGGCCCCGGGCAAACCACGCGAGGCATCTCCGATGAGCGTCAGCAAGAAGTCCAACGGCCACGTAAAGCGCAACAAGTCGAGCCGCCACCGCGCCAAGCTCAAGGCCAAGCACCGCCGCGCGCGCAAGCGCAACACCGGCGGCGAGCGCAAGTTCTACCGCTAGGCGCCATCCGCCGTTCCCTGGACGGCGTTGCCGAGCTCGCCGATCGCCCGCTCGAGGGCGCCCTCGACGGCCTGCTCCCAAGCGTGAGCGTCCGTCGCCCCCTTCGCCGATTCCGGAAACAGGATCGCTCGCGACGAATTCACGATTCCGCCCTCGAGCCCGTTCGGTCCCGGGACGAACGGCGCGACGGCCGCGCTGGCACTCCCGCCCTGGGCCCCGTAGCCCGGGACCAGGAATAGCGACCGCGGCAGGGCCTCGCGCACACGTCGCGCCTGGTCGGGCCAGGTCGCCCCGCAGACCACGCCGAGGGACGACCAGCCGGTCTTGGAGCCGAGCAGCAGCGATTCGCTGCGGGCCATCCCGTGTGCGACGCGGAGGAAGAGCGGCTCCCCTTCGACCTCGCGGTCCTGCAGGTCGCCGCTTCCCGGATTGCTCGTCTTGACCAGCACGAAGAGGCCGCGCCCGTTCGCCCGCGCGCTCGTGACGAAGGGCTCGAGCGTGTCGAAGCCGAGATACGGGTTGGCCGTCAGGGCGTCGGCCGGCAGGACGGCGTCCCGGCCCAGGTAGGCCGCCGCATAACCCTCCGCCGTCGACCCGATGTCGCCTCGTTTCGCGTCGAGCAGGACCAGCAGATCGGCCTCCCGCGCGCGCCGACAGACCGCCTCGAGGGCACGCATTCCCCGCCAGCCGAGCTGCTCGAAAAACGCGATCTGGGGCTTCACGATCGCGACGCGGCCGGCGACGCGATCGACGACCGCTGCGAGGAAGCCCTCGACCGCATCCGCCGTCCGCTCGTCCCCGGGCGTCATCGAGCCGCGGGCGAAGATCGCCGGAATCGAAGCGAGATGCGGATCGAGGCCGACGCAGAGGGGATGGCCCAGCGCGCGAACGCCCAGGATCAGTCGGTCCGCGAACGCGACCTGCTCGCCCGCCTCGCCGCCGTCCAAGCGAGCTCCCTGCTTCGCGCCTGCGACCAACCCGAACCCCCTCCGCGACGCTCGGCCCCGCGAGTCGTTTGCCGCGCGATCCTACCCTACGCTGCGGCGCGATGAATCCGGATCCGAAATCGAACCCGAAACCGACCTCCGATTTCCGCTTCAGCCTCGAAGCGACGAGCGACCTCGCGCGAGCGGGTCGGTTCGAAACGCCGCACGGGACGGTGCACACGCCGGCCTTCATGCCGGTCGGGACGCACGGCGCCCTCAAGGCCATGACACCGGCCCAGGTCGCCGAAACGGGCGCCGAGGTCGTGCTCGCGAACACCTATCATCTCGCGCTTCGCCCGGGCGAAGCGCTGGTCGAGAAGCTCGGCGGCCTCCACGCCTTCATGCAATGGCCCGGGCCGATCCTGACCGACTCCGGTGGATTCCAGGTCTTCTCGCTGCCCGGCGTCGAGATCAACGACAAGTGCGCGACCTTCGACAACGAGGTCACGGGCAAGAAGATGGAGCTGACCCCCGAGCGCTCGATCCAGATCCAGAACCAGCTCGGCGCCGACATCATCATGGCCTTCGACGAGTGCACGCCCTACCCGGCGACCCGCGAGCGCGCGGGCCAGGGGGTCCGCAGGACCCTGCGCTGGATGGAGCGCTGCATGAAGGCCCACACGCGACGCCACGACCAGGCGCTCTTCGGGATCGTCCAGGGCTCGACCTATCCCGAGCTACGGGAGGCCTGCGCCGCGTCGCTCGTCGCGATGGACTGCCCGGGCTATGCGATCGGCGGCGTGTCGGTCGGCGAGGGCCACGAGCTGCTCTGCCAGGTGACCCGTCACGCGGCGCCGCTGCTGCCCGAATACAAGCCCCGCTATTTGATGGGCGTCGGACTGCCCGAGGACCTGATCGCCTGCATCGGCTTCGGAATCGACATGTTCGACTGCGTCATTCCGACCCGCTACGCCCGCTCGGCCACCGTGTTCACCTCCCGCGGCCGCCTCCGCTTGACGCATCGCCGCTTCCGCCGCGACGCCTACCCCGTCGACAGCTCCTGCGACTGTTATACGTGCACGGGGGGCTTCAGCCGCGCGTACATCCATCACCTCTTCGCCGCGAACGAGGTGCTCTCTGCCGTGCTGTGCTCGATCCACAACGTCCGCTTCTACCAGCGCCTGGTTCGCGACGCCCGCGACGCGATCCTCGCCGACGATTACGCGGCCTTCACGCAGGACTTCCTCGCCCGCTACCAGCAGGAGACGGACGCCGCGGAAACGCATACCCTGCCGGCATGAAATCGACCTCCATCCGATCCTCCCTCCCGCTCGCTTGCTCTCCCGTCCGCGCCGTCGCGTGCGCGGCCCTGTTCTTCGCTCTTTTCGTCGGCGTCAGCGTCGCCCTGACCGGCTGCGGCCGCCTCGGCGTCGGCTCGAACGGCGGCGAGAACGCCGACCAGCCGGCAAAGCCGGGCGACGAAGAGATCGCCCTCGTGCTCGACGGCCGCGAGGTCAGCATCGGCGAGCTCAATGAGCACATGAAGAGGCAGTTCCTCGAGGAGTTCCTGCGCCAGCCCGAAGATCGCCGCTACGAGATGCGCGAGTCGGCGATCCGTGACCTCGTGCAGACCCACGTCGTCGAGTCGGAGGCGAAGAAGAAGGGCGTGACGGCCGAGGCGCTCTACGACGAGGTGACGGCGGCGGCGCCGGCGGTCTCCGTCGACGACGTGTCGACCTGGTTCAAGCAGAACGAGGCTCGCCTCGGCGGCGCGCGTCTCGAGGACGTCGCCCCGCAGATCGAGCAGATGCTAGGCCAGGAGAAGAAACGCGCGGCCTGGAGCGCGTTCATCGATCCCAAGCTCTCGGCTCTTTCCTGGAACATGGTGCTCGCCCCGCCGCGACTCGAGGTCGAAGCGACGCGCCTCGTGCGCGGCCCCGCGGATGCGCGCATCACGCTCATCACGTTCAGCGACTACCAATGTCCGTACTGCATCCGCTCGGAGCAGGTGCTGACGGAGGTGCTCGCGAAATATCCGAACGACGTGCGCCTCGTGCATCGCCATTTCCCGCTCGACCAGATCCATCCCTTCGCGCGGCCGGCCGCCGAAGCGGCGATGTGCGCAGACGAGCAAGGGAAGTACTGGGAGTTCCACGATGCGATCTTCGCCCTCGAGGGCCGGATCGAGGCGACGAGCTTCGAGACGATCGGCAAGCAGCTCGGTCTCAACGAGAAGGCTCTCGCGAGCTGCATCGCAGAGCGGCGCTACAAGGACTTCGTCGAGCAGGACGCCGCCGCGGGCGAGGCCGCCGGCGTGACCGGTACGCCTGCCTACTTCGTGAACGGCATCCCGCTCAAGGGCGCCCGGGACGCGGCGGAGCTCAGTCGGGTGATCGACGGGGAGCTGACCCGCGTCGCCGCCGCAAAATGAAAAAGGCGGGGGCCTCGCACCGTTTCCGGTCCATGACCCCCGCCCATCAGGCAGGAACGCTCTCTCGGATCCCCCGCTCGAGCGAGCCGCGCCTACACGGCGGCATCTACGAGGCGTACGCAGGTCGAACGATGATCGAAAACGGCCCTTCCCAGTGCCGCGCACTGGAATCGCATCCCCTTTGATCGCCCTTCGGACCTCCGCGGCCTGCGGCGGGCTCGGATTTCCTCGGACGGTCTGCGATTCCGGGGAGCGTCGTTTCACGCTCCCTGCACATGTCCAGCTGCTGAATTCGGGCGGCGTGCGACGCCGCCTTCGCCTGGCTCTCGATCTCGAGCTTGGATCCGGTTGAACAAGCCGACGGTGCCTCGAACCGTCTGGTCCCCACCCCGGCTTCACGTCGCATGTGCAATATCTCACAATCGACATGCGTCTGAGAAGAGGATTCTTGGCGCGAGCCAAAACTAACCCGGCGTTAGATCAGAACGCGGTTTCCAAGTCCGCCAGGGCGTGGTCCATTGCCCCACGGCAGACGACGGCGGTAGGCATGACAGAGCCACCGGAATTCGGGAACATGCGCCTCCCATGGGACTTACTTGCGGCATCGTCGGACTCCCGAACGTCGGGAAGAGCACACTCTTCAACGCCCTCACGGCGGCGGGGATCCAGGCAGAGAACTACCCGTTCTGCACGATCGAGCCCAATACGGGCGTCGTCGTCGTCCCCGACCTACGCCTCGATCAGCTCCAGGCGATCGTCCACTCGCAGTCCGTCGTGCCGACGACGGTCGAGTTCGTGGACATCGCGGGGCTCGTGAAGGGAGCCTCCAAGGGGGAGGGGCTCGGCAACCAGTTCCTGGGCAACATCCGCGAGACGAACGCCATCCTCCACGTCGTCCGCTGCTTCGACGACGAGAACGTCGTTCATGTTGACGGGGGGCCCAACCCACGGCGCGACGTCGAGACGATCGAGATCGAGCTCGGGCTGGCCGATCTCGACTCGGTCGAGAAGCGGGCCGATCGGGCCCGAAAAGTCGCCCGGTCCGGGGACAAGGCCGCGAAGCAGGAGGTCGAGCTCTTCGAAGCCCTCCGCGAGCACCTCGCCAAGGGCTTGCCCGCCCGGACCTACCTGGTCCCGGAGCCGCTCCGACCCGCCTTCCACGACGCCCACCTGCTGACGGCCAAGCCCGTTCTCTTCGTCGCGAACGTCGACGAGAATTCTCTCTCCAGCGGCAACGACCACAGCGCCGCCCTCGAGGCCTACGCCGCCGCCCAGGGCGCCCAGGTCGTCCGGATCTGCGGGAAGATCGAGGCGGAGCTCGCCGAGCTCGCCCCCGACGAGAAGCGCGAGTTCCTGGCGAGCCTCGGCATCGAAGAGCCCGGTCTGAACCGCCTGATCCGCGCCGCCTACACGCTGCTCGACCTGATCACGTATTTCACCGCCGGCCCGAAGGAGATCCGGGCCTGGACCGTCCGCCGCGGCACCGCCGCGCCCCGCGCCGCCGCCGAGATCCACTCGGACTTCGAAAAGCATTTCATCCGCGCCGAGGTGATCCCCTTCGACGCCTACATCGCAAACGGCGGTGAGGCCGGCGCGAAGACGAAGGGCGTGATGCAGGTCGAGGGCAAGGACTACATCGTGAAGGACGGCGACGTGGTCTACTTCCGGGTCAGCGCCTGATGTCGCAGCGTTATTCCCGACAGCTGACCCCGGACGAGGTGCTCGAGTCCCATTTCGACGGCCCCGAGGACGGCGTATTCACCGACGGCTCCTGCGAGCCGAATCCCGGACCGGGCGGTTGGGGCTGGGTCTGGGTCGAGCGCGGCGAGATCAAGGCCGAAGGCCACGGACGCGAGCCCGATACGACCAACAACCGCATGGAGCTGCGGGCGCTGATCGAGGCCTTCCAGGCGCTTCCGAGCGACCGGGATCTCGTCGTCCATTCCGACAGCCAGCTCTGCGTCAATACGATCAACGAGTGGGCAGCCGGCTGGGAGCGGCGCGGCTGGACCCGCAAGGGCGGGCCGATCAAGAACCTCGACCTCGTGAAGCAGCTCTACGCCCTCTCGAAAGCGAAGCCGCGAATCGCTCTGCACTGGATCCGCGCCCACGAGGGCCTGCGCTGGAACGAGTACGCGGACGCCCTCGCCGCTCTCGGCGACTGACGCGAGCGCTCGTCTCTGGCTGAGGGCTCAGCCGCGCTTCGCCTTGCGCGCGGGCAAGACCGTCTTGCCGAGCTCGAGGATGTAGCGGAACTCGACCGGCGTCAGCGGAACGACCGAGAGCCGACCGCGGCGGACCAGCTGGATCTCCGCGAGCTTCGGATCCGCCTTGATCGTGCCGAGGGAGACCGGCTCCCGGAAAGCCACGCGCGGCGCGATCTCGACCACGACCCAGCGCTCGTCGTCGGTCGTCGGATCGGGATACGACTCTTTCACGATCTCGACGACGCCGACGACCTCCTTGCCCTCGTTCGAGTGGTAGTAGAGCGCGAGATCGCCCCTCTTCATGGCGGCGAGGTTGTTGCGGGCCTCGTAGTTCCGCACGCCGTCCCAGTAGGTCGAGCCGTCGCGGACGAGATCGTCCCAGGCGTACTTGAAGGGCTCGGATTTCATCAGCCAGTAGGCCTGCGCCATGCCGTCTCTGCTCCCCCGACCGGCACCCGATCGCCTAACGCATGTCCTCGGGCGTCTGCTCGGCCATCATCGCATGGGCGGCGTGGATCGCGACCGGCCGCGTCAGCAGGCGCGAAGCGACGTTCGCCCGCAGCCAGTTGTACCAGCCGACCAGGACCGAAGGCTGCTGGCCCAGGGCCTCGAGCCCCGTCCGCGCGACGATCTCGACCGGATCGCCCGGATGCGCGAGCTCGCCCGCCGTCGCCTGGAACTCGGTCTGCGTCGATCCGGGCTCCAGCACCGTCACGTCGATGTTGGCCGCCCGCAGCTCGCCCCAGAGCGATTCGCCGAGCATGCGGTCGAAGGCCTTGGTCGCCGAGTAGACGGCGTGGAGCGGCAGGGGTTGATGGCCCGCCGCCGAGCCCGTGAAGAGGACCGCGCCGCGCCCGCGCTCGCACATCCGACGCGCGAGGGCATGGGTCAGCACGAGCGGTGCCTCGCAGTTGACTGCCATGAGCCGCCGGAGGCGATCCCCGTCCTGCAGATCGAAGCGGCCCTGATAGCCGAGGCCCGCGTTGTTCACGAGCAGCCCGATCTCGAGATCGGCGACACCGGCGAGCAGCGCCTCCTGCCCGTCGCGCTCCGACAGATCCGCCACGACGACCCGCGTCGCGACCCCGGATGACTTTTCGATCTCCTCGGCGAGTCGCGCGAGTCGATCGCCACGCCGGGCCGAGAGCACGACGCTCATTCCGTCCGCGGCGATCTGCCGCGCGAGCTCGGCGCCGATGCCGGAGGAGGCCCCCGTCACGAGGGCCCAGTCGCCGTAGCGCGGAACCAGGCCGAGGGGGCGCGGCGCGAAATAGGCGCGCGAAGACCAGTACGCGAAGGCCAGCCCCGCCATCGGCAGCGCGGGGATCAGACCGACGACGAGGCCGGTCAGACCGCCCCCCGCCTCGAGCGCCTTCCAGACGAAGATGCTGAAGGCGATCTGCGCCGCATACGCCGGCGCCCAGATCGCCATCCACGGTCGCCGGCGGCGGAACCCGTAGACGGCAGCGGCATACACGAACCAGTGGGGCAGCGCGGCGAGCTTCGCGAGGTAGCCGTGCAGCTCGATCCCGAACCAGACCTCTTCGTCCTGCGCTACCGGCTTCACGAAGAGATCCCAGGGCAGATACACGAACGCCATGTACGCACAGAAGATCATGGTCGCGCTCATCCACCAGGGACGCTCGCGAAACACGTCGTACAGCCACTCGCGCATCGACCCTCCTCGCGCCCGTTGCGCCGCAGGGTAACCGATCGATCCGGTCAGAGTGAGCGCGGGGAGAGGCGGCGGGACGGGTCGGACTAGAGGGGATTCGGGGCCAGCGACGGCGAGATCGCCGCCGCGCTCCGGGGCTCGGGCCGTCCAATGGGGAGGCGGGACGGTCCGCTCGCGCTCGGGAATCGAAGCACGACCTCGCAGCCCTCGTCCGGTGCGCTCTCGACCGCGACCTCCGCCCCAACTCGCCGTGCGAAGTCGGCGACGTCCGCGAGGCCGAGGCCCGTGCCGCCCCGGGCGCTGCGGGTGGTGAAGAAGGGCTCGAAGAGCCGGCTCTTGACGTTCGCGTCCATGCCACAGCCGTTGTCTCGCAAACGCAGACGGAGCGACGCTTCTCCCGCCGCTCGTTGCTCTTCGCGGATCTGATCGACGGAGATCTGGATTCGCCCGGCGCGTCCCGGACAGGCTTCGATCGCATGCCGGGCATTGGCGACGAGGTTCACGAGAATCCGCTCGAATCGCTCGAGCTCCATGCGCACGTTCGGAAGCCCTGCTGCGATCGTCGTCTCGAGCTCGATCCCTTCGCCGGCGACGCGGCGCAACATGCCGTCGAGGCTCGCGAGGACCTTCGCGACGTCTACCTCTTGCGCCTCCTGTGCGGCGGCGGGCCGCTTGCGTCCGAAGGAGAGCACCTCCTCGACGAGCTTTGCCCCGCGTGCCGCGGCGATTCGAATCTCGTCGAGCTCGAGGCGACCCGAGGTCCCGGGCACGCCTTCGACCCCACCGGGCAGCTCGAGCTCGAGCAGGTCCGCATAACCCACGATCGCGGTCAGCACGTTGTTGAGATCGTGGGCCGCCGAGCCGGCGACCCGGCCGAGGACGGCGAGACGCTCGACCCGCGCCTGCCCGGACCGCATCGCCGCGAGCTCGCGGGTAAGTCGGTCGCGCTCGAGATGACTTCCCAGCAGATGAGCCGCGGCCTCGATCGGCTCGCTCAGCGCTTGCGCGGTTCGCGGGTCGGAAAAGGGCCCCTCGAGCGTGAGCAACGCGAGCTGTCCGTTCGGGCCGGGACAGGGAACCTGGAGTGTCGTGTGGATGCGCGACCAGCCCACACGGCCTCCGCGCGGGAAGGAGCGGAAGACACGGGTCGAGCGACCTTCGAGCAGGCGTCGACCGGCTTCTTCGTCGGGCGAGAGGACGATCGCATCGATTGCGTCGCTCCCGGCGCAGCGGGCGCTCGCAGACGGGGCGGTGCGGCCGCGGCGGGAGTAGGCGGCGGCGAGCACGAAGCGGACTGGGCGGGTGTCTGGTGCCGGATCCGAGCCGGCCTCGAGCAGACGCTCGGATAAGTAGAGGGCGACGTGGTCCGCACCGAGGGCGGTACCGAGAAGCTCGCTTGCCTGCGCGAGCACGGCGCTGCGGGGCGAGGCTGAGGAGTCGGAGAAAAGGCGGGCCAGGGCGGGGAGGAGGCGCGCGAAGCGGAGATCGGGGGTTCCGTCCAGGGCATCGCGGCCCCGCCTCCGGCCCGTGCTCGCGGCCGCGACCCGATTCGCCTCGGTGGTCTCCTCGATCCGTTCGGTCCGCATCTCGCCTGTCCCCTTCGACCCCATTTTTCAGGAGCTCGCGTCTATAAAAATGTCGTCGTGGGGGGCTCCGAGCTTGAGTGCTGCCGCAGCGTTGCACTGTCATTGGAACGAGATTCACCGGGGAGATCGGGGACAATCCCGAGGCGGAGCCCGGACCTTCTCCGGAGCACGGCCGCGCCGCCGAGTCGCCTTCGGCACCCGCGCCCCACAAGCGATATTCTCGGCCCCGGTAAGCGACACCCCGTACACGGAGCTCCTTCGAACCATGGGCAGCGTCTTCGGCCAGGCCTTTCGCATCGCGACCTTCGGCGAGTCCCATGGCGGCGGGGTCGGCGTCGTGGTGGAAGGCTGTCCGCCGCGACTCCCGCTCGACGCGGCCGAGATCCAAAGGGACCTCGACCGAAGGCGCCCCGGTCAGAGTGTCTTGACGACGCCGCGCCAGGAAGCCGACAAGGTCGAGATCCTCTCCGGCGTCTTCGAAGGCACGACGCTCGGCAGTCCCATCGCGCTGCTCGTCCGCAACCAGGACGCTCGCGCGAGCGCCTACGAAGACATGCGCGATCTCTACCGCCCGTCCCATGCAGACTTCACGACCGAGGCGAAGTACGGGATCCGCAATTGGCAGGGCGGTGGCCGCGCGAGCGCACGGGAGACGATTGGTCGCGTCGCGGCCGGCGCGATCGCGCGCAAGCTCCTGCGGACGGTCGCGGGGATCGAGGTGCTCGCCTGGGTGAGCCGCGTCCAGGCGATCGATTCGAAGGTCGATCCCGAGAGCGTGCAGCTCGCGGAGATCGAGGCCAACGACGTGCGCTGTCCCGACGCGGAGGCAGCCTCGCGAATGTACGCGTTGATCGACGCGGTGCGCCGGCGCGGGGACTCGGTCGGGGGCGTCGTCGAATGCGTCGCGCGGGGGGTTCCGGCGGGGCTCGGTGAGCCCGTCTTCGACAAGCTCGAGGCCGATCTGGCGAAGGCGCTGATCTCCCTGCCCGCCGCAAAGGGCTTCGAGATCGGCTCGGGCTTCGCGGGCACGGCGCTCGTCGGCAGCGACCACAACGATCCCTTCACGACCGACGCCGCGGGCCGCACGCGCACGACGAGCAACCGCTCGGGCGGGATCCAGGGCGGCATCAGCAACGGCGAATCGATCCTGCTGCGCGTCGCGTTCAAGCCGACGGCGACGGTGCGCATCGCGCAGAACACGGTCAATCGCGCCGGCGAGGCCGTCGTGCTCGAGGCCGGTGGCCGCCACGACCCCTGCGTCCTCCCGCGCGCGGTCCCGATGGTCGAGGCGATGGTCTGTCTGACCCTCGCGGATCACTGGCTGCGCCAGCGCGCAGTCGACGTGCTCCCCGATCCGAAACGCGATCCGAGAGGTTAGTCGGGCCGCGTCACGGCAGCAGCACGAACCCCGCGACCGCCGAGAGCAGCGCCGCAGCGAGGCTCGCGGCCGCCAGTCCGCGATGCAGCGCGCGCGTCGTCTGGTCCCCCCGCGCGAGGGCCCGCCCCGAGAGCCCCGTCCACGCGAAGAGCCCGCAGACGACGATGCCCAGGACGGAATGAAAGCTCTCGAAGACGGCCCGCTCCCGCAGCCAGGACATCGAGAGCGCGCCCAGCACGAAGCCGCCGAGCACGAGCCCGATCGCCGTCTTGCCGAGTCGCAGATGTCGCCGTCGCAGCTCGGGGCCGATGGTCCGCCCGCTCGCCCGACGCTTGCGGATCTCGAGACCGAGGCGCGCCGTCGCCACCGCGAGGGCGACACTCGTCACCATCCAGATCGGATGCACGAAGGCGAGCAGGCGCAGGGTCTCCGCTCTCGTCAAGCCCGATTCACTCGATGCGGTCGATCGCGCCGTCGGGAAGCTCGCGCGCCAGCGCGTCGACGGCGCGGGCGAGGTAGCTCTCGTCCCGGGACTCGAGGGTCAGGAGCACGCGGTAGCTCGCCTCGTTGACCTTCGGGTACGAGCCGAGCATCAGCTCGGGGAATTCCCGCAGCAGCGCATTGAGGATGTCGGCGATCTCGGACTCGTTCTCGCGAACGTAGAACCTCTTCAGGTGGAATGGGACGCCTGTGAAGCGGTCGCGGATCGAGTGGAATTTCTTCTCGAAGAGCTCGGGGATCCCCGGGAAGATGTGGACGTTCGCGACCACGACGACGGGAAACCAGAGACCGCCGACGTCGAGAACCTCCGCGCCTTCGGGGATCATCGCCATCTTGCGCATGGCATCGTTGATCGGCTTGTCCGAATAACGCTCCATGCGCTCGATCATCGACTGGTTGAGGACGACCTTGCGCGCGAATGCGAGGGCAATGCCGTCCATCGTGAGATCGTCGTGGGTCGGTCCGATCCCGCCCGAGGTGAAGACGTAGTCGTAGGCGGAGGAGAGCGCGCGGGTCTCGCGGGCGATGGTTTCGATCACGTCGGGGATCGTGACGATGCGCTCGAGGTCGACGCCGAGCTTGCGCAGCTCGATGGCGAGAAACGGGGAGTTCGTGTCCCGGACCTTGCCCGAAAGGATTTCGTTGCCGATGACGAGGAGCGCCGCCGTGGACATGGCCGATACCTTAACCCAGCCCCCGCGTCGAAAAAGCGCCGGCAAATTCTGCGCGATCACGCGCCCCCCTGAGGAAGCACGCCCCGGCGCGCTACTGCCCCGCACCGCAGATGTCTATCATCCAGCGATGAGCGAATCCCGAGCGCGCTGTGAGATCCGGTTCCTGCCCTCCGATCGCCGCATCGAGATGGCGGTCGGCGAGATGACCCTGCTCGACGCGACGACGGCGGCGGGGCTTCCGATCGCGAGCGCCTGCGGCGCGGAAGGCGCCTGCGCGCGCTGCGGACTCGAAATCGTCGAGGGCGCCGAGAATCTCGCCCCGGAGACGGAGCGCGAGAAGCGCATCAAGGAGCGCAATCGGATCGACCCGTCCCACCGGCTAGCCTGTCGAGTGCGGCCGGAAGGCAACCTGACGGTCCGCGCCAGCTACTGGTAACGGGGAATCGATGTCGCAAGCGAGCGAGCGGATGCGCGGGCTCTTGATCGTCGACCACGGCAGCCGGAACGCCGAGGCGAACGCACGGCTGGCGACCTTCGCTGAGCGCGTCGCCAGCGCCCGGCCCGACTGGCTCGTCGAGTACGCCCACATGGAGCTCGCGTTCCCCGACTTCGAGATCGCCGTCGAGCGACTCGTCGCGCGCGGCGCCGACGCGATCTTCGTGCATCTGCATTTTCTGGGCACCGGATTCCACGTCCGCGAATCGCTTCCACGCCTGGCCGAGCGGATGCGCGAGCGCCATCCCCAGATCGCGATCGAGCTCTCGATGCCGCTCGGCGACGATCCGCGGCTGGTCGAGATCGTGCTCGATCAGATGGATCTTCAAGCGCCCCGGGAGCGCCAGAGCTCGAAGGCGTAGAGCGCAGCGACGACGAGAGCATGGTCGATCGCGCCCTCACGCAGCAGCTCGGGAAGCCGGATCAACGGGACGAGCGCGACCTGCGTCTGCTCCGTCGCGCTGTTCTGGATCTCCGCCGCCGCGACACAATCGAGCGCGACCTGCATGTGGCAGCGATTGCCGAAGAGCGCGGGATTGGGGTTGAGCGAGCCCAGGCTCTCGAGACGTCCGGCCCGGTAGCCCGTCTCTTCGATCAGCTCTCGGGCCGCCGCCGCTTCGGGCGATTCGCCGGGATCGACGAGGCCGCCCGGGATCTCGAGCGTCACGACCCGCGATCCCTGCCGGAACTGGCGCACCATCACGAGCTCGTCGTTCGGCGTGAGCGCCACGACGTTGACCCAGGCGGGCGATTCGATCCGGTAGAACGGATGCGCCGTTCCGGTCTGCGGCGACTCCATCGTCGCGACGTGGACGTCGAACACGCGGCAGTGCTGCAGGTGCTCTTCGCGCAGCACGCGCCACGGCTTCGGGTGCGAGTCCTCCAACGCCGGCTCCCTCTAGCCTTTTTGCGCGAGGATCAGCGAGACGCCGGTCGTTCCCGGCTCGACGGGAGGGGCGGTCTCGCTCGAGAGGTCGCTCTCGGCGCGGGTCATGGCGTTGCCGTCGGTGTCGAGGCGCGCCGTCAGCGTGATCGGTCCTTCGAAGCGCATGCTCGGGATCATGACGTCGCCCGGCCCGATCTCGAACGCGACCGGAAATTCCGGCTCGGGGATCCGCAGCACCGCGAGCGGAGGGCCGCCGGCGGAGCCCGCCGGCCGGGCGATCACGAACAGGATCGCCCCCGCCGGCTGCTGGCCTGCGAGCGCCGGGGCGATCTCGACCTGCCCGGCGATCGGGCCGTCGGCCGAGGCCGCCGCCATCGCCTGCCCCCCGGCCGGAACGCCTTCCGCCGGATCCGAGGTCGGCCCGCCTGCCCCTTCGGTCCGGCTCGGCGGAAAGGCCGCGCGGCCCGCTTGGCTGCTGGCGCTGCCGCTCTCGGCCTCCGCGATGCCCGCACCCATCTCGCCCGCCGGCGGGCCCGGGAAGATGCGGGCCAGGTCGGGCTCCCGCGGCTCCTCGCCGGCCTGGTAGGGCTCGATGTTCCGGTCACAGCCGAGGCTCGCGCCGAGGGTCAGCACCGCAACGACGAGCGCCGAACGGCTGCGGCCACAGGGGGGCCGATGCGGCTCACGGGTGGCCATTCGATTCGATTCTTGCGGGCGTTGGGGCATGGGGCGGCACGGTAGCGCGGGAGCCCAAGTGAACCATCAAGCGAAGGTCTCGATCGGCCGCTGCATGCGCCGTGATTCAGAATCCCATCTCGAAACGGTTCACCGTCACCGCCTTCGCGATCCTGGCGGCGATGCTGCTTTGGGCCGGCGCCGCGCAGGCGGCCGACAGGGGCTCTGACCGGGAAGAGCACGACGCTGCTCTCGAGCCCTGCGCGGCGGGAGAGGCGCTCGCCACGGGCACGGCCGATCCGGAGATCTTCGCCCGCGAGGCGTCTCGGGGCGTGCGTGCGTTTTGGTGCGAGACCTACGACGAGTACGGGACCTCGCGGCGCGCGGGACCCTATTGGGAGCTCCATCCCGACGGCTCGATCCGGGCGCGGGCACGTTATGTCGACGGGCGGATCGAAGGTCCGGTCGAGATCTTCGATGAGGAGGGAAATCTCTGGCTCCGGGGCGAGCTCGCCGGCGGCGCCTGGTCGGGCCCCCTCGAGATCTTCCATCCGAACGGCGCCCACTGGCTCTCGGCCCGGTTCCAGGCGGGTCGTCTCGATGGCCCGGTCGAGACGCGCTTCCCCGACGGCAGCATCGAATCGCGAACGCGTTTCCAGGGCGGGCGCGAGGACGGCATCGCGAGCAGCTACTACCCGGCCGCGGCGGGGGGCGGTCTGCGAAGCCAGGTCCGCGTCGAGTCCGACGAGATCGTCGAGGTCACACCCTCGACCGACGCGTCGCTCTCCCAGGCCGCGCTTCCCCCCACTCCGTTTCTTCATGCCGAGAATCAAGCCAAGAATTGAGACCGCCCTCGATCGTGTTACGATCCCGCTTCTCCCGGTCCCTGTTCGCACGCTTGCGCGCGAGCCCGGGATTCCGACGACCTGATTGCCTGGGGGTGGCTCCGCTCAATGTGGGCGGGGCCTGAGAACAGACCCTTTGAACCTGATCCCGTCCCTCGCCGTCTGCACTCCGCAGGCCACGAGGTGGCGTGCGTAGGGAAGGCCCGATCCCGATGAATTCCGCATCCCGCTATTCACTGCCCGCACTCGGCCACAACCCCTCCTCCGCCCGCCAGGGCACGACGCCCGGCAGCTTTGCGAATCCGCCCGAGGTCGGTGGACCGCGGACCTTCTCGTCTCCCGATACGCCCGGCATGCCGGCGCCGTCGGACAAGACGGCCTGGGACTTCATGCCCGCCGATTGGCGACGATCCTCCGACGGACGGCGGCTCGCCGTGTCGGTCCGCCCCGAGCTCGCGCCGGCGAACGCGTACGCCTACGAGCCGCCGGCCGGATTCGAGCCGATCACCCAGCTCGAGTTCGCGCGCCTCGGCCAGATCACGCCCGAGATGCGGCGAGTCGCCGAACGCGAGCCCCACCTCTCGGCCGAGGAGATCCGCGACGAGATCGCCGCCGGCCGCATGGTGATCCCGGCGAACAGGATCCACCTCGCCAACCGGCTCGATCCGATGGCGATCGGCCGGGCCTCGCGGACGAAGGTCAATGCGAACATGGGCGCAAGCCCGATCTCGAGCGGGACCCACGAAGAGGTCGAGAAGCTCCGCTGGGCCGAGCGCTGGGAAGCAGACACCGTCATGGACCTCTCGACCGGCGGCGACGTCGAGAAGACGCGCGAGGCCATCTGCCGGGCCGCGACGGTGCCGATCGGAACCGTGCCGATCTACTCGATGATCCTCGGCCGGAAGATCGAGGAGCTCGACGCGAGCTGTGTGCTCGAGACGCTGAAGCGTCAGGCCGAGCAGGGCGTCGACTACTTCACGATCCACGCCGGTGTGCGCCGCGCCCACCTGCCCTTCGTCTCGAAGAGACTGATCGGAATCGTGAGCCGCGGCGGGAGCTTGCTCGCGAAATGGATGATCCATCACGAGCAGGAAAACCTGATGGCGCAGATCTGGGACGATATCTGCGAATTGGTTCGCCAATACGATGTGACCTTCTCGATTGGCGATGGACTGCGCCCCGGCGGCCTCGCCGACGCCACCGATGCGGCCCAGCTCGGCGAGCTCGAAGCGCTGGGCGAATTGACCGAGCGCGCCTGGCGCCACGGCTGTCAGGTCATGATCGAAGGGCCGGGCCATGTGCCCTTCGATCAGATCGAGTTCAACATGAAGCTCCAACGTCGGCTCTGTCACGGCGCCCCGTTCTACGTCCTCGGTCCCCTCGTGACCGACATGTTCCCTGGCTACGACCACATCACGAGTGCGATCGGCGCGACCGCTGCCGCGTACCACGGCGCCGCAATGCTCTGCTACGTGACGCCCAAAGAGCACCTCGGGCTGCCCAAGAAGGACGACGTCAAGCAGGGCTGCGTCGCCTACAAGATCGCCGCCCACGCGGCGGACGTCGCCCTCGGAATTCCCTCGGCCCGGGACCGCGACGACGAGCTGACCAAGGCCCGCGCCGCCCTCAACTGGGAGAAGCATTTCGAGCTCTCCTTCGATCCCGACCTTGCCCGGGCGTACCACGACGAAGACCTCGACGTCGACACGGATTTCTGCGCCATGTGCGGCCATGACTGGTGCTCGGTCCGCATCAGCAAGGAGATCGGGATCTTCGTCTCCGGCAAGGACGCGGACTACCAGTGGGACAAGCCTAAGATCTCGGCCGCCCTCAATCCGGCCCAGCGTGAGATCCTGATTCAACGCGGGGTCCTGTCCCCTGCCGAGGTCCACCGCCTCGCCTCGAAGACCAAGACCGTGATGGGCGCGACCGGCCAGAAGGCCGCGTGTCACAGCGACGTCGTCGACGACAGCGCGGCCCAGCATCTCCAGGCCGAACGCCTGGACCCGCTGACCCTCGAGCCGATCGAGCCCGTCATCGAGGACGTGCGGGCTTGAGTCGAGGCCAGCTCCGGGAGACGGCGCTCCGCGCGACGCTCTGGCTCTCCCTCGGGAGCTGGGTCGGCGCCTGGGGCTTCTTCGCCTTCGTCGTCTCACGAATCGCGTTCAAGGTCCTGCCAGGGAATGTGGCGGGGGACCTGGCGGGCGACCTGCTCGCGGTTCTTCACTTCGGGGGCGCGGGCGCGGCCCTCCTTTGCGCGGGGGCGCTCGCGGGTCTCGGCCGACGGGGCGCCGTCGTCGGTTTTCCCGTCGTCCTCGCCCTCCTCGCCGTCGCCAGCGAGCTCGTTCTCTCGCCGGAGATCGCCGCGCTGCGCCCGAGTACCCTCGGCGCCGCCAACACCGAGGACACCCAGACCCGCTTCCGGCTGCTTCACGGCCTTTCGCTCGGCCTGTTCATGCTGATCCACCTCGCGAGCATCGGCCTGGCGGGCTGGGTCGCGTGGTTGGAAACCCGCGACTTCGATCGGGCGATTCCCTCCGGCCGTTAGACCGTAAGCCTGCGAATTTGCGATAAAAATTCGTAGCCGCCCGCTGGCGCTTGGTGTATCTTAGGTCCCCGATAGAAATTTCTCTTTAAATACATGTACTTGCGCGATGCCGGGTTATTCGGCGGCGGCTCTCACGGTACCGGCGGAAGTCGGCCGGGGACCGGCTAAAGAAATCACCAACGGGCTCGGCATGAGGCGTGCATCTCGCAGTACGCGAATCGAATCGAATCAAGACGACCGGCGGTAGCGACTGCGGCTCAGCACCATTGGTGAAATTGGTAAATGAGAAGCGGTCAACGAGAAGTGGCCAACCAGAAATGGCCACGGCTTACCGGCGCAAGCCGGTGCAGACCGGTGAACGGGGAAAGTGAACGATGGACAACATCAAGATCAAGCTCGCACTCGAATTCTCCATCTCGGAGGCCGACCTCGAGGATGCGCTCGCCGAACTCGACGAGCTCAGCGTCGACAGCTTGATCACTCAGATTCTCGACAAATCCATCGCGGTGGACGAGATCCGCTGCAAGGTCGTCGAGGGTCCCAACAACCTCGAAGAAGTCGACGAGCTCCGCTCCGCGTCCCATCCGAGCTGATCCAGGCCGACCGAGAGAAGAGAACGACAGCGCTCCGGTTCGAAGCGGCTTTGATCCAGAGTGGATCTCATCGGGGCACGCCCGGGCTCGAGCCGATCGACGAGAGCGATCCGAAAAGCTCGAGCTGCGCGGCCCGCACAGGGCGTTCCGGGGTCCTCGGAGCGAGCGCCGCCGGGCGAACCGATAGCGCGATCGGCTCCCGTTCCCCCGCTGACCGGGGGCGATAGATTCCTTCGCGGCGTGCACATTCCAGAATGCGGGCGTAGAACGCCTGGAATTGCGGACCGTGATTGAAATGCTTCAGGTGGGCGAGCTCGTGGCACAGGGTGTTCACGAGGCTCGAGTATTTCAGGGGCCGCGCGGTTGCGACATGCCGCAGGCGGATCCGGATCGTCCCGTCCGAGAAGCAGACGCCGTAGCGACGTTTGACGTTGGCTCGCTCCGCTTCGAGAACCCGATAGCGGAGCTCGAACCGCGAGCAGAGATGCAGGGCATCCCGCTCGAGACGCGCGAGTAGCGCTCGTTTCGTCGCCTGGTCCACCCGATCCCCCGCCGGCAGTTTCAGGATCGAAGGCGCTCCCGTCAACAGCCCGTCCGTCGACGTCCTCCGGCGGGGCTAAGCTCCGCCCACATGACCGTGATCGATTCGCTCCCGTTGTTCCCGCTCTCCGATGTCGTCCTGCTGCCGGACAGCTCGGTGCCGCTCTTCATCTTCGAGCCGCGCTATCGCCAGATGACTCGCGACGCCCTCGCCGGCGCGCAGCAGATCGGAATGGTGACCGTCCGCCCCGACAGCGTCGACGCGATGGCCGGTGATCCCCCGATCTTTCTCGTCGGCTGCCTCGGCCGGATCGCCCACGCGCAGGAGAGGCCCGACGGCACGTTCCACATGCTGCTCGTCGGGGAGACGCGCTTTCGGATTCTCTCAGAGCAAGCGCGAGCGGGCGAACGCCTCTACCGCAGCGCACGCGTTGTGCTCCTCGAAGACCAGATGCCCACGTCCCCGACCGAGCACGCGCTCCTCGATCGTCGGCGCGTCGAGCTCATCGACCTGCTCGCGCGCTTCGTGCGCGGGCTCGCAGGTTCGATCGAAGACCCCGCGCGCACGCTCTCGAGCTTCGAGCGGCTCGAGCCCGTCGCTCTAGTGAACGCGATCGCACAATCGATTCCGTTTCGCCCGATCGAGCGCCAGCAGATTCTCGAATCAGATTCGCTGCTCGATCGTTTCGAGGTCACGAGCGATCTGCTGCGCTTCAAGCTGGCAGAAAGTGGCGCCGGCGACCTCGCGTCCCCCCGATTGCCGAATTGAGCCGGGTGAACGGCTCACCGTGGATGCCTCGATGAAAAAACGAAGAATCTCGAGCAATCCTGCAAAAAACTTCGAATGCCAGAGATCTTATTTTTGAGAACGGCGGTTCGAACGCGTCCCTCGCGAGATCGGAAAAGGCTTCGTGATTTCTCCGAAGCCGCTTGATTCACTTCGGAATTCGAATCGTAAACCAGCGTATTCGAGCGTCTGGAGGCCTAATACGACCGTTTCGGTACGGTGTCACCGTTTCGTCACGATCCCGATCGGATTTCGTTGCCAATCCACGAGCCAAGTGGTTTACTGCGACGCGTTCCAACCGATTCGAATGAGAGTCTGTTGAGAATCCCCGTGGAGCCCCCCAAATCCGCTTGAATCCGATCCGAGCCTGCGATCCCTGTGGTTGTCAGGCTACGCACCCAACGCCATCGGTGTTCGGGGTGAACGGAGCGGCATCGCCGGAAGGAAAGCTCGCTCCCGAGGCTTCTCGCACGAGCTCGAGTTCAATCGGATTCGAGCGGGATCCGAAAAACCTCCGAGCTTCTGGAACCTGAATGACCTCTGTGCCCAAGGTCTGGGGGGATGCTCTGCGTCTCCTTCAGGATGAAATTCCCGATTTTGCGTTCGAGGCGTGGATCGCTCCGATCGCGGTGAAGCTCTCCGACGCGCGCATGCTGCTCGGGTGTCCGACTTCATTTCATCGCGAGCGAACCCGGAGCCGCTTCAGCACGCTGATCCAGAGCTGCTGGAGCCGAGCCTGGGAAGCGAGCGCCGGCGGGGTCGAAGGCGAAGTCCCTCGCGAGGCGCCGGCGATCGCGATCGTGGACATGAAGGAGTTTGCAGCGACCGCGGGCCACGCGATCGAGCTGCGGTTGCCCGTTCGACGTGCGGAACCGATTGCCGTCGCCTCCGGCGCGCTCACGACGCTGCGGCGCTCGGAGATGCTCGGCCAGGCCGTCGCAGTCGCCGGCGGCGAACGAGCCGCCGCGGTCGAGCGCATCGCTCCTGCTGCTTTTGATTCCAGAGCCGACTCCAGATCCGAGCCCCGAGTCGACAGGCGATTCGAGACGCGCGTCGACGCGAGATGCGAGACGAGATTCGAATCGACCGTCGAAGCGAGAGGCGAGTCGCTGTCCGGGTCGGGCGAGCCGGGGGGGGGCGAGTCCGGATCGGGAACCGGGGCTTCGGTGCTGCGAGCGGTGCCCGCGAAGGTCGCCCGAAGCGAGCGAGCGCCGCGTCCGCCCGCTCGAGACGTCCTGCGCGTCGAGGCGGGGCCGCGTTTCGGACTCGAGGGCGAGCCGGCCCAGGGCGAGCTGCCGTTCAGCTTCGAGAGCTTCGTCGTCGGCCCCTGCAACGCGCTCGCCCGGGAGGCGGCGCTGGCGCTCTCGCGTCGTCGCCAGAACAGCCTGAACCAGCTGTATCTCGGCGGCGAGTCGGGCATGGGGAAGACCCACCTCGCCCGCGCGGCGGCCTTCGAAGCCCGGCGACACGGGACCTCCGCCCCGATCGGCCGTGGCCACGCGCATTTCACCGGAGCCCCGCGCACCGCCCCGGCCGGCTCTCGCTCGGGCGTCGTCTACACCACCGCGGAGCAGTTCACGAGCGAGTTCGTCTCGGCGATGCGCAACGGTCGCTCCGAGGAATTCCAGAAGCGCTACCGCGGCCCGATCGGCCTCCTGATCGTCGAGGACGTCCAATTCTTCGACGGCCGGATGAAGACGCAGCTCGAGCTCTTCCACACCGTGCAGCACGTGCTCGACGCCGGCGGGCGAGTGCTGATGACGGGCGACCGGGCGCCGCGAAACCTGAAGGGCCTCACCGAGCGGATGCGGACCCAGCTGACCCGCGGCTTCGTCGCGGAGCTCGAGCAGCCCGACGCGATCGTGCGTCGCCACATCCTGCGGGCGAAGGCGGCGGCGGGGGGCGTGCATCTTCCCGTCGACTGCCTCGATCTGCTCGTCGAGTCGACGGGCGGCAGCGTGCGCGACATCGAGAGCGTGCTGATCCAGGTCGTGACGACGGCGTCCCTGCTCGGCCGGACGATCGATCTCGCCCTCACCCGTGACGCGATCGCGCGCAAGTCGGGAGCCAGCTCGCCGCTCGCCCCCCGACGGGTGGCGACCAGCGAGATCGTTCGGATCGTGGCGGCCTTCTTCGGCAAGCGCCCCGAGGCGCTCGCCGCGCGCTCGCGCCGTCGCGACGTGCTCCTCCCGCGTCAGCTCGCGATGTACCTGGCCCACCGCTACACCGACGCGTCCTTCGCCGAGATCGGCCGCGGCCTCGGCCGCGACCACCCCTCCGTTCGCAATGCGATCGCCCGGATCGAACGCCTCGTGCTCGAGAATGCGCCGCTGCGCTACCAGGTCGAGGCGCTCTCGGAGCGTGTCGACCTGACGCTCGCGAACGCGCGCGGCGCGCAACCGCTCCCCGAGCGCGAGTCCTGACGGCCGCGCTACGCGGCGCGACCTGGATCTGAATCAGGCCTGACCCAGACTCGCCTCAAGCCTGAGCAGAAGCTGCGGTTGCAGGCGCAGGGGCCGCAGTCTCGAGGGCCTTCCGCCAACGCGACGGGCCGGAGAGGTCGATCGACTTCTGCGGCTCGCGCGACGGCGGGTCGAGAGCCGGATCCTCGAAACGCTGCACGACGCCGTAGAGCGTCGTCCGCTCGACCGGCACGCGACCGAGCTCGCGGATCAGGCGGCGGAACTCCTCGGCCGGTGTGTTCTCGCCGAAGTCTGCCCCCGATTCGCGGCTGATCGACTCCTCCATCAGCGTCCCGCCGAAGTCGTTCGCCCCCGCCGAGAGCGCCATCTGACCGAGCTTGTGACCCATCTTGACCCAGGAGACCTGGACGTTCTTGATCCAGGGCCGCAGGAAGAGGCGCGAAACCGCGATGATGCGCAGGTCCTCCTCCATCGACGGGCCGGGGCGCGAGCCGAGCAGGTTGTAGAGAAGGTTGCGCTCGTGGATGAAGCCGAGCGGGACGAACTCCGTGAAGCCGCCGGTCTCCTTCTGGATCTCGCGCAGGATGTCGAGGTGGGCGGCGATGTGGCGCGGCTTCTCGATGTGGCCGTACATCAGGGTCGAGGTCGAGCGCAGGCCGATCTGGTGGGCGGCCGTGATGATCTCGATCCAACGCGCGGTCCGGAGCTTCTTCGGCGAGAGGATGTCGCGGACCTCGTCGTCGAGGATCTCCGCGGCGGTGCCGGGCATCGTGCCGAGGCCGGCGTCGACCAGCCACTGGAGGTACTCCGAGAGCTTCATCCCGCTCTTTTTGTGACCGTAGTCGATCTCCTCGGGCGAGTAGGCGTGGATGTGGAGATCGGGGTAGGCGGATTTGACCGCACGCAGGATGTCGCGGTAGTGCGTGTGGTCCTTGTTGGGATGGATGCCGCCCTGGATGCAGACCTCGGTCGCCCCTCGCCGCACCGCGTCCTCGCATTTCGCGAGGATCTCGGCGTGGGTCCGATCGAAGGCCTCTGCGTGATCGTCCTTGTGGCGGGCGAAGCCGCAGAAGGAGCAGCCGACATAACAGACGTTGGTGAAGTTGATGTTGCGGCAGACGACGTAGGTCACGTCGTCGCCACAATCTTCCCGGCGCGCGAAGTCGGCAGCCGCGATCAGGGCGTGGAAATCGAGGCCGTGGACCGTCAGGAGCCGTTCGGCTTCCTTCGACGAGAGCTCGCGCTTCTCGAGCGCCTTTTCGAGCAGGCCGCGGACTTCGGGCGATACGGCAGATGTAAGTTGGTCGAGCATGTCAAGCGGCCTCCTCGTTGGACTGGTCGTTTTTCCGCTGCGCATAGCCCTCGTCGTTGGCGTAGTTCGGCAGCAGAGCCCGCACCTGCGGGTCGAAGAAATCGGGCTTCCCGAGGATCCACTCGGGGTAGACGGGTCCGCGCTCCCGGAGCGCGAAGCCCGCGGCTTCCGTCTCCTTGCGCAGCTGGTGAAGCGCCGGCCAGGGCGCCTCGGGATTGATGAAGTCGACGGTCACCGGCGAGACTCCGCCCCAGTCGTCGACCCCCGCGGCGAGCAGCCGCGGCAGCATGTTCGAGCCGAGATTCGGCGGCGCCTGGACGTGGACCTCGGCCGGCAGCAGGAGTCGCGCGAGGGCGACCCAGCCGACCACCGTGTCGTCGTCGAGGGACGAGGCCGCGCGCATCTTCGTCCCCGGCTTCGGATGGAAGGGCTGAATGATGGCTTCCTGGATATGACCGAAGCGGCGCGCGAGATCGGCGATCGTGCGGAGCGTGTCGACGCGCTCGGCGTCGTTCTCACCGATGCCGAGCAAGATCCCGCTGGTAAACGGGATCTTGAGCTCGCCCGCAATCTCGTGCATGCGGATGCGGACCGCCGGCTCCTTGTCGGGGGCGTGGAAATGCGGACCGCCCTTCTCGCGCAAGCGCCGGCTCGTCGTCTCGAGCATCAGGCCCATCGAGGCGTTGACGGGGCGCAGGCGCTGGAGCTCCTCGCGGGAGAGGATGCCGGCGTTGGTATGCGGGAGCATGCCGAGCTCGATGGCCCGGCGGCAGGCTTCGAAGAGGAGCTCGGTCGTGCTCGAGAAGCCGCGCTCGGCGAGCAGCTCGCGGTAGCTCCCGTAGGCGACCTCGGGCTTGTCGCCGAGACACATCAGCGCCTCGATGCAGCCCGTCGCGACGCCGCCGCGGACGACTTCGGCGACCTCGTCGAGGCTGTAGGTATGCGCCTCGGCGGAGTCGGGAAGCTTGGCGAAGGTGCAGTAGGAGCAGCGGTTGCGGCAGAGATTCGTGAGCGGGATGAAGATGTTGCGGGAGACCGTGACGCGGTTGCCCGTCTGCCGGTGCTTGATCTCGAGCGCGCCCGCCGCGAGCGAGTCGCGGATCGCCGCGTCCCGCAGCCCGGTCGCGAGGGCCAGGGCCCGATCCACCTCGAGCTCGCGGCCCGCCACCACCTCGGCAACCCAGCGCTCCGCCTCTGCCCGGGAGGGGGCAGCGAGCGATGCCATCGAGGCCGCAGGCGGTTCGGTGGGAGACATGGCGACTTCCTCGACCCCCGGCGGCGCGATCTCGCGTCGGCGGGGAAGTCCGACATCATCACACACGCGCTCGGGCCCCCGCAAACCGCTCGCGTCGGGGTCCGGAGGCCTAGGACCCGCCGACCCCTCCGGCTGGCCGGGTCCGCCAGCGCCGATGGGTCCAGGTCCACTGGCCCGGCCAGTCCCGGACCGCCTGCTCAATCGCAGCGGTGACCCGCGCGACGTTGCGCCGAAGGGCCTCCTCATTCTCCGCCGCGCCGGGGTCGAGGGCGAGGGCCGGCTGGATCTCGATGCGATGGGAGCGTCCGTTCGCCTCGCGGTGGATGAACGCCGGCACGATCGGATGCCCCCGGAGCGCCGCGAGGGCCACCGGCCCGGATCGCGTGCACGCCAGCCGCCCGAAGAACGGGACGAACACGCCCTCGTCGCGCTTCGCGTTCTGGTCGAGCAGCACGAGCACGTTGCGCCCGGCCTCGAGGGCGCGCAGGACCGGCAGCCCCGCCCGCCCCATCTTGATCTGCTCGACCGGGACACCGCCCGGCTCGCTCCCGGCCCGGGCCCGCAAGCCAAAGAGCGCCCGGTCGAGGGCCGGCTGGCGCAGCTCCCGGTAGACGACCGAGACCGGAAATCCGAGCGCTGCGACCTTTGCGCAGGCGAGCTCCCAGTTGCCGAGGTGGGCGGTCACGACGAGGACGCCGTGCGATGGCGTCGCGCGTGCGGCGGCGGCGATGTGCTCGAGGCCTGCGACCTCGACCCGCGCGAGCAGCGCCTGGCGCTGCCGACCGCCGAGCAGCAGGAGTTCGACGAGACTCCGCGCGAGGTGGACGAAGACCTCGCGCGTCAGTGCTCGGCGCTCGGCCTCCGATCGCTCGGGCAGTGCCTGCTCGAGCGCCTCGGCGACGCGCCGCGTCCGCGGGGCCCCGACCCGCGTCCAGGCGCGTCCGAAGGCCGTCGCGAGCGCGAGCGATCGCTCGATCGAGGCCCGCTCAGCGAGCCATGTCAGCCCGTCGATCAGCCCCGCGATGCACGCATCGCGCGCCAAGCCTCGCCCGGCTCACAAGCCGCGGCGCGAGAGCTCGAGCGACTCGATCAAGGCAGCACGCAGGTTCGCCGGCTCGAGGATCTCCGACAGCGAGCCGACCTGGCGGGCGCGCTCGACGTTGTGGACCGCATCGAATTCCGCCGCGAGCGAAGCCTGCTTCTCGAGCGTGACCTCGCGCAGGACTGCATCGAGAGCCGCCCGGTTCTCCTCCGAGGGATGACGTCGGACGAGATCCGACCTGTCCTTGACGCGCGGATCGTCGAGGGCCTGGGCCGCCACCTCGCGACTGAACACGACCGTCGCCGCGGGCCCCCCCCCGATTACCGACGCATACGATCCCGTCAGCGCCACCGCCTTCAGCTCGTCGTTCAGCTCCTGCGAGAAGACGACGTAGGCGCCGCCGTGGTAGCGCGAGACGACCGCGAAGTAGATCGGCCCGCGGAAGTTCACCACCGCGCGCGCGATCTCCGCGCCGTTCTCGAGCTGGATCTTGCGCAGCGACTCTGGCGAGCCGTCGAAGCCCGAGAGATTCGCGAGCACGACGACCGGCCGATTTGCGGACGCCGCGTTGATCGCCCGCGCGACTTTCTTAGACGATTGCGGGAACAGCGTTCCACCGTTCCAGGACTCCGGGCCGTCCGCCGGATGGAAGCCGTCGCGCGGTACGTTCCGGCTCTCGATGCCGATCAGCGTCACCGGCTGCCCCCCGACATGCGCATCCCACACGATCGCCGTCTCGCCGCCGACCCAGGCGTTCCAGCGCTCGAGGAAGCCGCCGTCGATGTCGATGACGGACTGCATCACTGCCCGCATCGCGAAAGGCCGCTTGCGACCGGGATTCGTCTCGTCGTCGAAGAGCTCGCCGACCGTCGTGAGACCGTCCGCGTCGCCGGGAGCGAGCGGGCTCGTCGCGATCGATCGATTGCGATCGTCGCGGGTCGCGAGCAGCCGCGGTCCGCTCTCGCCGGGAACGACGTAGCTGAAGCGGTAGTGCTCGTAGAGGATCCGGTAGGCATCGACCAGGCTGCGCGCGTAGTACTGCGCCTCGCCGTTCGGGCCCATGATCCGCTCGAAGCCGCCGATCGCGATCTCGTCCTCGGCCGAGACCGCCCCGGACGCCTCGAGTGCAGCGCGCCCCGTCAACACCATCGACGCGGTCTGCGTCATGATGAGCACGCCCTTGGTGTGCATCAACATCGTCGCGAGCGCGTCGAAGTAGCTCTGGGCGCCGACGTTGACGCCCTGCACGATGATGTTCACGATGCCACCGGACTGCGTGAAGGTTACGATTCGGCGCACGACGCGGGCCGTCGCGTCGAGATTCTCGGTGCCGCTGTCCATCGCGATCTTCGCCCCCGACGAGACGGGAACCCACTCGAGCGGCACGCGGAGCGACTCCGCGAGGTCGAACGCCGCGACGAGTCGATCGCATTCGGGCGCCGAGAGCGCCCCCATGCCCATGGTCGGATCCGAGAGGACGAGGACGCGCAGCATCCCCTCCGGCACCTTCTCGGTCGGCGTCCGGATCAACCCGAACACAACGGCAGCCTTGTTCTGGCCGTAGGGCCGGCCCTCGACGCGGATCGCGACGGGACTCGGGCTCTTCGGATCGAGATCGAACTCCTCGAAGGAGCCCTCGCCCCCCGACGCGTCGGGGGAGTCCGAGGTCAACATCTTCACGATCTCGTACGGATAGATGAGGCGGCGATGGCGCGCGGAGACGACCTTGCGCTCGTATTCCTGCGCCGGCAGCAGCGGCTCGTCGTGGGGCTCGCGCCAGACGAGCTCGAGCTGCTCGCCGGTGTCGCTGATGACGAGCTCGTAAGGCGACGGGGGCTCCTCGGGCCGCGCACGATCGAGCCGGTTGAGCCGAACGACGACCTTCTCGAGGCCGAGATGGCGGGTCGCCGGGGCGAGCCGGCGGGCAATGTCGTTCGCGACCTCGGGCTCGATGAAGATCGAGGGTGCGACGAAGATCGCGATCCGGTTCCACTGCAACCTTCGCCGCGGATCGTGGATCTGGAGGATCGTGCGGAGCCTGCGCGCCGCGCGGTTGAAGACGCGCTCGAAGGTCGCGAGGTGGTGGTAGAGCTCGCGGCCGGGCTCGGGCGAGCGGTCGCGGGCGTCGGCCAGGACGAAGATCCGCTCATCCCCGGGCGCGTTCTTCGCGCGCCCGTGAAAGGCGTAGATGCCCTCCTCCGACTGCAGGCGCTCGAGGTCGAAGGCGACATAGCGCTCGAGCGCGATGCGCTTGGCGGTCTCGGGATGGAGGTCGTAGTGCTCGGTCGCCTGCTCGAGTCGACCGTTTCGGCGCACGAGGGTCCGGTAGATGTCGCCCTCGCCGTCGGGCGTGAGCGAGCCGACGGTGATCCGCCAATCGAATTCTCGGTCGCGGTAGGCGTCCTCGATCGCGGAGAGGAGCGACTCCCAGTCGACCCCGGTTCCCGAAGGAATCAGGTACTCGAGAGCCACGATCGGCGTCCCGGGATCCCGCGCGCGCAGGGACTCGGCGCCGCGCATCAACCGATCCATCCAGACGGAGGCCTCGGCGGGGCTCCCCGTGGCGGCGAGCACGACGCCGCGATGCTTGTACTCGACGCAGTGGATCGGCTCGCCGTCGACGCGCACCGCGCGATAGGCGTCGGGGATGATCGGTGCATAACGCCGTTGGACGTGGGCGGCCAGCGCGATCACGCGGCGATTCGAATCCTCGCCCCCGATCCAGCGCCCGACCCGCTCGAACACGAGCCGCGGCGACGAGGCGACCTCGAGCAGCACCCCCGTCGGCGGCGCCACGAGGTCGACCTCGGCCTGGGCGAGCCAGCGCTCGACCGAGCTCGAGGAACGGCGGGCCCGCTCTTCGATGCCGGGCTGCTGGAAGATGACGTAGGACGCCTCGAGGGCGGCGTCGGCGACGGCGTCGGTCACCTGCGGCCGCATGCGCGCGATGCGGTGGAGCGCCCGCGCGAGTCGCTCGTCGTCGCCCATGAAGATGTCGAGCTGCGCGAGCGCAGTGATGCGGCGCAGGATGCCGAGCACGAGCACGAGGCGCGCCGAGCGGCCCGCTTCGCAGGTGAGGAGTCGGAGCAGCGCCCGGCGAAGGGCGTCGGTCGGGGTCAGATCGGGTACCCCGTAATGCGCCAGCGCCGATTTCACGAGACCGAGATAGTCCTCGTCGATGCCCGAGCCTTCGGCCTCGACGCGGCGCACGTACATGCGCAGCCGCGCGCTATTCGAGGGCCCCGACTGACCGGAGATCGAGGCCGAGGGCGCCCGGATCGTGAGCACCTCGACGTCGGCGAAGGTCGACAGCTCGTGCCGGATCTCGGAGAGCTCACGCCGGAACCCGTCGGAGATGGTCTCGGGAATCGAGGCCTCGAGGAAGGCCGCGAGCGACTCCGAACGGTCGGGATTGACGTCGTAGCCGAGCAACACGCGGCGGATCTCTTCCCGGGCGGCGTCGATCGCGATGCGGCGCTCGGCGAGATTCGCCCCGTCCGCAGTAGCGAGATCGGGAATACCGAGAGGTCGCTCCTCCTTCGCGCGGAAGAGCGAGGCGAGCGGATCGACCTGGGCGGGCAGCCCGATCCGGACACGATCGCGGGGGCTGCTGGCGTCGTCCGCGGCCTCCTCGATCACGAGGATCACGTCGCCCGCGGCGACCTGCTGACCCTTGTGGACGAGGATCTCTTTGACGGTGCCTGCAACGGGGGCCTGGAAGCCGATCTCCATCTTCATCGCTTCGAGCAGACCGAGCGACTGCCCTGCGACGACCGTCGCGCCGAGCTCGACGTGCAGCGTCACGACGACGGCCGGCGAGCCCGCGCGGACCTGGCCCGCAGTCTGGGAGCTGAAGCGCAGCGGATGGCCGTCGACCTCGAGGCGCAGGCCGCGGTCGTTGATGTCGTAGTGGACGCGGCGCACACGGTCGTCGATCACGAGCCGTGCGGCATGCGAGCCCTCTTCGCGCATCATGGCGCCGACGGCCACGCCGTCGAGATGCACGCGGTAGCGCCAGGATCCGATCGCGTAGACCTTCAGGCGATAGCTCTCGCCTGCAAAGGAGAGATCGATCTGCTGGCCCTCGGAGGCGGGCAGGCGAACGCCGATTCCCTGGCCTCCGAATACCCCGGTCCGAAGTGTCGCCCGCGTTCGCTGATAGGAGAGGATCGCAGCGGCGACGAGGGAGTCGCGCGCGAGCTCGGGATGGGAGTCGACGAGGCTCGGTCGCTCGGCGCTGAAGCGGTCGAGCCAGCGCGTGTCGACGCCGCCCTTCTGGAAATCGGCCGCGCCGAGGATGTCGAGCAGATAGCCCTTGTTGGTCGCCCCGCCTTCGACGACGAGCTCGAAGTCGCGCAGGGCGCACGCGAGCCGCGCGATCGACTCCTGCCGGTCCTCGCCGACCGTGATCACCTTGGCGATCAACGAATCGAAATCCGACGAGATGAGGGTCCCGGTCGTCACGCCGGAGTCGACGCGGGTATGCGGCCCGAGCGCGGGCTCGAAGAGCGCGATCCGGCCAGGCGAAGGCAGGAATCCCTCGTCGGGATCCTCGGCGCAGACGCGGGCCTCGAGGGAGACGCCGCGGCGCTGGCGCGGGATCGCTTCGATCGATTCGCCTCGGGCGATGCGGATCTGGATCTCGACGAGGTCGATGCCGGCGATCAGCTCGGTGAGCCCGTGCTCGACCTGCAGGCGCGGGTTGACCTCGAGGAAGAAGAAATCCTCGCCCCTCAGCAGGAACTCGACGGTGCCGACGCCGCAGTAGCCGACGTGGTGGACGAGGTTCGTCGCGGCGTTCTCGAGTCGTTCGAGCAGGGCGTCCGAGAGGCCCGGCGGCGGCGCCTCTTCGACGACCTTCTGATGACGGCGCTGGACCGAGCAGTCGCGACAGCCGAAGGCGCGCGCGTGGCCGTGCTTGTCGGCGGCGACCTGCACCTCGATGTGTCGCCCCCCCCGGACCATGGCTTCGACGAACAGGGCCCCGTTGCCAAAGGCCGCCTTGGCTTCCGCCGTCGCGGAGCGGAACGCCTCGGCCAGGGCCTCGGGCTGCTCGACGATCCGGATGCCGCGGCCCCCACCGCCCGCCGTCGCCTTGAGCACGACGGGGAAACCGATGCGTTGCGCGTGCTCGAGCGCTTCCTTCTCGTCCGCGAGAGCCCCACCGCTCCAGGCCGAGACCGGGACCCCGGCCCGCTCCGCGAAGATCTTGGACTGGATCTTGTCGCCCAGCGCCCGCATCGCGTCGGCGCTCGGGCCGAGGAAGAGAATGCCTTCGGCATCGAGGCGATCGACGAAGGTGGGATCTTCCGCGACGAAGCCCCAGCCCGGCCAGACGGCGTCGGCCCGGGATTCCTTCAGCGCGGCGATCACGCCGTCGTGGTCGAGGTAGCTCGCGACGGCGCCCCGCGGCGACGGCATCAGGAAGGCGCGATCGGCCTGACGGACGAAGGGCGTGTTGCGGTCGGGCGCCGTGAACAGCGCGATCACCTCGAGGCCGCCGCCCTCCCGCTCGCGCAGGCTCTTGGCGGTCCGCAGACACCGCACCGCCGCCTCGCCGCGATTCACGATGGCGAGCCGCTCGATGCGCCGCGTCTGGACCGGTCTCTTCGTTTCGCTCACGTTCGTCATCCCGCCATCCATTCTGTGTCCGCCCCACCGACCGGGTACCCCACGAACCCCGTCGATTGCGTGACTACTCCTGCGCAGTCCCGTCTCTCGCTGCGGTCGCCCTGATCCGCGCCCGCTCCCGCTCCGGGCTCTCCCCGCACAACGCTTCGCCCGCGTCCGCACGGCGCCATCGCGAAGGCGACGAAGCGACCGTGGTGCGAGAGCGACAGGGCGAGCTGCGTCGTCTTTCCGTCGAGCTCGACCGTCGGAATCCGGTCGCGTCGACCGATCGAGAGCCTTCCGGATTCGACCCCGAGCTCGTCGGCGATCCGACGCAGGGCCAATCGACGAACCGCGAGACCCGGATCTTCCCGGCTTTCGGCGAGGGACGCGACCGCCATCGCGACCGTCGCCCAATCTGCGCCCACAGGCAGCGCCACGACATGGACGTATTCGCTCGTCTCGAAGCTCCGGAGCTCGACGTTCGTCACGCCTCGCGACGGACGATCGTCCGAGCGACCGTCGTCGAGAGCGAGGTGACCGTGGCGCTCCCGCAGCCGCGGCATCCCGCCCGACGACGATTGCGTCGACTCGAAGCGAGCGACGAGCCGGACGGGCGAAAAAACGAATCGCGGATCGAGCTGACGCGCCAGCTTGTAGGCCGCTTCCTTGGCCCCCCAATGAGCCCATCGGCGCGCCTGCGGATGCTCGTCCGCGGCGATCGCCTGGCGCTCTTCCTCCGCAAAGACCCGCACCTCGAAGCGGCGGCGAAAGGTCTCGGGCCTCGCATCGACGTCTTCGAGATCGACGACGTCATTTCCGAGCATCGAAGTATTCCTCTTCCATCCGCATCAGCTGGCGCACGATCTGCTGCGCGAGATCCCGCGATCGCCGCACACCGCGCGCATCGCTCTTCGGCTCGATGCCCGCGATCGCCACGTCGAGCGTGTCGCCCTTCGCCGGCCAGTCCCCCCAGGTCGCCTGCGCTCGGCCGCGCATGTAGACGCAGAGCACACGACACCCGGGCAATGCCCCGACGATCCGGCCGACGCCCCAGGCGGCAGCATTCTCCTCGACGCGACCCGAGCGACTGCGCCCCGCTTCGGGAAAGAGCAGCGCCGTCTCGCCCCGAGCCAGCAGGTACTTGACCCGTTCGAGCACTTCGCCGACGTCTTCCCGCGCGCCGCCCCGTGTGATCGGAATGCATTTTGCCACGAAGATGAGAAGACGCTGGAGGCGCGTGCGTCCGAAATTGGTCCGCTCCGGGGTATTCCAGGGGAGCTCATCCGGGTGGAGCAGCCAGTAGGAGCCCGAGCCCAGCGCCCATGCGATCAGGAACGAGTCGACCATCGTGAGATGGTTCGCACACACCAGCAGCGGTGCCTTCGACTCGGCGCGAATCCGGCGATAGCTCGCCCGGATGCGCTTCACGTCGGCGATCCGGTAACCGAAATAGAGCCGCATGACGAGCACGGAGACGCCGACCCAGATCGGACCCGCCACCATGCTGACGAGCCGCTGATGCGCGTGCCGGCGCACCATCCCGGGATCCGACCGCTCTGCGTTTCGGATCACGTTCTCTCGGTCCGCCTGCGGGTCCCCACCGCTCGCGACGTCCTGCCCCACTGGAGTGCTCCATTGGATGCTCGACGCTCTGGCCCGTGTCCTCGGACTAGAGCTTGCCCGAGATCAGATTCACCGCGTCACCCACGGTGTTGACCCGGTCGACGTCCTCGTCGGCGATCTCGATGTCGAAGTCGTCCTCGAAGGCGATCACGACGTCGACGAGGCGCGCCGAGTTGACCTTCAAGTCCTCGAGGATGTTCGTCTCCATCGACACCTTCGCCAGTGCCGCTTCGTCCTTCACCCAGGGCGTGAGAATCTTCACGACGCGATCCATCACTTCCGCTCGGTCCATCCGCTCTGCTCCTCTCCTGTGATTCGATCCCGGGCCGACCTCTGCGAAGTCGGCCAGTTCCCCCCGACGCTACGCCCGATAGCGCCGAAAAACCAGGCAGGCATTGACGTCCCCGAAGCCGAACCCGGCCTTGACCAGCACATCGAGGTCCGGGACCTCGCGCAGCGCGTGGGGGATCGACGCCGCATGCTTCTCGATCTCCGGATGCACGTCCTCGCAATTGATCGACGGATGCACGAAGCCGCGCTCCACCATCAGGACCGAGGCAACGGATTCGATGCCGCCGGCCGCCCCCAGCGCGTGGCCGATCATGCTCTTCGTGGCCGTGATGGGCGGAAGCTTGCCCGGCTGGCGGTGCAGGGCCTTCGCCCAGGAGTCGACCTCCTTGGGATCGGCGCCGGTCGCGGTCAGATGGCCGTTGATGGCATCGACCTGCTCGGGCGCGATCCCGGCGTCGGCCAGAGCCCCGGAGATGCAGCGCTGGACGCTCGTCGGGTTCGGCGACGTCATGCTGCCCCCCATGCGATGGCCTCCGCAGTTGACCATGCCCCCGGCGAGCTCGGCGTGGATCCGGGCCCCGCGCGCCAGCGCGCTCTCGAGGCTCTCGAGCATCACGACGCCGGCCCCCGAGCCGGGGATGAAGCCACCGGCCGACGCCGAGAGCGGACGCGAGGCCTTCTCCGGCGCGTCGTTCGAGTTGCGGTTCAGCACGCGCATCGCGTCGAAGCCGGCCCAGATGTAGTGGCTCGCCGCCTCGGCTCCGCCGCAGAGCATGCGCTCTGCGAGGCCGGCGCGGATCCGGTCCATGCCCATCACGAGGGCCTCGCTGCCGGTGCTGCAGGCGCTCGAGTTCGTCGTGACCTGATTGCCGAGCGCGAGCTGTCCGGAGATGCGCGCGGAGATTCCGCTCGCCATCACCTGCTCGACGGAGGTCGATCCCATGCGGCGGACCTTTCCGGCGTTGGTGAACGGCACGACCTTCTCGGCGATCGTGTCCATGCCGCCGATGCCGGTGCCGAGGATCGCACCCGTGTTCCAGTCGACGATGTCCGAGTCCCGCGCCGGTCGCTCGAGTCCCGCGTCCAGCCAGGCCTCGAGGGCGGCCAGACTCGCATAACGATGATTCATGTTCATCGCGAGCAGCTCTTCTTCGGTAAAGGCTGCCTTGCACAGCTCGTCGACGCCCGTGGGCGTGCCGGCGACCGTGCAGCCGAACTGGGCGTCGATCATCGACTGCTGGGTCTTGAGGCCGGAGCGACCCTTACGCAGCGCGAGCTCGAACTCGGCGACGCCATTTCCATTCGGCGCAATGACGCCGAGGCCCGTGATCACCACCCGACGCCGCGCGTTCGATCCGCTCATCGCGGTACTCCCATGCCCGAGAGCTCGCCCGAACACACGAGCGTTCCATCGTCGAGCTTCATCTCGAAGGCTGCTCGGAGCTTCTTTCTCCGGAAGAACTTGATGCGGCCGGTCGTCGTGACGCGGTCGCCCGGTCGAACCGTCCCCGAGAAGTCGACGGCGCAGTCGGTGAAGATCGTCAGCATCTTCTCGAGCTCGGCCCGCGAGGTTTCGAGGGTGTAGAGGTAGATGCCGAAGGCGACGACGGCGGCCTGGGCGGCGGTCTCGACGAGGATGACGCCCGGGGTGATCGGGTTGCCGGGAAAGTGGCCGCGATAGAAATCCGACGTCGGGGGAAAGGTGTAACGCGCGACGATGTGCTCGCCGTCGAGCTCGACGATCTCGTCGATGAAGCGGAACGGCGCCTGCTGGGGCACCGCCGCCAGCACCTCCTGCGGCGAGAGCGTTTCACCCACCGTACATGCCTCCGTTGACATGGACGACGCTGCCCTGGATGTAGCTGCCGCGGGTCGCGAGGAAGGCGACGACGTCGGCGACCTCATCGGCGCTCCCCATCCGCGAGAGCGGAATCTTGCCGAGGATCGCCTGCTTGATCTCCGCCGGCAGCTCGTCGGTCATCTCCGTATCGATGAAGCCGGGGGCGACCGCGTTGACGAGGATGTCGCGGCCCGTGAGCTCCTGGGCCAGCGACTTCGTGAACGCGTCCAGACCGGCCTTCACCATCGTGTACGGGATCTGGCCCGCGTTGCCCGTATGACCGACGACGCTCGAGATGTTGATGATGCGGCCCGTGCCCTTGCGCAGCATGAAGCGGCGCAGCACGAGCTTCGTCAGGTACCAGGTCCCGCGCGCGACGGAAGCGACCGCGTCGTACTGCTCGAGGTTCATCGCGAGCATCGGCGCATTGACGTTGTAGCCCGCGTTGTTGACGAGCACGTCGACGCGCCCCGCCGCGTCCTTCAGCTCGGCGACGAGCCCGTCGAGGCTCGCCGGATCCATCAGGTCCGCCTTGACGAGGAAGGCGCCCCCCGCGGTCGACGAGAGCTCGTCCGCCAGCTTCTTCGCCTTCTCCTCGCTCGATCGGTAGTGGATGCCGACGCGAAAGCCCTCGGTCGCGAGCCGCCGACAGCAGGCCGCGCCGATTCCCGTTCCGCCCCCGGTCACGAGGGCCACCGGCTTGTCGCTCGCCTCGCTCATCGCTCCATCCTCCCGCCCCGGGCATTTGCCGATTCGTAGGGGTAGTCGGGGTAGTCGATGTCGCGGAACAGGCCGACGCGCGCGCCCTTCACGGTGTAGATCTCCTGGTCGTCGATCAAGACCCGCGCGTCGCCGATCACCATCGAGGCGCCCGCGTTCTTCAGCTCCGTATAGCGCTTGATGTCGACCTCGTAGCGCATGACCTTGTCGTGGGGCCGGATCTGGCCGAAGAACTCGACCTCGCCGCAGCCGAGCGCACGACCGGCGCCGACGCCGCCCCGCCAGTTGCAGTAGAAGCCGAGCAGCTGCCAGACGCCGTCGAGACCGAGGCAGCCGGGCTGGACCGGGTCGCTGATGAAATGACAGTGGAAGAACCAGTCGTCGACGCGTACGTCGCGAGCGGCGCTGATCTTGCCGCGGCTCTTCTCGCCGCTGATGTGGTCGATGCGGTCGACCATCAACATGGGCGGCACCGGCAGACGGGCCTTGAAGCCCTCCGGCGCATCCTTGATCAGGCGACCGTAGGCGAAGGCGAGCAGGTCCTGCTGGCTGAACGCGTCGCGACTCCTAAACTCGGCATGGGTCAACATGAAACAATTCGCCTTCTCATGGCTAGAACCTGCTTATGCCTGAAACCTTCTTATGCCTGAAAAGAGCCCGTCTCGCCGAATCGCATGAGATAGCTGCCCCAGGTCAGCCCTGAGCCGACACCGACGACACAGATGTCGTCTTTCGGAGTCCATTTATCCCAGAGTTGGGAGATGACGCTCCCGGAGCTGGCTCCGGCCGTGTTGCCGAAGAACTCGCAATTCGAGTGGTGGCGATCTTCGGGGACGTCGCAGCGCTTGCAGACGCTCTCGAGCATGCGCCGATTGGCCTGGTGGCCGACGAAGTGGAAATTTCGGCCCTCGGTCTCGTATTCGGCGCGGGTCTCGATCAAGAGATCCGAGGTCTTCCGGATCGCGAAGCTCTGGACCGTGCGGCCCTCTTGATGGAAATGGCCGAGGCGCGGCACGACGACCTTCGCGTGGCCGCCGGGATCGGACGTCAGCCGCTGACCGATCAGCTGCGCACGACCGCGTTCCTTCGTCGAGAAAACGGCCGCAAGCGCACCGTCGCCCCACAGCACCGCCGACGAGCGATCGTTGTAGTCGACCGTCCCCGTCATCGGCTCCGCCGTCACGAGCAGGACGATGGGCGGCAGCTTCGCGGGATCCATCAGCGAGAGCATGTAAACGCCTGCGATGAAGCTCGTGCAGGCGGAGTTGATGTCGAGACAGGCGACCTGCTCGAGGCCCAGCGCGTGCCCGATGTTGCAGGCCTCCGCGGGCGAGACCGTATTCGGCGCACAGCCCCCGCCGACCATGAGTCCGACGTCGGCGACCCCGATCCCCGCGCGCGCGAGCGCCATGCGGGCGGCACGTGCCCCCATCTCCGCGTTCGAGACCTCCGCGGCCTCGATCGCGGCACGGAAGTCGGTGTTGCGAGTCGTCCGGATGTATTCGAGGGGCAGCGCCGTTCGGCGTGAGCGGATACCGGTGCGTTCCATGATCCACTCGTCATTGGTGCCAATGTCGAGGTCTTCGAGGAACTGATTCGTGATTTCGTTCTCGGGATGGAAATGCCCAAGCCCAAGCAGATTCAAGGCCACGTCTTCTTCCTCGTGCGATTCCGAATGGCCGGATCGACTACCGGATCGACCCTCGGTTCGACTATTTCGTCGATCCCGAAATGTGCTCGCCCCCGTCGACGCGGATCACTTCGCCGTTGATCCACGAGGCCTCGGGTTGCGAGAGCAGGAAGATCACGCCCGCGACGTCCTCGGGGGTCGTGAGGCGGCCGCCCGGATTGCGAAGCCTGGCCTGGCTCTTCAGCTGATCGCTGCCCGGGATCGCGCGCAGGGCCGGGGTGTTCGTCACGCCCGCCTGGATCACGTTGCAGCGGATGCCGTACGGCCCGAACTCGAGGGCGATCGAGCGCGAGAGCGCCTCGAGCGAGACCTTCGCGGCGGAGACCGCCGCATAACCCTTCCAGGCGACGGTGTTTCCCTCGCTGGTCAGGCCGAAGATGCGGGCGTCGTTGGCGAAGATCTCGCGGGTGAAGATCTCCTGGGTCCAGCCGAGCAGGCTCGTGCCCATCGCGAGGATCGTGCGGCCGAAATCCTCTTCGTCGAGGTAGGACTTGTCCGGGAAGGTCGGGGCCGTGGTCATCGGATGAAGACCGTCTTCCCCCGCCTCGAAGAGCTCGTCGGCGATCTCCGCCAGCTTCGCCGCGTCGACGCCGAGGCGCTTCGCGAGGTTCGGACCGGCCGTGCGGGCCTCGACCTTCTCGGGGGCGATCAGCTTCAGGTTTCCGAAGGCAATGGAATGGAGTAGGACCCGGATGCGGCCCTGGGGTCCGATGGCCTTCACGATCTCGCCGAGGGTCTCGGTCCGGCTCGCCGCCTCGATCGCGTCGGCGTTCCAGGTATGGAAGCCGTGGCCCAGCTTCTTGATCTCTTCGAAATGCGGCTCGATGGCGGCCATGGCGCCGCGGCGGTCGCGGTGGACGATGAGCACGTTGTTGCCGCTGCGGGCAAAGCGCTTGGCGGTCGCGAGGCCGAAGCCGCTCGATCCGCCGAGGATCAGCACCCATTCGTTGCTCGGAAAGCTCGCCTTGATCTCGTTCGCGCCCAAATCGTTCCCCTTCCGTTCCCGGGCTCGGAGGGATGCCGAGCACCGGCGTATCGAGTGACGGCAGTCTCGCTGCCGCGCGACGTCCATCACGCAGAGAGACTGCCTTCACCTCATCTCATCTTCGCCCGATCCGCTCGACGGCGAGACGCAGCCTATGGGGGGAGTCGAACCCGAAAGGCTTTCGACCCGCTGCGACGAACGTCCCGCCCATCTCCAGATGGACGGGGGTCGATGGCGGAAAAGTAGCGGTCGATCCTGCTCCGTCTTGCAATTCTCTCGCAAATTCTTCGAGCGAATCCGGATGCGCGCGCCAATGTTGACCAAAGGTCAATGCCCGTCAATGCCGTCGATGGTCGCATGTGTTGATTTCAACTCAAGGCGGCGCGGTGTTCCGAGACCGAGCTCGCCTGCAATCCGGGGCAGATCCTCTAGGCCCGCCCGCTCGATCGCGACACCGTCGGGGAACGCGTCGGCAAGTCGCCGGAAATAGCCGCGGTCCGGCCGGGCGTCGACGATGACGACCATGCCGCGATCCGTCTCGGAGCGGATCAGCCGCCCCGCCATCTGCTTGAGATGCAGCAGCATGCGGCCGAGCGAAGCGCGCGCGAAGGGATCCTCGCCGGCCGCGCGAAGTCGCAGATCGCGGCGGCGCCGGAGCTCGGTCGGGACGTCGAAGGGCAGCTTCTCGATCACGACGGCCTGGAGGTCGTCGCCGCGCACGTCGATGCCCTGCCAATAACGTCGCGAGCCGAGCATGACGGCGGCGCCCTGGAGTCGGCGAAAACGCTCGACCAGGCCCCCCGGATCATCGCTCGCCCGGAGCGGGACCAGGATCTCGAGGCCTTCGCCCTCGAGCAGGACCTCGAGGCGCTCGGCTACCTCGCGCATGCGGGCGAGGCTGGTGAAGAGGCCGAGCGTGCGGCCTCCGAGCTGCCGGGCGAGGGTCGCGAGCGCCATCGCCGTGTCCTCGACGAGGGAGACGCCTTCAGAGAGCGCGACCACGCGCATGGCCTGGGCATAGGGAAAGGGCGAGGCGACGCTGTAGCTGAAATGGGTCGCCGAATCGGTGTCGGCGAGACCGATCTCGCCGAGGGCAGCATGATCGTCGCCGCCGACGAAGAGCGTCGCCGACACGACCGAGAGACTCTCGACCTTCCCGAGAAACTCCTCGCGAAACGCCGGACCGGGATCCACGGGCCGCAGCACGAGAGTCCAGCGGTCGAAAGGACTCTCGAGCCCCTCGAATGCGCCCACGTAGGCGTCATTGTCCGCCGCAAGATGTTCGACGGCGAAGGCCATTCGCAGTCCGTGCGCGGCCGCGAGCAGCGCTTCGGCATGACTCGTGATCGCGCGCAGCGCCTCTTCTTCCGCCGCGTGATTGCGAAGGCCGTCGACGGCGCGGCCCTCCGACGTTTCTCCGCTCTCGAAGCGGCGCTCCGGTCCCTCGCGAAGCGCCTGGCTGGCCAGCGCCTCGAGTCGTCCCGCGGCGCTCTGCGCGAGTCGAGCCGCGGCCGGGCGCTGGCGTCCCGCGTCGCTCGGCAGCTCGGCTCCGCCGTAGCCATCGGCCGCCGCGGCCATCTCGCTTCCGAGCCCGTCGAGCTCGAGGCGCAGGTCGCTTCGATTGCGCTCGAGGGCGGCGACCCCGCTCTTCGTCGGCGAGGCGGCGACCAGACCGCGGGTCGCATAACGCCGCTGGCCACGCCGTACCGGAGCTCCGAACAGGACCTCGAGCCGCTCTTCGATCTCCTCCGGGCGGATGCGGATCGAGTAGACCTCCTCGGCGACGCCGCCGAGCTCGTGGCCCTCGTCGGCGACGACGTGGGAGAAGGCCGGGTAGTCGGGGGGCCAGCGAAGCAGGAGGTCGTGGTTCGCGACGACGAGGTGGGCTTTCGCGAGAGCGCGCCGGTGGCGGCCGAAGGGACAGCGCTTTTCATGACCACACTGCTCGCGCGAGCATTGATCCGCCCGCGTCGCGACGCTCGCGCGCAGCAGCTCCCTCAGCCGGGGCCGCAGGCGGTGGAGCGCCGCAGGCCCCGTCCCGACTTCTCCCGCCGGCCGGATCCGCGCACAGGCCTCGAGCAGCGCAAAATCCCGCTGCCATTCTCCCTGCACCGCCGGATCCCCGGCATCCGCGAGCACCGCCGCGAGCCGCCGCTCGCAGACGTAGTTCGCGCGGCCCTTGATCGAGAGGGCCCGCAGACCGGGATGGCCGAGGAAGCGGGCCGCCGCCGCAATGTCTTTGTGGAGCAGCTGGTCCTGCAGGAGCTTCGTCCGCGTCGAGAGCACGACGGCCTCCCGCTCCCCCGCCTCGGCCCGCGCCATCGCGAACGGGATCACCGCCGCGAGATACGCCAGCGATTTCCCGACCCCCGTCCCGCCTTCGAGCTTCGCGACGCCGCCGTCCTGCAGCACGTGGACGAATTGGCGCGCGAGCTCGATCTGCTCCTTGCGGACGCGGTAGCCCGGGAAATGGCGCTCGCCCCGCTCGGCGTCGGCGAGCGCCGCCGCGATCGCGCCGAGCTCGAAGGGCACCGGCTCCTCCGCCGTCTCGCCGATCGCGAGGAAGCGCTGCTCCTCGGCCTCGCCCTCGTCGGGCGGACGCGCCTCGACCGAGCCTTGCTGCGCGAAGCTCCGCCGCGCGAAGGCCGCGAAATCGAACGCGGCGCCGGCTGCTGTCCCCGTCGAGCCCGCTGCGGGATCGACGAGCGCGCGCCACGGCGAGCCCGGCAATCGCTCCGTCAGGATCCGCTTCGCTTCCCCATAACGCGCCGTCCCGGCCCGAGCGCCGATCGCCACCGCCGACAGCAGACATCCGAGATCGAGGGCCCGGTCGAGAGCGCCCGGGCCCGCATCGCGGCCGAGCAGCCGGCGACAGAGACTCCCGAGCTCGAGGTCCGGGGCGTCGGGATGACAGAGCGCTAAGAGCTCCTGCAGATCGAGCAGCATGTCCTGCGCGAGGGCGGGATCGACGTTGCGGGCGAGGAAGTCGCGGACCCGCTCGGCATCGTGGACGACGACGGTCCGTCCGGCGAGCACCCGCCGAAGGCCGCGCAAGGCCACCGCGGCTTCTTCGGACCGGGAAGATCGGGCCGGTCGCATAGCGCGGGCGGGCCCCCGGGACCAGAGAGTCGCCGGCCGGTCGAGCGGCGACACGACATGCTCGAGGCCCCCGCGGTCGAAGACGATCGATGCCGTCGAGATCTCCGCTTCGTCGGGTTCGAGCAGCACGACTCCGATTTCGTGGACCGTCGAAGAGAACCGGTCGAGGCGACCCGTTGCTCGAATCTCGATCAGCGCGAGGGGGCCCGTGGCGGACCGCCAGGGAGCGAGGGCCGCATGGCACTCGGGCCCCCATCCCAACGACACCGGGTCGCGACGCTCGAGCACGAGAGACAAGTCGACCCCGGATCCGATCCGGTCGGACGGACCGTCCGACCCGCATTCAGACGTGACTAGACGTAGATGCCGCCGCTGTACTCGCGATCCTGGCGGATCTCGACGTTGATGAGCGCGGGCTTGCCCGAGGCCATCGCCACGGCATGGGCGCGCTCGAGCGCCGGTCGCATTTGCTCGGGTCGGGTCACATACTCGCCATGTCCCCCGAGCGCCTCGACGACCTTGTCGTAGCGCGTCCGGTTCAGCAACACGGCCTCGAGCCGATCCCAGCCGTAGATGGCGCCCTGCGGCCGCATCATCTGACCCCAGGCCCCGTCGTTGCCGACGATGCCGACGATTGGGAGCCCGAAGCGCACGGCCGTGTCGTACTCCATGCCGTTGAAGCCGAAGGAGCCGTCGCCGTAGAGGATGACGACGGGCCGCTTCGGATGCGCGAGCTTCGCCGCCAGCGCGAAGGGCATGCCGACGCCGAGGGTCCCGAGCGGCCCGGGATCCATCCAGGCCCCCTCGTTCTTCACCGGAATGATCTTCGCCGCCGTCGCGACGATGTCGCCCCCATCGCCGATCACGATGGGCGCCTCGAGAGTATCGAGCCAATCCCGGACCTCGCGGCACATGCGCTGCGGGTCGATCGGCACCTCGTCGCTGTTCAGGCTCGCCTCGACCTTCTTTTCTTCCGCGTTCTCGATCGCGCGCAGCTCGTCGCGCCAGGGCGAGAAGTCGAGCCGCATGCCCTGAGTCTTCATCTCGTCGGAGAGCGCCCGGAAGCTGCAGGCGAGATTGCCGACGAGGGGCACGTCCGTCTGGCGGTTCTGTCCGATCAGCGTCGCGTCCATGTCGAGCTGGATGATCTTCGCGGTCGCCGGAATCGTCTGGCCGAAGCGCATGCGGAAATCGAGCAGTGTCCCGGCGAGAATGATCAGGTCGAGCTTCTTCAGCGCGTCGCGCCGCGAGCGATTCAGGAATTCGGGGGAATCGTGCGGGACCGACCCACGCCCCATCCCATTCGTGTAGGTCGGGATGTGGGTCTCGCTGATGAAGCGGTTCATGTCGGCCGAGGCTTTCGACCATTTGACGCTGGTCCCCGCCATGAGCATCGGGCGTTTGGCCTGGCGGAGCAGGTCGAGGGCGCTTCGGACCTCGTCCTGGTCGGGCGAGAGGCGCGGCGGCTCGGTTCGGATCTTCGGGATGACGACTTCTTCGTCGACGCTGCCCATGAAGATGTCCATCGGGATCTCGAGGAACGCGGGGCCGGGGATGCCGGAGACCGCGTGGCGGATCGCGAGCTCGATGTACTCGGGGATGCGCTTGGTCTGGTAGATCGCGTCGCAGTATTTCGTGATCGGGCGGACGACGCCGAGGTGATCCATCTCCTGCAGCGAGCCGCGGCGCAGATTCTCGAAGGGTCCCTGGCCGCCGATGACCAGGATCGGCGAGTTGGCGCGCCAGGCGTTCGCGATGCCGGTGACCCCGTCGGTCACGCCGGGGCCGGCGGTGATCGCGGCGACGCCGATCTTGCCGGGATTGCAGCGCGCCCAGGCGTCGGCGGCGTGGACGGCGGCCTGCTCGTGGCGCACGTCGACGATCTTGATGCCCTCGTCGATGCAGCCGTCGTAGAGCGGCATGATGTGGCCGCCGGACAAGGTAAAGACGACTTCGACACCGGCCTGCTTCAGCGCCTTGGCCGCGAGCTTTCCACCGTGGAGGGGCATGGGATTCTCCATTCGTGAATCAGGTCCGGAAAATACGAAAGCCGGTGAACACACGCGGGTGTTCACCGGCTTTCATGACGAAACCTCGAGGTTTCTCGAGGCTTACTGGAGCTTGATCTCCGCACGGCGGTTCAGCTGCCAGGCCGTCTCGCCGGTGCCGGACACCGCGGGTCGCGCCTCGCCGTACGAAACGACGGAGAGCTGCGAGACCGGAACGCCCAGGTTGTAGAGGTAGCGGCGGACCGAGACCGCGCGGCGCTCGCCGAGGGCCACGTTGTACTCGTCGGAGCCGCGCTCGTCGCAGTGGCCCTCGATCATGGCCGAGCCGCCCGAGCTCTTCAGCGTCGCCGCTGCGCCCTCGAGAATCGACTCGAACTGGGGCTTGATGTCCGACTGGTCGAGGTCGAAGTAGATGGGAGCCAGACCGGATGCGTTCGGATCGTAGTCGTCGGCCGAGCCGTCGCCCGCGCCGGCGGCGCCGTCGTTGAACTCGCCGGTGTTGCTGCCGCTGCCCGCGGTCGCATCCGCGTCGGGCTTCTTCGCGCAGCCCGCTGCCAGGGCGAGCACGCCCGCCAGGATTACCAGTCGCAGTTCAATCGAAGAGGAAAGTCGTCGCATCATGACCCGGTCGTTGCCTCCATGACGAGCTCCGCTCCGCATCCATGCACGGCCGGTCGTCTCATCGAGCTTCTTGCCTAACAAATTCTAAAGGGTGCGCGCGCTATGCGCTTTCCACCCTGCGCCCCACTCGTTCCGCTTCGACCCGTCCTTCCGTCCCTGCACGCTCTTCACACTGAACACCGGGTGTCTCTCGTGAGTCTTGTGTACGGGGCGATCGGACGAAACGGAGCTCGACGGTGTAGGCGATCATTCCTCGGTCCGGCCCGCCCGGACCTCGTGTGGGCTTTGGGATCGCTGCGCATCTCGGATGGCGAACCCTGGCCGAGGCGGATGATGGGGGCTCCTCGGTCCGCCCGCAACGGGTGTTGTGAAGAGAATCACGGGGTTGGGCCCCGAGACGTCGGCCTAGCCGAGGCTCGCGAGCGCGTCGGCGAGGGCCCGGGGATCGAGCCAGAACCGGTAATTCTCCCGAACGTCGACGAACCGGATCTTGCCCGCCCGGTCGAGCAGCAGGGTCGTCGGGTAGGGCACCCCGACCTCGATGCTCTCGGCATCGGGCAACAGGATTCCGAGCTCGCGGATCAGGGTGCTCTTCGGATCCGAGAGAAAGAGGATCCGCTCGGCCAGGCCGAGCTCGGCGATGAAGATGCGGGACCGCTCGTTGATCTGGGTGTCGGACATGACCCACACGATCTCGAGGTCCGGAGTCGCCCGGAAGGCGTCCCGGAGCTGGAGAAGCCGGGACTTCGTGAAGGGGCACCAGTCGATACTCCGCTCGAAGGTCAGCAGGACGCGATTTCCCAGCAGCTCCTCGTGGGTGTGAACCCTCCCGTCGAGGCCCTTCAGCACGAAGGGGGGGAGGGAATTCCCGATCGCGAGCCCCGTCGCGACGTCGTGGCGGATCCGGTTCTCCGGACCCCTGGCGGTCAGCGGCTGGCTCGGCAGCAGGAAGTTCAGCCCGAGCAGGGCGAGCAGGACCAGGCTGGCTAGGCCGCGGAGGATCATCGCTCGGCCCCACTCGCCGGCATCGGAACCGGAGTCTCGCCGTCCTGCGACCGGTCGCTCGCTCGCCTGCGTCGATTCGTTGCGCCCCAGGCGATCGTGTCCGCCACGGTCGGCCGCAGCCAGACGAGCAGCAGCGCGATCCCGAGCAGCGCCCCCGCCTCCTTGCGCGGAATGTCGCCGAGCCAGCTCGCGTAGTCGCCGATCGTCCAGGCGACCATCCGCATGATCGCCATCAGGACCAGCACGAAGGCGGTCGCCGTCCCGACCGTCCGCGAGGTCGATGAGGCGGGCTCGCGCGCCGCTCCGATCATCGCGCTCCCCCAACCGATCAGGGCACAGCCCGCCATGGCGACGAAGTAGTGCCCGATCGGCCCGGTCGGAACCAGAGGCACCGAATTCGGGCGCTGGTAAAGAAAGAATGCCGCTACGAGCCCGAGACCGAAGATCGAAAAAGCCAAGCCGAGGGTGCCCGTCAGGACGCGGTAGAGTCGGTGGCTCTTCATCGAACCCTATGATGCCCAATCGAACCCAGAGCTCCACCCGCCCGGGCCAGGGTCAGGTCCTCCTGCTGCGTTTCAGCGGCGACTTGACCACCAAGGCCGACGCCACCCGGCGCCACATGACGCGCCGCCTCGTCGACAACTTGCGGACCTCGATCAAGGAGAGCGGGCGCCCGGCCCGGGTCAAACAATCCCGCGACCGTCTCTACGTCGAGCTCGAGCCGCCGACGGAATCGGGGCCGAGCAACGCCGAAATGGTCGCGCGTCTCGCACGCGTCTTCGGCATCCAGTCGGTCTCCCTGACCCAGGCAGCGCCCTGGCGCAGCCTCGAAGACGTAGTCCGCGAGGGCTACGCCTACGGCGAGCCGTACGTACGCGGAAAAAGCTTCGGCATCCGCGCGCGCCGGATGGGCGAACGCCACGAGGTGAAGCTTCGCTCGGCGGAGATCCAGCAACAGCTCGGCGCAGCGCTCCTGCCCGGATCCACGGGGGTCGACCTCTCGAATCCCGACGTCACGCTCTTCGTTGAGGTCGACACGAAGCTCGCCTACTACTTCGTCGCCAAAGATCCCGGGGCCGGGGGCCTCCCGCTCGGGACCCAGGGTCGCGCGGTGTCGCTGCTCTCCGGGGGCTTCGACTCGCCCGTCGCCTCCTGGCGCATGCTCCGGCGCGGCATCGCCCTCGACTACGTATTCTGCAATCTCGGCGGCCGCGCGCACCAGATGGAGACCCTCGCGATCGCGAAACGCCTCTGCGACCTCTGGCAGTGCGGAACCCGGCCGCGCTTCCACGCCATCGACTTCGACCTCGTCTCCCGCGAGATCCAGAAGAGCGTGACGACGCGCTACTGGCAGCTGGTCTTGAAGCGCATGATGCTGCGCGCCGCGGAGGCGGTGGCCCAGCGGTTGGGCGCGCTAGCGATCGTCACGGGCGACGCGATCGGTCAGGTCTCGTCCCAGACGCTGACGAATCTCGCCGTCGTCTCCCACGGCATGACGATCCCGATCCTGCGGCCGCTGGTCGGCGACAACAAACAAGACATCATCGCCGAGTCGCGGCGGATCGGGACCCACGACCTGTCGGAGAAGGTCGGCGAGTACTGCGCCATCGTGCCGAGCCAGCCTGCGACGAGCGCCCGGCTAACCGACGTGCTCGCGGAAGAGGCGAAGCTCGACCCCTCGGTGCTCGCACGGGCGCTGGCGGAACGGAGTGAGTTCATGCTCCACGACGTCGACCTCGCGCGCTGGAATGCAGAAGAGCTGTGTGCCCGGGAGCTCTTGCCGGGGGAGACGTTGATCGATCTGCGCAGCCGCCCGGAGTTCGACGCGTGGCATGCGCCCGGGGCCCTCTTCCTCGATTTCGCGAATGCCCTGCGCGCCTACGCCGCCTTCGACGCGACCCAGCGCTACGTGGTCTACTGCGAGTGGGGACTCAAGAGCGCCCATCTCGCCGACCTGATGCGGCGCGCGGGTCTCGCCGCGCGCCATGTGTCCGGCGGCGTGCGCGAGATGCGGCGGCTCACGGCGGCCGCAGGCGGCGGGCTCGGGGACATCGACGGCAGCACGGACGAGCGCGGAGGCTGACGGGACTTGCGGCGCATCAGCGCGGGTGCGCCGCATCCGCGTCGAGGCACGCGCGGCAGATGCAGGCCGCTCCGCCGTCCCGGGCCCGTGCGCGCGCGAGCAGCGGCTCCGGAAAGGTTCGATCGACACACCAACAAGGTCTCGCGGGCTCCGCCGCGTCCCGGGCGAGAGCGCAATCGTTCGGCGCGCCGCATAGCGAGCACTTCTTCGGGGCGAGTTCGCGGGGATCTCGGACGTTCACCCGAGCCAGCCTAGCCGGTCCGTCGCTCGGGCGGTGTGCGGTGGCGGTGGGCGGCTCGGCCGTTACGTTCCCCGCGAGCCTGTCGAGGATCGCCCGTGTCCACCCATCGAAACGACGACCCGAACGCCTCGAGCGGTGCCTCGAGTCCCTCGGGCAACCCCTCCGGCAACCAGCCGCAGATCGACTACTGGAACGGCAAGGCGGGCGAGACCTGGGTTCGCTCGATGGACCGGATCGACCGGATGATGGCGCCGATCACCAAGGTCCTGCTCGAACGCGCGGCGGTCGTGCCGGGCGAGCGGGCCATCGACGTCGGCTGTGGCTGTGGCTCGACGACCCTCGAGCTCGTCCATCGCGGCGCCCGCGTGTTCGGAATCGACGTCTCGGAGCCGATGCTGGGCCTCGCGAAGCAGCGGGCTGCCGGCATGCAAGGCGTTGCCTTCCGCCGGACCGATGCGGCGGCCCAGCCCTTTACCCCCGACCACGAGCTCGTCTTCTCGCGCTTCGGCGTGATGTTCTTCGCGGATCCGGTCGCCGCCTTCCGCAATCTGCGCACCGGCATGACCCCCGGCGGCCGTCTCTGCTTCGTGTGCTGGCAGAACGCCGCCGAGAATCCCTGGATGTCGACGTCCGGGCAGGCCGTCGCGCCCTTCCTCTCGAAGCCCGATCAGCCTCCCGACCCCCATGCCCCCGGCCCCTTCGCCTTTGCGGACCGGAGCCATCTCCGCTCGGTGCTCGAGCGGGCAGGCTTCGCCTCGATCCTGATCGAGGATCTTCGGACCACGCTTCATCTCGGCGACGACCTCGAACAGGCGATCGCGTTCCAGGTCGACATCGGGCCCGTGGCCCGCGCGCTCGCCGAGCTCGAGGGCGAGAGCCGCGCTCGCGCCCTCGCCGCGGTCCGGGAGGCGCTCGCGCCGCATGTCACGCCGACGGGAGTCGACCTCGGCGCCGCGTGTTGGCTCGTGACCGCCCGGCTGTCGCCGGAGGTGTCCGCCCGCTGATCTCGCCCGCGCCGCGCGAGGAGGACCCATGGAAAAGCAGGCTCTCGTCCTCGCCGGCGGTGGCGCGCGCGCGGCCTATCAGGTCGGCTGCCTGCGGGCCCTCGCGCGCCGGGTGCCCGAGTATCGGCCACAGATCCTGACCGGAATCTCCGCCGGCGCGATCAACGCGGCCCACCTCGCGAGCTATCGCGGAAACTGGTCGGACTCCGTCGAAGCGCTACGCGCCCTCTGGCTCGACCTCGATACCGAAAAGGTCTTTCGCACGAAGCTCCGCGATCTGCTGCGGAACATGTTGAGCGCAGCCCTTCCGCTCGTCTCCGGCGGACGCATCGGCCGGGGCAGCGTCCGCGGCATGGTCGACACGCAGCCGCTGCGCCTCTTTCTCGAAGGCGCGTTACCCCTCGAAGACGGCGGGCTTCCCGGCGTCCGCCAGAACCTCGCGGACGGACTGCTCGATTCGCTCGCCATCGTCACGACCAACTACGAGACCGGCCGCTCGACGGCCTGGGTCGAGTCGGCGACCGTGCGCGACCTCGGACGCGGCCAGCTGCGGGTCGAGCTCGGGCGTATCGGCCTCGACCATGTCATGGCGTCGTCGGCCCTGCCGATCTTCTTTCCCGCCGTCGCCCTGGGAAATGCCTGGCACGGCGACGGCGGCATCCGGCTCACGGCGCCGCTCTCCCCCGCCCTGCACCTCGGCGCCACCCGAATCCTCGCCGTCTCCCCGCGGATGCGGCCAGCCGACCCGACGCTGCTGCCGGTGCTCCCTGAGGTCCCCGCCTATCCCTCGCCGGGTCAGATCGGCGGCGTCCTGATGAACGCGGTCTTCCTCGATTCCCTCGACTTCGACGCGCTCCAGATGACCCGGATCAACCAGCTCCTCGGAGCCCTCTCCGAGTCGGCGCGGGCGGAGATCGGCATGCGACCGGTCGAGGTGATGGTGCTGCGCCCGAGCCGGGACCTCGGGGCGCTCGCCCGCAAGAACGAGTTCCGGCTGCCGCGCGCCTTCCGCTTCTTCGAGAAAGGGCTGACCGGCTCCCACGCCAAGAGCTCGGACGTGCTCAGCATGATCATCTTCGAGCCCGAGTACCTGCGCGAGCTCGTCGAGCTCGGCGAAGCCGACACCGACGCCCGGGGCGAGGAGATCGAGGCGTTCGTGCGCGGCGGGCCGTGCGCGGTCCCGGTCTGGTGAGGCGACGACGACGGCCCGGCCGGCGTATTTCGACACCAGCGCTTCGCTCGGGGCCACATCCCTGCTAGTCATGGTCATGGCGTCGCGGCCCTTTCTCTACCTGCGAGAAGGCTCCTGCAAGAAGGCTCCGACGAGAGGCCGTGACGAGAGGTTCCACGCGTGAGCACCGAATGGTTCGAGCAGGATGCCACCGATCAGGCCGCGGCCATCGCCCGCGGCGAGCTCGACCCGCGCGAGCTCGTGGCCTCCGCGCGGGAGCGCCTCGAGCAGCTCGACCCCAAGCTCGGCATCCTCTCGGTGCTCTCGGGCGGGGACGACGACGCGCTCGAGATCGCCCTGGCGACGGGCGGGCCCTTCCGGGGCGTGCCCTTCCTGATGAAGGACGTGGGCGCACGCCAGGCCGGACAGCCCTACTACGCGGGTAACCGCGCGCTGCGCGCCGCCGACCACCGTGCCGACGCCGACACGCCGCTCGGCGCCCGCTTTCGCGACCTCGGCCTCGTCACCCTCGGCAACTCCCGCTCCCCCGAGTTCGGCCTGCAATCGAATACCTGGCCGCTGACCCAGGGACCGACCCGAAGTCCCTGGGACCTGAGCCGTGCGGCCGGGGGCTCCTCGGGCGGAGCCTGCGCCGCCGTCGCGGCGGGTCTCGTCGCCGCCGCCCATGCGAGCGATGGCGCGGGGTCGATCCGGATTCCGGCGGCATGGTGTGGCCTCGTCGGCCTCAAGCCCTCCCGTGACCGCATCGACTGGCGCCACCGCGGCAAGCAGCGCCCCGATGTCGAGTTCGTCGTGGCGCGCTCGCTGCGCGATACGGCGCGCTTCCTCGACCTGCTCCGCCCGGCGAGCGATCGCGCTGCGGACCCCGCGCCCTATACCCGCGCCCTCGCGACGCAGACCGGCCCCCTGCGGATCGCCTTCTGGACGAAGCCCCCGGACGGCGGCCCGGTGCATCCCGACTGCCGGCGTGCGGTCGAGGCGACCGCCACGCGCCTCGCCACCCTGGGCCATCGCGTCGAGGAATCCGCGCCTCCGGGCCTCGCCGACTCGGCCGACTACGCCGAGCGCTCGCTCCACGGCGCCATGCTCGGGATCCACGAGTACCGCGACTGCCTCGACGACCTCGCCACGCGCATCGGTCGCCCGGTCGGACCCGACGACGTCGAGCCCTTCCTCTGGGACCTGGCTCATCTGGGCCCCGACTCGGTCGACCCGGCGTCGATCGCCCGCTCGGCACAATGGATCGCGCGCTGGGAGAGCCGGACCCTCGCCTGGTTCGAGTCCTTCGACCTGCTCGTCACGCCGACGGTCTGCTGCCCCGCGCCCTTCCTCGACGACCTCGATCCCCGGGTCCACGAGCCCCTCGCCCTGCTCGAGAAGATGGTGCCCCACATGGCGTTCACGGAGATCTGGAACGCGACCGGTCAGCCTGCGATCTCGCTGCCCCTCGGCGTGGCGAGCGAGGACGAGCTCCCGATCGGCGTCCAGCTCGTCGGCGCGCCGGGCCGGGAGGACTGGCTCGTTTCACTCGCGGCGGAGCTGCTGCCGACGACGACGGGTCTGCCGCGCACGCCGCCGATCCACGGCTAACGAGCGGCGGCTTTGCGGGCGAAGAACCCGGCGACGGCTTCTTCGCCGCGGGCGCTGCGCAGCGCCTGATTCCAGTAGTCGAGCTGGGCCGCAGGGGCGAGCGCCGGGGGCGGGGCCAGCTCGGGGAGTGCGCCGGCCAGCTCGGCGAAGTAGGCCTCGTCGTGGGCCGCGTACCAGGACTCGAGAATGGTCGCGTCGATCGAATGCTCCCCGGCTTCGCCGAAGGCCCAGAAGGAGTTCTTCGTCTCCGGACGGATGTCCGCGAGGAGCTTCGTCCAGGGTCGATCCGTCGCGACCCGGGCGTCCGTCGCACAATCGCCGTCGCCGACGTCGCGGAACACGATCTCGGGATTCGGCCGCAGCCGCGCATTGAAGCGCACGAGCAGATTCTGCGGATTCGGCGTCTCGAACCAGAGCCCGTAACGCAGCAGCAGCCGCGCCTTCCCCCGGCCGACGGCGGCCGCATAATGCTCGCGCCAGAACGAATCGAAAGGCTCGCCCCTCGCGCGCGCGAGCTGCGGACCGACGAAAGGCAGCGACAACGCGGGCAGGGTGTATTTGCCGTCCTGGAACGAGCGTAGATCGCGCACCAGGAAGCCCGTCTCGCCGCCGCGCTGGAGCACGACGAGAACTTCGGGAATCAAGCGTGCGCCGGTCAGCGGAGGGAGCAGCGCGTCGATCCGCTCGAGCACGCGCGCCCAGCGCACGGCGTCCATCGCCTCTTCGCGGAGCTTCGTCTTCTCGGGCTGACAGAAATCGGGATGCGGATGATCGGTCGCAAGCTTCAGCGAGAAGAGCCCCGCACCGCTCTCGCGGCCGTACATCGCGAGGGTCCGCGAGGACGTGAAGCGCGCCGACCAGCGCTCGGCGACCGGGGTCGTCTGCCAGGCGACGCTCGCATCCCGGTTCAGCGGATGGCGCGCACACAGCACATGCTTCCCGCGCACGAAACGCGAGACGAGCGCCTTCGGCGCACCGGGCAGGACGTGGACCTCGAGATCGTCGCAGGAGATCTTCGAGAGCTCGACCTCGACCGGCACCGTGCTGACGCGGAAGCCGATCAGGTTCGCCTGCTCCTCCCAATCGAGCCACTGCGCAACCGGATCGGCGAGCAGCCGGAACGAATCCCCGGGACCGTAGGCGCGTACCGTCCCGTCCCCGCCGCGCACGCCGCCCTTCACCTCGTCGTTCCCCCCGCGAGTCGCAGCCCGGTGGCGAATCGCGGCGCCGAGCGTAGTGTCGCGGGGATTGCGCTGCCATCGACGCGACGCGCGGCCACTGCGAGCCGACCCCTACCCGAGCCGCGAGCCCGGCCCCGCCAGGAGCACCCCATGACCGAGACCGCTGCAACCCGCCTCGAATCGGATTCGATGGGCGAGCTCGCCGTGCCCGCCGACCGCTACTGGGGGGCCCAGACCCAGCGCAGCCTGCTCTACTTCGAGATCGGCGACGAGCGCTTCCCGCGGCCCTTCCTGCGCGCGCTCGGACGCGTGAAGCGCGCGGCGGCGGAGGCGAATGCGGCGCTCGGCGTGCTCGACGAAGGGCTCGCGCGGGCAATCGTCGCCGCGGCGGACGAGCTGATCGACGGACGCCTCGACGGGCATTTCCCGCTCGTCGTCTGGCAAACGGGCTCGGGCACCCAGACCAACATGAACGCCAACGAGGTGATCGCGAACCGGGCGATCGAGATGCTAGGCGGTCGCATGGGCAGCAAGCAGCCGGTCCATCCCAACGACCATGTGAACCGGAGTCAGTCTTCGAATGACGTGATCCCGACCGTGATCCACGTCGCAGCCGCGGAGGAGACCACGCTTTCGTTGTTGCCGTCGCTGCGGGCGCTCGCGCTCGCCCTCGGCGAAAAGTCGCGCGCGTTTCACGACGTGATCAAGGTCGGCCGAACCCATCTGATGGATGCCGTGCCGATGCGGGCCGCCGACGAGTGGGGCGCCTTCGCGGCCCAGGTCGAGCGCTCCGTCTCCGCGATCGAGCGCGCGCTGGTCGACGTCTACGATCTCCCGCTTGGCGGCACCGCGATCGGAACCGGGCTGAACGCTCCCGTCGGCTTCGACGCCGCGGCGATCGCGCGCCTGGCAGCGGCGACGGGCCTGCCCTTTCGCGCCGCTGCAAACAAATTCGCCGGCATCGCCGCCCACGATGAGCTCGTCGACCTGCACGGGAGTCTGCGCGGCCTCGCCGTCGCGCTCACGAAGATCGCAAGCGACGTGCGCCTGCTCGGCTCCGGGCCGCGGACGGGGATCGCGGAGCTCGTTCTGCCGGCCAACGAGCCGGGCAGCTCGATCATGCCCGGGAAGGTGAACCCGACCCAGTGCGAGGCCCTCGTCATGGTCTGCGCGCAGGTCATCGCGAACGACGTCGCGATCAGCCTCGCCGGGACGGGCGGCCAGCTCCAGCTGAACGCCTGCAATCCGCTCTTCGCCTTCAACCTGCTCGGCTCGCTGCGCTGGCTGTCGGATGCGACCCGGAGCTTCCGGGTCCACTGCATCGAAGGTCTCGAGCTCGATCGCGCGCGCACGCGCGCCCATCTCGAGAGCTCGTTGATGCTCGCGACGGCCCTCGCCCCCGCGCTCGGCTACGACGCGGCGGCGAAGATTGCCCGACGCGCCCATGCGGAAGGCACGACGCTGCGCGAAGCGGCGCTCGCGTCGGGACGAATCAGCGCGGCGGAGTTCGATCGCTCGGTCCGCCCCGAATCGATGCTGGGCCCCGACGTGAACGAGCGCTCCGGGAGCGCTTGAACGACGCGCGCGAACGAACAGCGCGCTCATTTCCCATCCGGCGCGGGAGCGGGTTCGGGCCTCGACTCGCGCGCGCCCTTCCCCTCGCGCTCCCACTCGTCGAGGAGCCGCTGCCGCTCCTCGATCGGCATCGACCGCAGCTTCTCCATCTGTGCGCGGTAACGCTCGCGGTCGGCCTCGGAGAGCTTCTCCCAGCGGTCGAGATTGCGCTCGAAACGCTCGAGGTCGGGGTCGGCGCGATCCCGCAGGACCTCGAGCTCATCGACGAGATCCCGGCGTTCTTCCGGCGCGAGCGCGTCGATCCGCCGCAGACGCTCGCGCAGGGCACGCCGCTCGGGAAAGGGCAGTCGCATCGCCTCACGCAGGATCGCGAGGCGCTCGACGGGCCGGGCATCGGGCAAGGCGCGGACCAGACCTCGCATCGCCTCGCGCCGGGCGCGCCGTTCGCGGGGACTCGCATCCCGGTCCTGCGCCGACGCAGCGCCCGCACCGCCCGCCAGCATCGCGACGGTCGCCAGGGCGAGGGCGAGCCATGCCGAGCGCCGGCGCAAGCCCGCTCGGATCACGCGCTTCATCCGCGGGGACCCTCCTCGCTCCGCTCGCGGGCCGCGAGGAACTCGAGCAGCTCGAGCTCCTCGATCACCTCGAGATCCCCTACCTGATCGATGCCGAGACCGGCGAGATCTTCCGTCGAGATCGCTTCCCGAGCCGCGTCGGGCGGCTCGCCGATCACCATCTCCGTTTCCATCTGTACGCCCGTCGGCGCGAGGACGAGCATTCCGATCCAGACCGCCGCCACCCCCACCGCCGCCGCGGCCATGCCGTATCCGTAGCGGTCGCGGTCGCGGTCGCGAATGTCGAGGACGCGCCCGCGACCGACGACGGGGCTCGCGGTCCCCGAGGACGACTCGCTTCCCGAGCGCTCCTCGAGCCGGGCGAGATTTCGCGCGAGCCGCGCGTCCGCGACCGGCTGCGCCGCGAGCGAGCGCAGCGCCTCGTCGACGCGCTCGAACGCGGCCGCCCGGTCCCGCGCGGCTGCGTGGGTCGCGAGCAGCCGCTCGAGCTCCGCGCGCTCGGAGGTCTCGAGAACACCATCGCGCCGGGCCGAGAGGAGGGCATCGAGTCGTTCGTTCATCGGATCTTCTCCACGGCGATGGCCGCCGGCTCCTGCATGCGGTCCACGAGGGTCGCGCGGGCGCGGTGGACCCGATTCTTCACGGATTGGACGGAGGTGCCCAGCACACCCGCGATCTCTTCGTAGGAATGACCCTCGACGACGGCGAGCCAGAGCGCGCTCTGCTGCCGCTCGGGCAGGGTCGCGAAGGCTCGGGCGAAACGGTCGCGCTCGCGGCGCCCATCGGCGTCGACGTCGGGCCGCGGACCGCCGGCGACGAGCACGAGCGACGGGCGACCGTCTTCGCATCGCTCGTTCGCGTCGGACGACACGTGCGGGTGTCGCAAGCGGGCGCGGGCCAGCTCGTTGCACGCGAGGTTACGGGCGATGTGGTAGAGCCAGGTCGAGAAGCGGGCCTCGGGCACATAACGCTCGCGGGCGTCGAGGACGCGGAGGAAAGTATCCTGGAGCAGCTCTTCTGCGACGGCGGGCTCTCTCACGATCCGCTCCAGATAGCGCAGGAGCCGCGCCGCCCAGCGCCGGTAGAGCTCCGCCAGGGCCGCCTCGTCTCCGCCCCGATAGGCGAGCATGAGCCGGACGTCCGGATCGCTCGGCTGCATGCTTCCTCCGCTCCCTGGTCGAACCGGCTCGCGAAGAAATGGTTGCGGACCGGGGCGCACACGGCCAAAGCTCCTCGCGCGACTAGAGCGACTCGAGAAAGCCGAGCAGCTCGCGGTCGAAGCGCTCGGCCTGCTCGATGTTCACGATATGGCCGGCGTCGGGCACGATGACGTGACGGGCCCGGGGCAGCTTGGCCGCCATGACCTCCCCCGCGCGCAGGAAGGCCTGGTCGTGCTCCCCGACCAGCACGAGGGCGGGGACGTCGATGCCCGCGAGCTCGTCGATCACCGGAGGCGCCGGACCGGAGACCTCGCGGCCGAAGCGCGCGATCCCCGCCACCGGCTGCGCGACGATCGCCCGGGCCGCCGCCTGGGCCGCGGGCAATTCCGGACGGCGTCCGACGCAGGTCGCGCCGGCGCGGCCGGCGACGAAGGCCTCGAAGCCGCGGGTCTCGAGAAAGCTCGCCGTCCTCTCGACCTGGGCAGCCCAGGCGGTGGCGGCCTCGGGGTTCTTGAAGCCCGGACCCGAGGCGATCAGGACGAGGGCGGCGACCCGCTCGGGATGACGGACCTGGAAGTGGAGCGATGCGAGGCCGCCGAAAGAGAGGCCGGCCGCGACGAAGGGGGCGTCGGGGATCGTCGCTTCCGCGACGGCGAGCAGATCGCCCACGACGTGGTCGATCGAGTAGGCCGCCGGCCCGACGGGCGCCTCCGAGTCGCCGTGGGCCCGCAGATCCCAGAGCACGACCGGATGGCCCGCGGCGATCAGCTTCGCGACCTGCCCGCGCCAATTCTCGTGGGTCGTGCAGTAGGCGCAGGTGAAGATCACGGTCGGGCGGGGCGGGGCGCCGGGAGCGGGCCGATGGTGCTCGTAGTAGAGGTGGACGCCGTCCTTCGTCTTGAGCTGGGCCAATCAAGTCGCTTTCTGGTGCGCGGACCGAGGCCGATCCGCACACGCGGGCAGGCCTAACGGATCTCGACCAGCACCGGCGGGATCAGGAGCGGCGCCCCGACCGGCATGTCGCGCGTCCAGGCGACGATCCGATCGAGGGGCGCGGGCCAGTCGACGGCGGGTCCCGCCGCGCGCAGGGCGGCCTGCATCGCCGCCCCCTGGAAGATCTCGATCAGCTGCTGCGCAAACGGCTTTTCCTTCGGAAAGGGAACCAGGGCGACGTCGACGTCCAGGTCGAGGCCGACCTCGGCCTTGGCACGGCGAACCGCGGTGTAGAGACCGCCGAGCTCGTCGACGAGGCCCACCTCGAGGGCCTGGGCCCCGGTCCAGACGCGCCCCTGTCCGATCGCGTCGACCTGCTCGGTCGACAGGCCACGACCGTCGGCGACGCGCTTCAGGAAGAGCTGATAGGTCTCGAGGACGGAGCTCTGGAGGCGCGCGTGGGCCTCCTCGGACAGCTTGTCGCTCGAGAGCAGGAAGTCGGCGTGCTGGCCCCGGGTCAGCGAGTCGACGCCGATCTCGAGCTTGTCGAGCAGCCCCTTCACGGCGGGGCGCAGGGCGAACACGCCGATCGAGCCCGTGAGCGTCCCGGGATCCGAAACGATCGCGTCGGCCGACGCCGCCACGTAGTAGCCCCCCGACGCAGCGAGATCGGAGAAGGAAGCGATGACCGGCTTCCCCTTCTCCTTCGCGCGCGCGAGCGCGCGCCAGATCAGCTCCGACGCGAGGGCCGAGCCGCCGGGACTGTCGATCCGCAGCACGATCGCGGCGATCTCGGGATCGTCCGCTGCCTCGAGGATCGCGTCGGAGACGGTCTCGGAGGCGAAGCTCGGGCTCGAGGCGAAGGGGCCGCCCTCGGCGTCGCCCTGGACGACGGTGCCCGAGCCGTAGATGAGGGCGAAGCGGGTCTTCGGATCGAAGCCCAGGGAGAGCGGATCGGTCCGCAGATAGTCGACATGCTCGACCACCGGGCCCCCGAGGCGCGTGAGCAGCTCGTCGAGATGGATCTCGCCATCGATCAGACCCGCCTCGACGAGGGCCGGCGTCTGCACGAGACCGCGGTCGATCGTCGCGCGGATCTCGTCCGGGGTCTTGTCTCGATCGGCGGCGAGCGCGGCGACGAAGCGCTCGTAGGTATCGTCGAGCAGCGAGTTCGCCATCTCGCGCGAGGCATCGGACATCTTCCGCTCGGCATAGACCTCGACCGCGCTCTTGTACTTCCCCGCGCGCGCGACGTCGAACTGGATGCCCAGCATTTCCCAGAAGCCGCCGAGGAAGACGTATTCCGCCGCCATGCCGACGAGGGGGGCAGCGCTGCCCGGCGCGAGATGGATCTCGTCGGCGGCGCTGCCGACGTAGAGCTCCTTGTTGGCGGAAAAATTCTGGACCTCGAGCAGGGCGACCGTCTTCTTGCCCTCGTCCCTCAGACGTGCGATCGCCGCGCGCAGCTCGTCGGCCTTCCCCCAGCCGATCTCGAGGGGCTGGATGCGCAGCACGATCGTTTCGATCCGATCGTCGCGCTCCACCAGCGAGAAGGTCGCGAGGAGATCGAGGAAGGGGCGCGTGTGTTGCCCGATCACGCGGGCGAACGGCGAGGCCGCCGGCGCCTCGATGTACTCCCCGCCGAGCTCGAGAACGAGGATGCTTCCCTTCTCGATCACGGCCACCGGACCGCCGGAGAACGGGCGTAGCACCAGGTAGAGGGCAATGCTGAGAAGGAGCAAGAGAACGAGGATCCGGATCCTGGTCGCCGTACGCATCGTCGCAGTCGCTCCCCGTCGCCCACCGGTTCTCTCGCGGGCCGAACCAGCTTATCAGATGGCGCGCGCGGGCCGCGCCGCGGGGAGCCGGGACGTCGGGAGCCGGATCGACCGGAGCCCGAGGTGGACGGGGCGACGTCGGAGTCGCCCGAGCCAGGTCGCCCGTGTTTTGCTTAGCTTTGACCCATGGCCAACTCGAACCACCAGCTCCCCTTCCGCTTCGTCCCCCACCACCGTGCCCCCGAGCAGCCTGGCGACGATCCGCTCCTCTTCGCCTTCCGCGGACGCGAGCTGCTCGTCACCGAGAAGCTGAGCCTTCCGAGCGTCTCCGAAATCGACGCCCACGGCATCGAAGCCGTTCGCACCCAGTACCTCGGCCGCCTCGACGGCCGCCACTGCTATTCGGCCGAGCTCCCCGCCGAGGCCAACCCCCAGTCGGGCTTCCGCTTCGCCAATCTCCACATGCTGCATGCGACCCTCGACGAGATGGAGCGCGGGCTGGCCGGGCGGGCGGTGCAGATCGTCGAATGGGACCGAACGCATCAGTACTGCGGCGCCTGCGCCGAGCCGACCGTCCTCTCGGAAATCGATCGCTCGCGCAGCTGTCCGAAATGCAAGATCCCGATGTACCCGCGGCTCGCGCCCGCGATGATCGTCGCCGTCGAGCGCGACGATCAGATCCTGCTGGCGCGCGGCTCCAATTTTCCGCCGGGCATCAAGAGCGTGCTCGCCGGCTTCGTCGAGCCGGGCGAGAGCGCCGAGGACGCGGTGCGACGCGAGGTCTTCGAGGAGACGAAGATCATCGTCGACGAAGTCCAGTACTTCGCGAGCCAGGCCTGGCCCTTCCCGAACTCGCTGATGCTCGGCTACCGCGCGAAGTACCGGGCCGGCGAGATCGAGGTCGACGGCGAGGAGATCCTCGAGGCGGACTGGTTCTCGGCGAAGACGATGCCGCATTTCTTCCCGGGCAAGGTCTCGATCGCGCAGTGGCTGATCCATGATTTCTTGAAGAGGAATGGGGTGGACGTGCCGGATTAGGCGGGGCCGTCGTCGCGTCAGGCTGCGCTCCGTCGTGCCGCGGCCGTGATCACCTTCCCGAGCTCCTTCTGCGTCATGCCGATCGCGAACAGCGAGCGCACGAGCAGATCGAGGCTCACGCTCCGATCCCCCGCCTCCATCTTCGCGACGCGCGACTGACTCGACTCGAGGCGTTTCGCGAGCTGGGTCTGGGTCAAGCCCAGCTCCAGCCGCCGGCGCTTCAGACAGTCGGTGAGCGCGAGCTTCAGCCCGATGAATGCCGCTTCTTCGTCGGTCAATCCCAGAAACCGCTTTGCGTCGCCGACGATCCAGCCGCCGGCGATGAGTCGCTTCTTCTTTGCCGGCTTCATTCTCTGAATCCCTCTCTGGTCGCTTCGTCGTAGACCGCCAAACGCTTGCGGCAGACCGCCACGATCTCGCGCGGCGTTTGCCGGGTCTTCTTCGCGAATACCGCGACGACGACGATCGCATCCTGGTCGACCCGGTAGATCAGGCGCCAGCTGTGTTCCTCGTCGCGCACCCGCAGCTCGTGACACGCTGGTCCGATGGTGGACATCGAACGCGAGTGGGGCATGCGAAGGCGATCCCCTCTCTGTAGTCGCCGCAGCAGATATCCGGCCTCTATCCGTCCACTCGTCGAAAATGGCGGGGTCTTCAACGCCCCCGCGAGCCAGACCAACGGCTTGTCCTGCACGAGACGAAGCGAACCATATGTCAATTCCGGCATGCCTACAAGGCTACCCCGGAAGCGAGCGGGCCCCTCTCCGAGTTCCCTCGACGTCTTCTCCAATTCTCATGAAGTAGGCGCCTGCCGAGATCCGTTCTTACCGTCGAATCACATCGGAAGGCGAAGGATCACCACCGCCTCACGAATAGACCGAGAGCAAGCTCCCCCGCGTCGGCGGATCCTCGTCGTTCTCGATCGCACGGTGGCGAGCCTTGATCGAATCCCGAAAGAACTCGTCCGTCTGGATCCAGAAGCGCCTCTCGTGGATCGCCGCGAAGACGAGCTCCGCGACCTCCGCCGGGGGCTTCGCCGCAGAGAAAGCGCCCTCGACCATCTTCTGGACGCCGGGATCCATGCCCGTCGCGCCCTTGCCCGGGTTCTGGAGCTCCTTCGGTCGATTGCGCTCCGAATGTAGGATGTTGGTCGACACGAGTCCTGGACACAGGCAATGGATCGCGACCCGGCTCTCCGCATCGCGCAGCTCGCTGAAGAGCGTCTCGGCGATCGTGACGACGGCGTGCTTGGTCGCGTTGTAGGGGAGCGAGCCGGGGAAGCTCGTGAGTCCTGCGACGGAGGCGGTCAGGACGATATGCCCCGCGTCCTGCTCGCGCATTCCGCCGAGGAAGACGCGTAGACCGTGGATCACGCCGTAGAGATTGACGTCGAGGGCCCATTTCCAGTCCTTCGTCGTCAGCAGATGCGACGGGCCACCGCCGCCCGCGACACCGGCGTTGAGACAGAGAATTTCCGGCGTCCCGAAGCGCTCGCGCACGACCTCGCCGAGACGGTCCATCTCGGATTCGCTCGACACGTCGGTCGGAACCCCGACCGCCTCGACGCCGAGCGCCTCGATGCGCGCGACCGCTTCCCGCAGCGCACCCTTCTCGACGTCGGCGAGCACGAGATTCATGCCCTCCCGCGCGAAGACGTTCGCCATCGCGAAGCCCATGCCCGAAGCCCCACCCGTCACCACCGCCGTCTTGTTCTCGAAAGACTGCACCGAAGCTCTCCATTCTCCCGAAGGCGTTCCGTCAGCGACCCGTCCGGGGTCGACCCGTGCCCCGACTCGCGCGCAGCGCCGGCCATCGAGGCGTCGGCCCATGATAGACTCGCGCGATGGCCCGCGAGACCCACCCCTCGATCTGCCGCTTCTGCCACGCCAATTGCGCGATCCTCGTCGAGGTCGAGGACGGCAGACCGGTGCGCGTCCAGGGCGATCCCGAGAATCCGGCCTATTTCGGCTTCACCTGCGCCAAGGGCCGACGTCTCCCCGAGCAGCACGCCCACCCCGAGCGCCTGCTCCATTCCCAGAAGCGCGCGAGAGAGGGTGCTTTTCATGCCATTGCGAGCGAGCAGGCGATGGACGAGATCGCTTCGAGACTCGGCGAGATCGTGGCGAAGCACGGCCCCCGCGCCGTCGCCCTCTACCCCGGCACCTACTCGGGCCCCCACCCCGCCTCGATCCCGGCCGGCGTGGGCTTCATGCTGGGCCTGGGCTCGAAGATGGTCTTCACCTCCGCCGCCATCGACCAGCCCGGCAAGCACGTCGCGAACGCGATCCACGGCCGCTGGCTCGGCGGCTCCCATGTCTTCGACGAGTCCGACGTCTGGATGCTGGTCGGGAACAACCCGCTGATCTCGATGTCGGGCGGCATCCCGCCCTCGAACCCGAGCCGAAGACTCCGCCGCGCAAAAGCGCGCGGCCTGAAGCTGATCGTCATCGATCCGCGCAAGAGCGAGGTCGCGCGTTTCGCGGATCTCTTCCTGCAGCCGCGGGCGGGTGAGGACCCCGCGATCCTCGCCGCGATGCTCCACGTCGTGATCCACGAAGATCTCTTCGACACGCGTTTCCTGCTCGAAAACGTCTCGGGCTTCGACGCGCTTTCGCGGGCCGTCGCGCATTGCACACCGGAGTGGGCGGCCGCGCGTGCCGGGCTCGAAGCCGAGGACATCGTCGCCGCCGCGCGACTTTTTGCCGCGGGCCCCCGCGGCGCGGCGGTCGCCGGAACCGGGCCCAACATGGCGCCCCACGGCAACCTGACCGAATACCTCCTGCTCGCGCTCAACACGTCATGCGGCCGCTGGCGACGCGCCGGCGAACGCATCCCGAATCCCGGCGCGCTGCTGCCTCCCGCTCTCGGCCGGGCCCAGGCCTCGGCACCGCGCCCCGGCTGGGGCAAGGGCGAATCGCTCCGCTCGCGCCCCCTCGGCAACTCCGCCGCGGGCCTCCCGACCGCGGCGCTCTCGGACGAGATCCTCTACGAAGGTGACGAGCGCATCCGCGCCCTCGTCTGTCTCGGCAGCAATCCCGTCGCAGCCTGGCCCGATCAGCGTAAAGCGATCGCCGCCATGAAGAAGCTCGAGCTGCTCGTCACCCTCGACATCAAGCTTTCCGCGACCTCGAAGCTCGCGCATTACGTCGTCGCTCCGAAGCTCTCCCTCGAGGTTCCCGGCCTCTCGGTCTCGAGCGAAGGCGTCGAGCAGACCTACGTCGCCCACGGCTACCCCGAGCCCTACGCGCAGTACACGAAGGCGATCGTGGCGCCGCCGCCGGGTTCCGACGTGATCGAGGAATGGGAGTTCTTCTACGGCCTCGCGAAGCGGATGGGCATCGCGCTCACCTGCTACCCGATCCGCGCCGAGGCCGGCGTCCTGCGCGGGCGACGCGAGGCCTTCCTCCTCGACATGCAGAAGAAGCCGACGACCGATGAGGTGCTCGCGGGCCTCATGAATGGCTCGCGCATCCCCCTCGACGAGATCAAGCGCCATCCCCACGGCCAGATCTTCGATGCCGAGCACGCCGGTCCGGCCTTCGCGCCGAAGCCCGAGCACGGCTTCGTCGCCCCCGCCGATCGGGCGAACCTCGACCGTCTCGACGTCGGCAATCCCGACATGCTGGCCGAGCTCGCGGGCATCCGCGCGGAACGGGTCGCGAGCGGCGCGAAGGGAGCAACGACGCACGACGGGACGTCGAATGCGACGGTGGCCGCCCGGGCGACCGAATCGCGCCCCGTCGCCCGCCCGTTCCAGCTGATCTCCCGCCGGCTGCCCAACGTCTACAACTCGTCGGGCCGCGATATCGAGGCACTCCAGCGCGGCAAGACCTGGAACCCCGCTTTCCTGCATCCCGACGATCTCGTAATGCTGGGCCTCGCCGACGGGGACCTCGTCGAGATCACCTCGGATCACGACTCAATTCTAGGCGTCGTCGAGTCGGCGTCGGAGCTGCGCCGCGGGATCGTGTCGATGGCCCACTGTTATGGCGACGGGCCCGATGAGGACGGTGAGCAGGGCGAGAAGGACGAGCGGGTCCGGGCGCTCGGCAGCTCGACCGGACGCCTCGTCGACAACCTGCGCGACTTCGATCCGCATACGGGGATTCCGCGCATGAGCGCGATCGACGTGTCGCTCCGCCGGCACGAGCCGAGCACGCGCTGAGCCGCTCGCTCAGGGAGCGACTCGACCGGAGCTGCGTCTCTCAGCCTTTCGGATCGTGGCACTTCTTGTACTTCTTCCCGCTGCCGCAGGGACACGGATCGTTGCGGCCGATCTTCGGCTCCTCGCGCACGTAGGTCTCGCCGGCGTGATCGTGGTCGCAGTCGGGGCCGTGGGTATGGCCGTGGTCATGGTCCTGGTGGTCATGATCATGAGCGTGCTCATGGTCGCAGTCGGCGCCGTGGACGTGATCCGCCTGTCCGATCGATCGTCGTGCCGTCAAGGATGTCTCCGAAGGGCTGATGGCTCCGCGCCGGTGCAGAGGCCGGAATGAAAGGTGATCCGGTCTCGATCGTCCAGGCGCGCTCCGGATCTTCCAGAACGCCACTGCGGTCCCGCCGCCGCGATCGGGGCGATGTCTTCGCGGCCTCTCAGAGCTGCCCCGAACCGATGTCGAGGCCGAGCAACGCCTTGCCGACGCGCTCGTAGTGGGCGGGCGAGATCGCGAGGTGTTGGGTCAGGGCGTGGATGTCGCGGAAGCAGCGCTCGAGCACGTTGCCCGAGTGGAGGACCGAGGCGACGGCCGTCATGCCGGCGGCGTTGCGCATCAGATCGACGGCCTGCGTCGCGTGCTCCGTCGCGCTCAGATAGCTGAGACGCAGACGCGCCAGGTCTTCGAGGGTCGGTGTCGCCCCGTCGGCAATCCGGTCGAAGATGCCGCCCGCGACGAACTGCAGATGCGCGCGCCCGGCGTCGACCAGGCCGATCGCGCGCGCCACGTCGGTCTGGATGCGCGCCGTCTCGCGCAGCGGCGTCGCGCTCATCATCGCGGGCTTCGTCTGCGCGAGGACCATCAGCTCCTCGATCGACCGCCGCGCGATCCCGATCGCCACCGCCGCGAGCGTCGCGCCGAGACGGCTGAAGGTCGGGAGCTCCGCGAGCGCGTCGAAGCTCTTCGAGCCCTTCGCGCGAAAATCGAAGGTGTAGTTCGAGGGGACGAAGACGTCGTCGACGATCGCGTCGTGGCTGCCGGTACCGGCCATGCCGGTCGGATACCAGGAATCCAGGACGTGAACCTCCTGCGCCGGAAAGAAGGCGCCGACGAGCTCGGGGAGGCCATCGGGCGCGAGCCGCGGCTTGCCGTCTTCGATCACGAGGCCGCCCGCGACGAGCCAGGTGCTCTGGTGGATGCCAGACGCGAAGCGCAGCATGCCCGCGACGCGGTAGCCGCCGGGAACCGAAGTCAGCCGGAGCGATGTCGGGTTCACCGACCCGGCGCCGAGGGCCCGCGGCGGCTTGACCAGCGCCTCGAGCGCCCCTCGATCCTCGAGCAGCGCGAGGAACGCACTGTTGCCGGCCCCGATCGCGAGATTCCAGCCCGCCGCCCCGTCGGCGGCGGCGATCTCCTCGAGGATCGGAACCGCATCGATCGCGTTGAGTCCCGAGCCGCCGATCGAGTTCGGCTGCAGCATGCGAAAGAGACCGGCCTCGTGGAATGCATCCACGACCGGCGTCGCGAGGCGACGAAGCCGTTCGCTCTCGTCGGCGTGGGCCCGGATCAGCGGGGCAATCGAACGGGCGCGAGCGACGAGCTCCGACTGGACACGGGCTCGGTCGGCGGTCGGCATGGCTTCACCTCTTGGGCCGGAAGCTAGTGCGAAGGAACGCACGCGGACAGGCGAGCAGTCGCGCTCGTCGCCGGCAGGGAATCGCTCGGGAGACCCCGAAGAACTCCGTTGCGAGGGCTCGGGCGGCAAGGACATGACCCCGACGAGGACACCCGATGGCCCACCGGCAAGCAAGGCCTGGGACGAGGGCGGGGCCGCTCGCGCCGGCGCGAGTCCCGATTAGAATCCCGCCATGACGAATCGCGACCCGATCCGATCCCCGTCTTCCGCCGCGATGCGGCGAGCCTGAGGCGGCATCCGTGCGCCGCCCGTCGCGCATCGCGCTCCTCGTCGTCCTGGGCGCGGTCGGCGCGGTGGCCATGGCGCTCTTTGGCTGGCCGCCGCTTCGCGAGGGAGCGCCGGATCACAACGACGCGGCGCACGATCAAGACGTCGCGGCGCCGCCGACCGTCGCCGCACCCGCGCACGCGCCTGCACCTGTTCTCGTACCCAAGCCCGCTCCGACGCATCCCGATGACCTGAGTCTGTCCGCAGACAAGTCCGCCGAGACTTCGACAGCCGTGCCCGCGGTCGATCCCGCGGACGCGCCCTTCGTCGAGACCTGGGGCGAGCCGACGCCCGAGCTCCTGCGCGCGTCGATCGAAGCCGTCGTCGCGGACATTTTCGTCGACCGCACCCTCGCGCCGGCGGAAATCGAGCGCGCGACACAAGCCCTGCTCGAGCTGCGCACGCTTCGCGCCGAGCTCGAGGCGCTGCCGATGGAGCCCGCCCATGCGGCGCGCCGGCGCGCGCTCGTGGAGGAGCTCGGCCGCGCCAGCGAGACCTTCCACGACGTGATGGACATGAGCCCCTCGGAATTCACGACTCGCGCCGCCGAAGCGACCGGCGACGATTCAGGCGGCGTCGGGATCGACCGCGACCTCGATCCCGACTACGTCCCCGAAGATGATTTCCTGCCGCCTCGCGCCGCGGAGGCGAGCGAGCCGTGACGACGAGCGGGCTCCGCGGCCTGGTCGGTCTTTGCGCGCTGATCGGGATCGGCGGGCTCGTCGGCCTCTTCGACGTCGTACCGACGGCAGCGGCGGCGGATGGCGCGCTCGCGGCGAACGGCAAAGACGAAGCGGGCGGGGAGCGCGTGCCCCTCGCGACGGTGAACGGGCGAACGATCTACGTCGACGAGGTCGAGGGGGCGCTCGCGTTCCGGATCTTCCAGCACGAGCTCGACATCTACTCGCTGCTGGCCTCCGAAGCGGAGCGGCGGATCGAGGCCGAGGTCGTCGCGGACGCGGCGCTAGCGCGCGGACTCTCGGCCGAGGCGCTGCTCGTCGAGCTCGAGGGCGGAGCGCGCAGGGCGGCGACTGCCGTCCCGGCGGCCGAGATCGATCGTTATCTCGCCGAACATCCGGCGGCGCCGGGGGCGGATCCGGCCGCGGTGCGCGAGCGGGTCGCGCAATACCTCGGCGAACGGAGTCGACTCGAGCGGCGCATCGCGGGCCTGGCCGCCCTGCGCGAGGCAGCGGGCGCGCGGATGCTGCTCGCCGCACCCGTGGCCCCCCGAACGCGCTTCGAGATTGGAACGTCCCCGACCCGCGGCCCCGCGTCGGCGAAGGTCGCGATCGTCCATTTCGCGAGCCTCGGCTCCCGCGCCGGGGCTCGCAGCGCGGAGAACCTGTCGCGCCTCGTCGCCGAACATCCCGGCGAGATCCGCTGGACCCATGTCCACCTGCTCGGCGACCGCGACGAGCCGGGCCTGCATGCCGCGCGACTCGCTGTGGCCGCCCAGGCGGCCGGTCGCTTCTGGCCCTTCCACGACGCCGTCGTCACCGCGCGACTCGACCCCGAGGAGAAGCTCGACGCGGATCGCCTCGACGCGATCGCGGGGAAGATCGGGCTCTCGCCGCGCGCGATCCGAGACGCGGCGCAGGACGGCGCGAAGCTCGCCGAGGTGAAGGCCGACATCGAGCGGGCCAATGCGGCGGGCATTCCCCGCGAGCCCGGGCTCTTCGTCAATGGACTCTTCGTGTCGGGCCTCTTGCCCTACGAAGAGCTGCGCGAGATCGTGCGGCGAGAGTTCCTCGCTGCGAGCGCCGCGAGCGCGCCGCCACGCTGAGGTCCGCCGACGGACGCAGACGACGCCTGACTCTCGGCTGACGAAGGGTCGGCGCATTTTTCTTGACTCGTCGCAAGCGCTGTGGTCGAGTGATTCCGATTCGCCCTGCGACCGCCGCGCGCGCCCGGTGCGGCAGGAGGACCCGAAATGAACCGCGCCCGACCGATCCGCCGACTCGCCGTCGCCGCCTGCTCGATGATCCTGATCGCGCTCCTCGCGCTCCCGACCAGCGTCTTCGCAAAGGATCCGCAACGAAAGCCCCGGCGCCTCTCCTCCGTCGGCGACAGCATCACGGAAGCGATCAACGCCGAAGAGTTCAATCCGCTCGTGTTCATCACGCCGAACCACTGGGCGAGCTGGGCGAACGGCTATCGCGGCTTCTGGGAATGGCTCCTCGGGCGCACCAACGTCGACAGCCACAACCAGCGCATCACGTCCAAATACGGCAGCAGCAGCCGCAAGAACTACATGGAGGCCCTGAGCGGCGCCGACAGCTTCGACCTCGGCCCGCAGATGACCGCCTCCGTCGCGCACACGGCGGACTACGTGACCGTCTTCATGGGGCATAACGACGTCTGCCAGGGCAGCTTCGCCGACATCCCGACCGACGCCGAGTTCGAGACCAACGTGCGCGCCGGCTTCGACCGCCTGCGAACCGGCCTGCCGAACGGCGCCACCGTCTACACCGCTGGCATCGTCGACATCTACAAGCTCTGGCAGCTCGGCCCCCAGCTCTCCGGCGCCCTCGGCATCAGCTGCCAGGCCATCTGGGCGACGACGCTGCTCGGCATCTACCCCTGCAGCACGATGCTCTCGCCGACCAACAGCGAAGCCGATCGCCAGTACACCCGCAGCCGAAACGCCGCCTTCAACGCGATCCTCGCCGATCTCGTCGCCGAGTACGACGCGGGCGATACGCACCACTACTGGGAGTTCACCGACCTGACCTCGACGACGAGCTTCGTCCCGAGCGAGGTCTCGCCCTTCGACTGCTTCCATCCTTCCGCGCGCGGCCAGAAGCGGCTCGCCGCCGAGACCTGGAGCGCGGGGCCGTTCGGGAACTAGCGGGGCGGGGCGGCGCGGGCCTTTGGGCGGGCTCCGCCGGACGGGTCTAGCGCGCGCCGCGCAGCAATCGCCCCGGCCGCGCGCCGGTCGCCGTGTCGTCGACGATCGTCGTCTCGCCCGCGACGATCGTCCGCCGCTTGGCGTGGTCGATCAGGTTGAGATCGGTGCGCAGGCCGACGGCGATCCGCCCGCGATCGCCGAGGCCGTAGAGCGCCGCTGGCTCCTCGACGCGCCACGATCACGCGGAATCGCGGGCGCCGAGGACCCTTGCCCGCGAGATCCTCTGTTTCACTTCGGATGAGGCGTTGAGGGTCGTGAAGAAGAGCCGACCCTCGACGACGTTCCAGAAATCGCCGTGGCGATAGGTCCAGGCGACGCGGAGCCGGCTCACGTTCCCGGGTGTGATCTCGACGAGGGGCGAATGGCGGCCGCCACCCGGCGCCGCTTCGGTGACGGGCCAGTCTGCCAAGGGAGTCTGAGCCCTGGAGGAAAGCGGCACGAGCCCGCTCACGACGAGCCAACCCCCGGTCAGCAGCGGCGCCCAGATCGCGGTCGGGCGCGTTACCATGCGCCGCCCGCGCGGCCCGCGCGCTAAACCCACGCGACCCACAGGAGCTCCCTCTTCATGACCATGCCTTCCCACGTCGGAATCATCGACTGCATGATCGGATTCCCGGCGAGTGACTTCTCGCAGTACGAGTTCATCCGCAAGCAGCTGAAGGACGCCCAGTCCCGCGACGGTTACGACTTCCCCGTCGAGTACATGTTCAAGCACGTGCCGAAGGAGCTCTACGGCGCGTCGAACCCGATCGACATCACGCTCCACGAGATGGACAAATACGGCATCGAGCGCGGCCTGATCGGCGTCGGCGGTGACGTCTCGGCGCGCGCATTGAAGGAGCATCCGGATCGCTTCATCCCGTCGGGCAGCGTTGATCCCAACAACGGGATGGAGGGCATCCGCAAGATGGTGCGCGAGTACGAGGAGTACGGCGTGCGGGCCTTCGGCGCGTTTCCGGCGGGCTGCCATCCGCAGGTTCCGATCGACGACGCGAAGTTCTATCCGTACTACGCGAAATGCGTCGAGCTCGGCGTTCCGATCTTCGTCTGTGCCGGCGTGCCGGGACCGCGGGTGCCGATGGCGTGTCAGCACGTCGAGCGGATCGACCGCGTGATGTACGACTTCCCCGAGCTCGTCTTCGTCACGCGCCACGGCTGTGAGCCGTGGGAGCAGCTCGCGATGAAGCTGATGTTGAAGTGGCCGAACCTCTACTACTCGACCTCGGCCTTCGCCCCGAGCCACTACCCCAAGGCGATCATCGACTACGCGAATACCCGCGGCGCCGACAAGATCATCTATGCGGGTTATTTCCCGATGGGTCTCTCGCTCGAACGGATCATGGGCGACATGCCGAAGGTCCCGTTCAAGGACAATGTCTGGCCGAAGTTCCTGCGCGAGAACGCGATGAAGGTCCTAAAGCTGGCATGAGCGAGACCCGCCCCGATCCGAAGGCGCTCGAAGGCGCCGTCGCGCAGGTCCGCGAGCTGATCGCGCATCTGCGCAAGACGAAGGCCCCGCGCGAGGACCTGCTCCGAGTCGAGCGCGAGGTCGCGGCTCTCGCCGCGCTGCTCGCGCCTCATGACCATCCGGGTCCCTACGCGCAGGCAGCGCTCGACGTCGCGGTCGTCGCCCTGAACGGCGGCCCCCCGCTCCATCTGCCGCCCGCCGAGTTCTTCCCCTACAGCCCGATCATCGGCCCGCGCAATCCGATCGCCGCGCCAATCCGCTTCGACGTCGTCGAGCTCGAGGGGGGCGCGAAGGAGCTGAATGCCGAGCACGTCTTCGACGCCCCCTACAACGGCCCACCCGGCTCCGTCCACGGTGGTGTCATCGCGCTGGTCTTCGACGAGCTGCTCGGTTGCATCGGCGCCATCTCGAACGTCGGCGGCTTCACCGGCACCCTGACCATCACCTACCGCTCCCTGACCCCGATCGGCAAACCGATCCGAATGCGGTCCTGGATCGAGCGCACCGAAGGCGTCAAGACCTTCATCAAGGGCACGATGCACTGCGACACCCCGGCGCCCGATACGCTCTGCGCCGAGGCGGTCGGGATCTTCATCCGACCGAAGCGCTCGATCGTGCAGGACGCGCTCACGCGGACGGGGCATCGGTAGCAGGGGCGGCGAGGAACGCGACCGGCAGCCCGAGCACCACGCTGCACGTGGTTGAGTCGGATCATGTTGTTGCGGTAGGCGATCGGCGCGAGGCTCGAGACGTGTGGATGCCGAATCCGGTGTTCTCGTTGGTCGTATTGCGTTGGGCCATGGACGACGTCGTCGACTGGATGCCGTCGCCGAGATTCGAATAACTCATGTTTCCGGCGACGTTGGAGCCGGTGCTGGCCGAGATGCCGTCGGCCTGGTTCTCGTAGGTCGTATTGCCGGCGATCGTCGAACCCGAGCCCGTCAGGATTCCAACGTTGGCGTGATCGCTGACGCTGTTGCCGGTCACCAGCGCGCCGGCGCCCGTCTGGATCCCGACGTTGCCGCCGGCGTGGACGACGTTGTTGCGGACGATCGAGCCGACGCCGACGAAGATCTGTTGGGCCCGATTCGAACGCGCGTGGATGTTCTCGACGATCGCATACGTGCTCAGATCGAGGCCGCGAAAGCCCGTCCCGCTGATCGTCCCGTTCCGGACACGGACGCCCGGAATCCCGCTCGCATCGACGCCGACCCCGGTCCCCGTCGCCGGGACGCAGCGGGTCGGGACGCCCTGACAGACGACGGGACCCGCGATTGCGAATCCGTTGAGATCGAAGGTCACTCCGCTCGCGCTGATGACGATGCCGTTCGTATCGGCGGTCGCGAGCGTCAGGTTGCCGGTCAGGCGGTAGCTGCCGGCGGTCGTGATCGTGACGGGGAGGCCCGCCGTGTCCCCCGGAAAACATCCGTTGTTCAGGGCGCAGGATTGATTGATCTCGAGCACGCCGTCGCTGGCCGGGGCGGCCGAAGTCAGCAGGCAGGCGATCCAGATCGGAGGTAGGGTCCGCATCGGTCTCTCCTCATTCTACGTTTCGCGACGAGCCGGTCGTTTCAAGACCCTCGACTCCCATACGCGGACCAAACTAAGGGGAGCCGCAAACGGCAGAAATCCCCCGAACAGGGGATCGACTCGGATTCCGCAGCGCGGGGAGAGCTCGGATCCCGGCGTAAGCGGAGGGGATGAGAGGAAACGCCCCACCGACCCGGCGGGAGCGATCCATTCGCTCGGTCTGCCCCTGACTCCCCGGTCGACATTTGAAGTGGCCATTCAGGGAGTTCTCGGCTTAAAGCCGATGACCCTTCGTTGCCTGGGCGCTCGCCGGGGAACCCGCCGATCCGACTCCGCACGCTCGCGCGTCGGTCAAACCCACATCCGGACCGAGGCCCGCACACAGTGCGACGGATATGCTGCCGGCTACGCGGCGCAGGCCGAGGACGAGCGGAGGTAGGGGATCCGACGATGCGCGTGATGGTGACGGGTGGGACGGGGTTCGCGGGCTCGCATAGCGTGCGGGCCTTCGTCGCGGCGGGGCATTCGGTGCGGCTGTTGGTCCGCGACCCGTCGAAGGTCCGGCGCGTCTTCGATCCCCACGGCATCGGCATCCCCGAGCAGGACGTCGTCGCCGGCGACATCACGGACGCGGCCTCCGTCGCGCGCGCGATGGAGGGCTGTGACGCGGTCTTCCACGGGGCGGCGCTCGTCGAGATGAAGCGCAAGATGGCGGCGAAGGTCCTCGCGACGAATCGGCGCGGGGTCGAGCTGGTGATCGGTGGGGCGGTGAAGCGGGGGCTGCCGTCCATCGTCTACGTCTCGAGCATGTCGGTCTTCTTCTTTCCGGGCTGCGGCCCGCTCGAGCTCGACATGCCGATCGCGCCGGGCACGACCGCCTACGCCCAGAGCAAGTCCGAGGCGGAGCACAGGATCCGTCGCTGGCAGGACGAAGGCGCGCCCATTCGCGCGTCGTATCCGACCGGCATCATCGGCCCCGACGACCCCGGTCTTTCCGAAGCAAACCAGGCCGTCTACACCTTCCTGAAGCAGACCGGCGTCAACACCTCGAGCGGCTTCCAGATCGTCGACGTCCGCGATCTCGCCGCCCTCCACGCGAAGCTGCTCGAGCTCCCGGGCGGTGCCCATCGTTATGCGGCTGCCGGCCCGATGTACAGCTGGCCCGAGACCTACCGCATCCTCGACGACGTGACGGGTAAATGGATCTGGCGCTTCCCCGTCCCCGGCCCGCTGTTTCGATCGCTGGGCACCGTCGGCGACTGGATCAAGCACTTCTACGACTTCAGCTTCCCCCTCTCGCGCGACGCGATGGAGTTCGCGACGCGCTGGCCGGGCACGTCGGCCGAGCGAACGACGACAGAGCTCGGAATCCGCTTTCGCGACGCCCACGAGACCTACGCCGATACCCTGCGCTGGCTCTACGAATCGGGTCATCTGACGGCGAGGCACGTCGGGAAGCTCGCGCGTTAGCTCCGGTCCCCGTCCGCGATCTCGACCAACATCTCCGCCAGCGCCTCCGGCCGCGCGAGGAAGGGCGAATGGTCGCCCGGAAGCTCATGAACCTTCGCGCCGGTTCGCGCCGCGAGCGCCCGCTGCGAGCTCGCGAGAATGATCGGATCGTCCGCGCAGACGACGTAGTCGGTCGGGCGTTCCCGCCAGGCCGCGCGTTCGATCTTCTCGCCGGCGACGCCCGTATTGCCTGGGCGTAGGCGAGAAGTCGCCGCCGCTGCGGCCGCGAGCTCCGCGTCGGGATAGAAGAGCGCAGCCGCGCGCGCGGGATCCACCTCGAGCGGACCCGCGGCGCTCGCGCGCAGGGCGGAGAGGAAGGCCGACGCGATCTCGACCGGGCCGCCATTCGGCGGCTCGCCGTCGTCGGGCGCAAGCGCGGTCAGCAGGACGATCCGCTCGACCGCCGGATGCCGCCCTGCCACCGTCACGACCGCGCCGCCATAAGAATGGCCGAGCAGGACGACGCGGCCCGCGATCCGATCGAGCGCCCGCGTCACCGCGGCCGCGTCCGCCGCGAGAGAGGTCAATGGGAGCTCGGGGGTCGTGCATACGCGCCCGCGACGGGCGAGGGCCGCGACGAGCGGCTCGAAGCACCAGGGACCGTGAAAGGCGCCGTGGACGAGGACGAAGGGGACCGGTTCGGGCATCGTCCGAGTCTTTTAACGGGTGCGGCGAAGGCGCGCAACGCGGTTTCCCGGCTCGCGACGAGACCGGCTGAATCGGATTCCCGGCGGTTCCCCGGTCGTTGCCGCTGCAAGGCCCCCTAGAGCGCCGCGAAGGCTCGCAACGCGGTCTCGCGGCTCGCGGCGAGATCGACGATCGGCCGGGGATAGGTCTCGCCGAGGACGACGCCCGCGGCACGCAGCACGACGGGCGGCGCTTCCCAGGGCTGCTGGATCCAGTCGTCTGGAAGCCGCGCGAGCTCGGGGACGAAGCGGCGGACGTATTCGCCTGCCGGATCGAATTTCGAGCCCTGACTCACGGGATTGAAGATCCGGACATAGCTCGCCGCATCCGCACCGCAGCCCGCGGTCCACTGCCAACCGAGCGTATTCGAAGCGAGGTCGGCGTCGACGAGGGTGTCCCAGAACCAGGCGGCGCCGTCCTGCCATCGGAGCGCGAGATTCTTCGTCAGGAGCGAAGCGGCGAGCATGCGCACGCGGTTGTGCATCCAACCCGTCGTCCAGAGCTCACGCAGGCCCGCGTCGACGATCGGGATGCCCGTCCGACCGCGCTGCCAGGCGCGCAGCGCAACGGCATCGTCGCGCCAGGGATAGTGCGCGAACTCGGGGCGCAGCGGCTGCGAAGTCGTCTCCGGGAAATGAAAGAGCAAATGGTGGGCGAACTCGCGCCAGCCGAGCTCGGCGGCGAACTTGCCCTGCCGCCCACGCTCCGCGGGAAGGCCTGCGCGCTCGCCGGCGGCGAGCATCGCGTGCCAGACCTGGCGTGGCGAGAGCTCGCCGAAATGCAGATGGGGCGAAAGACGCGACGTGCCGCGCCGATCGGGTCGATCGCGCTCGCTCGAATAACATCCGAACGCGCTCTCGAGGAATTCGGCGAGCCGCGCCTGCGCGCCGGCTTCGCCGGGGGTCCAGGCGGAGCGGAGCCCGCCGTCCCAGGGAATCGTCGGAAGCAGGCCGAGGGAATCGAGGGCGAGCGAATCGGGCCAGCGATCGGGCGCCGGAAGCGCCGATGGCGCGGGCAGCGGCGGCGCGGGATCGGGCGCCGAAAGACAGCGGCGCCAGAACGGCGAGAAGACGCGGAACGGCGTGCGGCGATCGTCGAGGATCGTCCAGGGCTCGTGGAGCAGCGCTGCGTTCGCGCTCTCGGCGACGAGGCCGCGGGCGCGGAGCGCGCGCTTCTGCTCGGTGTCCCGCGCGATGACCATCGGCTCATAGCGGCGGCTCCAGTACACGGCCCGCGCACCCGTCTCGGCAACGAGCGCGTCGAGCATCGCCGCCGAAGTCGGTCCGCAACGGACGACCAATCGCGAACCGAGGGCTTCGAGATCCCGGGCGAGAGCCGCGAGCGAATGATGGAGCCACCAGCGCGACGCGGCCCCGGGCGCGAAGGGCGCTTCTTCCTCGGGCGCCCAGATGAACACGGGGACGACGGGCCCGCCGAGTGCGAGCGCCGCCGCGAGTGCGGGATTGTCCGCGAGCCGGAGATCGAGCCGGACCCACCAGAGAGTCGGCGCCCCGTCTCCTCGCCCATCGCGGTTCGCTTCGAGCTGGCTCGTCCGCATGCTCCGCAGCATCGCTTCCCAAACGGGCGCCGCAAGGGAGTCGCGGCGCGGGCGCGCAGCCGTCGCCCGCCCCAATCAGTACGGGCGTGAGCGCAGACGCCAGGCACGCCATTGAAGCGCGAGCCAGCGAGCCAGTCGTTCCGTTGCGGCGAGCCGCCGCGTCTCGACGAGCCGCCCCGCGCGATACACCTCGACCCGTTCCCCCGCGACCCGCTGCTCGACCCCGTCGGCGAGCAGCACGCGGAACGGCCGCTCCGGATCCATCGGATCCTGTGCATCGGTGATCCGAACGGGCATCGACGATCGGAAGCGCTCGGCGATCGCCTGCAGCGAACGGGACTCGTCGAAGATGCCCGCGCGGGTCTCGCGAATCGCGAGGCGCAGTCCGACTCCCGTCGTCTCGAGATCGACGATGCCCCCCGTTCGATCGGGGCGTTCGTCGTCCTCGAGCCCGCCCTGCAGCCAGAGACAGCGGTAGGCGCGGCAGATCGGCGGCCGCGTCGCGTGGATCGCGCAGCCTTGCACGCCGCGTTGATGCACGCAATCGCGGCCGGCCGGCTTCGCGAGCTCGTCGACGCGCAGGATCGTGCAGCAGAGCGAGCAGGTTCCACAGCTGCGCGAGGCCGCGCGACGCTCTCGCTCCGCATCTCGTCCGATGTCGGCCATCGCTGCTCCTGTTGGACGGACGGTGTTAGGCAGCTTGCGTCGGGCGACTCGCGTGCATGCTCGAGGCCAGAGCCTTCAGCCAGGTCAAGAGCCTTCAGCCAGACAAAGAGCCTTCAGCCGAAAACAGCGCCTCAGGCCTTGATCGAGCTCGCGCCCCCGGTCGTCCACATCGACGCCGTGACCTTCAGGCTCGGGCGGTCCTTGCTCTTCTCGATTTGCTCGAAGATGCGCTCGTAGCCGGTGTGGAGGATCTGCCAGCGGCCGTCCCGCTTCACATAACGATCCTCGTAGAACGCTGCGCCGGAGATCACGATGTCGTAGTCGGTGTCGAGGACGTAGTCCTCGAGCTTCCAGCGACCTTCGGCCGTGTCGGGGCCGGTGATCCGGATCTCGGGCTGATGGACGCTATGCGTCGAATGGAAGCCGGGCTTGTCCATTCCCTTGCGGAGCCAGGCGATGATCGTGTCCCGGCCCTGGTGGGTGTAGTGGCCGGCGCTGTACGAGCAGGTCGCCTCGGGGACGAAGAGCGTCGTCATCTCGTCCCAGAGCTTCTTGTCGACGCAGCGCATGTACGCGTATTTGAGGAGCTTGATCTCCTCGATCTCGAGCAGGTCCTGAAGGGTCATGGGGGCTCCTTTGGAACCCATGCTAACCCGAGGCCCATGCTCGTGTCCCGTCGCCGGCGCGCGGACTCGTCGCGACGGCTCTCGGGTGCAACGGTTCTCCCGCGCAACGCCTCTTCGTTGCAACGGCTTTCTTGCATCGGCTCCGCGTTGCAACGGAATGCGGCGAGGACCGGGGCTGGCGGCTGTCGATCACTCGACCTATAGAGGTGTCGTGTGGGGCAGGAACGGGGATCAGTCGAGATGAGCAGTCGCGGAATAGCGAGTTGGCGCGTGTACGGGCTCCTGCTCGTGCTCCTCTTCTCGACCGCGGTTCCCCGGGCCTTCGTCGTCTGCGTCTCGAACGACGATCACGTCTCCCTCGAAGCGGCCTTCGAGGGAGATCCGTGTGAAACGATTTTCATTTTCGGCGCCGACGCCGAGACCGGCTGGCCGGCCGCAACCTGCACGGATATCCCCGCGATCCAGCTCTCGGCGCTGACGAACGCCGACGACATGCGATCCCTCATCGCTCCCCCCGATCTGCGATCGCCTATCGTCGCGGCGTCCGATTTTGCGTCCAATTTCGACACGTGCCTCGACGCCGGCCGACCCGCGAGCCGAAGGCTCGAGTCCTCTCGCCCACCCCGCCTCGATCTCCTCGCCCTGCGAACGACCGTCCTGCGAATTTGAGCCGGATCGAGTCGATTGCCGCCGGCTGGCTCCGGCGGCGCAGCTCAGACCCAGTTCCCGCGCGACCCCTCCCATGACGGATCCGCGCCGCACCCGGCCGCGTCGTCGGCCGTGCCTCGATCGGATGAACTCATGCAAGAGCGGTGTACTCGAGCTCGTCTTTCCAGATCATTCGCCCTCGCCCTGAGCGCGCTCCTCGCCCTCGCGACCGGCGCGCGACCCGCTGCGGCGGGCGACGCCGCGACGGCGCGCCCCCTCGGTCGCGAGCTGTCCGTCTTCGAAGCCGACGCGGATCCGGACGCGCCCGAGTCCCCATCGCCCAAACCGACGGGCGAGCTCGCCCTGGCCGACGCGCTCGCGGCAGCGCTCCAGGGCAGCCCCGCCCTCGCGACGAGCGCCTACGAGATTCGCCGGCGCGAGGCGCTCGCGCTCCAGGCGGGGCTCCGACCCAATCCGGTTTTCTCGCTCCAGGCCGAGGACTTCGCCGGGGACAGCCAGGACAAATCGCTCGGCTATCAACAAACGACGCTCAGCCTCGCGCAGCTCGTCGAGCTCGGGGGCAAGCGGATGGCGCGCCGTCGGCTTGCGGATCGCGATCGCGATCTCGCGACCTGGGATTTCGAGGCCCAGCGTGTCGCGGTCCTCGCGGACACCACGAAGTCTTTTCTGGTCGTGCTCGCGCTCCAGGAGCGCCGGACGCTCTTCCAGGACCTCGAACGCGTCGCCGGCGAGATGCTCCGGTCGGTGGCGTCGACGGTGCGCGCGGGAGCCGTCTCGCCGGTCGAGGAAGACCGGGCCCACGTCAATCTCGACCGCGTCCGGCTCGAGGTCGCGCAGATCGAGAACGACCTCGAGGTCGCGCGTACGGGTCTGTCCTCGAGCTGGGGCCAGTGGCAGGCGAGCTTTACGCGCGTGGCCGGTGACCTCCGGGCCCTGCCGCCGAACCCCGACGGCGAAGAGCTCGCGGCCGCCGCGCCCGAGAGCCCCGAGATTGCGCGCTGGCAGGCCGAGATCGCGCAGCGCGAAGCGGCCCTCGGCGTCGAGCGCGCGGCGCGCATCCCGAGCATCGAGCTTTCGATCGGCGCGCGTCAGCATCCGCTCGGCGATGCGCAGGGTGTCGTCGCGGGAGTGAGCATTCCCGTGCCGGTCTTCGATCGCAATCAAGGCAGCCTGCTCGCCGCGCGCCACCAGCTCGCGCAGGTTCGGGCCGACCAGCGCCATGCCGAGACCTCGGTGCGGAGCGCACTCGTCGCGACTCATCAGAAGCTGATCGTCGCGAGCCGCACGGTCACCACGCTGCGCGACCAGATCATCCCGCTCGCGGATCGGGTCTTCGAAAAGACGCGCGAGGGTTATGCGACGGGACTCTTCCGATACGTCGAAGTCCTCGACGCCCAGCGCACCCTCTTCACGGCGCGACGCGAGCTCATCGACGCCCTGCTCGCAGCGCATATCGCAGCAACCGATCTCGAACGTCTGACCGGAACGCCCCTCGCCCTGGTCACGGAGAGGAAATGACGATGACTCGAAGATTCGGTGCCGTGGGCGCTCGACGGATCGCCGCCGGTCTCCTCTGTGCCGCGGCGCTCGCGTGCGGCGGCGGCGACGACACATCCAGCAATGCATCCGGCATCGCATCCGGCATCGCACCCGGCATCGCACCCGACGCCCCGGCGGAGGCAACTTCGCAAGCGAGCGATGCGCGCGACGGTCAAGCGCAGACTACCGCGACCCCGCCCCCCGAGATCGTCCGTCTCTCCCGCGAGCAGCTCGCGACCTCCGGCATCGAGATCGCCCCGGCCGGGCCCGGGCCCGTCGACTCCGGCAGCGAGCTCGTCGGCGAGGTCCACCCGAACGGCGATCGCGTCGCCCACATCACGCCGCGTTTTCCCGGCATCGTGCGCGATGTCCTCGCGAATGCCGGCGACGCGGTCCGTCCGGGCGACGTCCTCGCGGTGATCGAGAGCAGCGACAGCCTGGCGCCCTACTCCGTCAAGACCGCGATCGGCGGCGTCGTGATCGCGAAGGACCTGACCCGCGGCGAGGCCGTCGAGCGCACGAAGCAGGCCTTCGTCGTCGCCGATCTCGCGAGCGTCTGGGTCGATCTCGCCGTCTACCAGAAGGATCTCGGTCGCATCCGGGTCGGCCAGCGTGTCCACATCGACGCCGTCGGCGAGGGCCCCGCCGCGGAAGGCGCGATCTCCTACATCACGCCATCGGTCGACCAGGTGACTCGAACGGCCACCGCGCGCGTCGTCCTCCCGAACTCCGAACGGAAATTCCTGCCCGGAATGTTCGTCACCGCCCACGCCCTCGAGGTCGTGGACGCCGCCGTCGCCGTGCCGCGCGACGCGATCCAGACCCTGGCCGGCCAGACGTGTGTCTTCGTCGAAGCGCCCGAGGGCCTCGTGCGGCGGCCGGTCACGCTGGGACGCGAAGGGACCGAGCTCGTCGAGATCGTCTCCGGTCTGAAGCCCGGCGAGCGCATCGTCGTAAAGAACAGCTTTCTCGTGAAGGCCGAGCTCGCCAAGCACGAAGCCGACGGGGAAGGCTGAGGGGAAAGAAGAGATGCTCGAACGTCTGCTCGAATTCTCGATTCGTCGCCGCATGGTCGTTCTCCTGGCGGTTGCGGCCCTCGGCTTGCTGGGCGCCTGGTCGCTCGCGCGGCTGCCGATCGATGCCGTCCCCGACATCACCAACAACCAGGTCGTCCTGAACACGCTCGTCCCATCGCTCTCGCCGGTCGAGGTCGAGAAGCAGGTGACCTTCCCGCTCGAGACCGCGCTGTCCGGCATCCCGGGACTCGCGTACACGCGCTCCCTCTCGCGCAACGGTTTCTCCGAGATCACCGCGGTATTCGACGACGACGTCAACATCTACTTCGCCCGACAGCAGGTCGCGGAACGCATCGGCGAGGTGCGCTCGAGCCTTCCGCCCGAGGCGGAGCCGCGCATGGGGCCGATCTCGACCGGTCTAGGCGACATTTACATGTGGGCCGTCAAGTTCGACGAGAGCGCGGCGAAGGTCGCCGGGGCCGGCGCCGGACCCCAGCCCGACGGCTCCTACATCACGCCCGAAGGCGAGACGCTGCGCACGCCCGTCGAGAAAGCCTCCTACCTCCGAACCGTCCAGGACTGGATCATCCGCCCGCAGATCAAGGCGGTGAAAGGCGTGGCCGGCGTCAACTCCATCGGCGGCTATGTGAAGCAGTACCACGTACAGCCCGACCCTCGGCGCCTGGTCGCCCACCATCTCACCTTCGCCGACGTGATCGACGCCCTCGAGAAGAACAACCGCAGCACGGGCGCGGGCTACATCGAGGACCGCGGCGAAGCCCTTCTGGTCCGCGCCACCGGCCGCATCGAGCGACCCGAGCAGATCGGCGGGGTCGTGATCGGGGAGCGTCGCGGGACGCCCATCTACGTGCGCGACGTCGCCTGGGTCGGGATCGAACGCGAGCTCCGCACCGGCAGCGCGAGCGAGAGCGGACGCGAGGTCGTCGTCGGCACCGCCGTGATGTTGATCGGCGAGAACAGTCGCGCCGTCGCGAGTGCCGTCGACAAAGCGCTGACCGAAGTCAACAAGACCCTCCCGCCGGGCATCCGCGCAAAGACCGTCCTGGACCGCACCGCGCTCGTCGACGCCACGATCGCCACCGTCGAGCGGAACCTCGTCGAAGGCGCGGTGCTCGTGATCGTCGTGCTCTTCCTGCTGCTCGGAAACATCCGCGCTGCGCTGATCACGGCGACGGCGATCCCGCTCTCGATGCTGCTCACGGCGACCGCGATGGTCCAGACGAAGACGAGCGGAAATCTGATGAGCCTCGGCGCCATCGACTTCGGGCTGATCGTCGACGGCGCCGTGATCATCGTCGAAAATTGTCTGCGCCTGCTCGCGGAAAAGCAGCACGAGCTCGGTCGCAAGCTGACGCTCGCCGAGCGACTTTCCGTCACGCTCGCCGGAAGCAAACAGGTCGTCAGCTCTTCCGCCTACGGCGGCGCGATCATCATCACGGTCTACGTCCCGATCCTTTTCCTCACCGGCGTCGAAGGCAAGATGTTCCGGCCGATGGCGCTGACGGTGATCTTCGCCCTGATCGCGGCCCTCGCCCTCTCCCTGACGTTCATCCCGGCGATGGTCGCGACCTGCATCACGGGCCGCGTCGAGGAGCGCGAGAACCGCTTCATCACCTTCATGAAACGCCTCTACGCCCCGACCCTCGTCCTGGCCCTCGCCCACCGACGCGCGGTCGTCGCCACCGCCACATTGGTCTTTCTCGCCTCGCTGCTGCTCTTCGGGCGCCTCGGTCAGGAGTTCGCCCCGACCCTCGCCGAGCTCGACATCCTCGTCGAATCGATCAAGATCCCCAGCACGGGCATCACGCAGAGCACCGAGATGCAGCTCGCCGTCGAGCGCGTCGTAGGCGAGATTCCGGAGGTTGCGTTCGTCTTCTCGAAGACGGGCACCGCGGACATGGCGGGCGACCCGATGCCGGTCCACATGTCGGACACGTTCGTGATCCTCGCGCCACGCAAGCAGTGGCCCAATCCTTCCCTGACGAAGGAGGACGTGCGCCAACGCATCGAGGAGCGCGTCGCATCGCTCGTCGGCAACAAATTCGAGTTCACACAGCCTATCCAGATGCGCTTCAACGAGCTGATCGCCGGCGTCCGGAGCGACGTCGGCGTCAAGGTCTTCGGCGACGACTTCGAAGTGCTCCTGCCCGCCGCCGAGAAGATCGCCGCAATCCTGCAGGCGACGCGGGGCGCGGCAGACGTGCGCACGGAGCAGATCGCCGGCGTTCCCGTCGTGTCCGTCGACGTCGACCGCGCCGCGATCGCCCGCTACGGACTCACCGTCTCGGACGTTCAAGACGTCGTCTCCATCGCGGTCGGAGGCCGCACCGCGGGACAGGTCTTCGAGGGCGATCGCCGCTTCGATCTGGTGGTGCGACTTCCCGAGAACTTCCGACGCGACATTCGTACCCTGCGCAATCTCCCGATCCCGCTTCCCTATCAGCCGGGGGAATTCGATTCTTCGGCGGCGGGGGAGACGGAGCCGGCTCGTTTCACTTTCCTGCCCCTCGAGAGCGTGGCGAGCGTGCAGGTCGCCGAAGGGTCCAACCAGGTGAGCCGGGAGAACGGAAAGCGCCGCATCGTCGTGCAGGCGAACGTGCGCGGTCGCGACATCGGGACCTTCGTGGCCGAGGCCCAACAGCGAATCGCTCGTGAGGTCGAGCTGCCGCCGGGAGCGTGGATCGAGTGGGGCGGTCAGTTCGAGAACCTCGTGGCCGCCAAGGCGAGGCTCGCGATCGTGGTTCCGATCTGCTTCGTCGTGATCTTCGTGCTGCTCTACTCGATGCTGCGATCGACCCGTTATGCGGCGATGGTCTTCAGCGGTGTTCCTCTCGCGCTCTCGGGCGGGATCGCGGCGCTCTGGCTGCGGGGGCTGCCGTTCTCGATCTCGGCCGCCGTCGGCTTCATCGCTTTGTCGGGCGTCGCCGTGCTGAACGGGCTCGTGATGGTGAGCTTCATCGAGGAGCTACGCGGTCAGGGGAGGCCTCTCGACGAGGCGATCCAGGAGGGCGCGCTCACGCGTCTGCGGCCGGTGCTGATGACGGCGCTGGTCGCGTTGCTCGGATTCGTGCCGATGGCGCTCGCGACCGGGACGGGGGCCGAGGTGCAGCGACCGCTCGCGACGGTGGTGATCGGGGGGCTCATCACCAGTACGGCGCTGACCCTCGTGGTCCTGCCCGCCCTCTACCGCCTTTTCACTAACGTGGCCCGTTGATTGTATCCGGCACGATCCCTGCTCTCAGCAGGATCATGTCGACACGGCCGTCCACTTGCGCAGCCTTCACGCCGCCCCACTGCCCCAACCCCGATTGCCTTTTCCA